>Ga0080013_1000602_pt1 | contig 50908 bp, 57 predicted proteins | sample ETNvirenome_6_85_FD_69236 | JGI IMG/M metagenome (GOLD analysis project Ga0080013, IMG submission 69236) | Marine viral communities from the Pacific Ocean - ETNP_6_85 (SPADES assembly) (version 2) | ecosystem: Environmental > Aquatic > Marine > Oceanic | place: Pacific Ocean | collected 2013-06-19
GCGCGGGACAGCGCCGCCAGGGATCCCCCAGACGAAGGGGTCTTGCACATCCGCGCTGCGCTCCAGCAGGAGCACGATGGGATCTGGCGTGTCGGCGGCCCACACGTAGAGAATGCCGCTGCCGGCGGAGCCCCAGAAGCCGCCTCGGGTGAAGCCCTCATCCTCGAAGGGGTTGCGCCGTCGCCTTGGAGGGTTGCCCTTCGTCTCGCGTCCATTTTGCCACTCGGCATCGACGTCCACGTTCAGTTCCTTAGCCAAACGGTAGACCCACGGCTGGAGCTTCGCGTTTTGGTAGCCTGCGTCCCAGGCGAGCATCTTGAGGCCCTCCCACGGATCGTCGGCCTCGACCAACTCGTGCTCGCACATGTCCTGCAGCGTGCAGACGAGCGCCTCGTCGGCGTGGGGTGCCAGCTCGCGCCAATCCTTGGGCGTTCTCGGGTTGCGGCGTACATTCCGCTTTTTCATCTGATAAATTTCATAGCTGCCGGTTACACGGCGGGTACTTGGATAGCTTAGTTCAACCCACCGCTGCCACGTACCGGCGCCCTGTTGACCCTCCTTGGCAATATCCCGACGCACACTAATATAAGCTATGCCGCCAGGTGCCAAAAGCTTACGGATGGTTTGTAGAATTTTATCTTGGGTTTGCTCGTCCACCACATTGAGCACGTAGTTGCACGTTATCGTGTCGTAAGTGCCCCAAGCCGCGTCAAAGTTGAAATTAGGCGCGTGGTATGGATCGTAGCAGTCCATATGATAGTACCGAGCAGCCTCGCCCTTGCCACACCCAAAGTCCAACATACGTCCCTTGAGAAGACCCTGTGATGCCAACCAAACCAAGGGAGCGCCTGGCCTACCTTTGGCCCGAGAGATGGCAGTGCGATGGCCCCTGACCGTCTCACGGGGAAACAATTTGGCTTTTTGGCGCATGACGTACCTACAAGATCCCCTTCTTGCTCGCCCACATGCCCAACGCCACGGCGGTGCCGAACTTGATCGCGACCGGACCCCAAGAGGGTAGCTTGGTCTGCTTGCTCGCGAAGTCCGCGACCTTCTCACCGATGAATATGCCGCCAAGGGTACCCGCGATGGCACCTGGGGTAGAGCAGGAGCCCACAAAGTCGTCCTGACCAAGACCAAGAGATTCGAAGACGCTGCCGAGGCTGTAACCCTGGAAAAGGCTCAGTCCGTTGTTCACTCCGTTACGCACTCCGTTCTTCATTTTATTCTCCATCCCCAGCGGGGCGCTTGTTGAAGTCAGCCTCCTCGGAGGCTTCTGCCGCACTCTCAGCGGCCTGGGTATCTTTGACTTCCTGAAGCATGGCGTCCATCTCGGCCTTGATGTCGATGCCCGCCGCAGCGAGCATCTTGCCGATGGCCTTGAAGGTTTCCAGCAAGACGGGAAGCAGCGCAGCGAAGTTGAGTGTCGGCATGATTTATCTCCTACCTGTCATTTATGAGCTTAACCTGATACAACATCTCTATCATTAAGCCTTTCATCTTCCCTCTCTTATTTATCTCTGTTATCAAAAGAATCCCAATCGATACGAGCTTCATCTAAGTAGACACCCCATCTAAGAGTACCGTCTTCTTCTATATCTTGTTTAAGTAAATCTACATTAATAGTATGCTTCTTATACTCCAATATTTGTTTAGCCATAGGTATTACATACTTAAAAAAAGTCTGTTTGGATATAGGAAGAGTCGTTACATCATCATCACCAAGTAAAGCATCAACAGTAATAGTTCTAGCCTTTCTTGCGTATGCCTTTAGCAGAGCTAGCTGCTTCCGTATATCAGCGTTACCCTTAGACAAAGCAGCGTTAGGTTTAACGCTCTTCCGAGGATTACGCTTGGTCCCGGCAAGGTAACGCAACATATCGTAATCGGCCTTTGACGCTGCAACGACCTTGGCAAGTGTGGCCTTCCTCATCCCGCGCGTGGAGCCCGCCATGTAATCGCGCGCCAGCTGCTTGAGTTGCTTTACCGTGTAGCGGTTGAGGTAGTAATCTGCGTCCATGTTGTCTCCCTTGGCTGCGGAACTGAGCTGGTCTGTGATGTTCTGCGCGCTCAGACCCTCGTCGGCCATCTGCTGGACAGCGTCCAGGTGGTCTAGAGCCGCCGTTTGCGTAGGGTACCAACCGATGCAGTGTGTTTGATGACCCCAGCCATCGCGGAGCCAGATTTTCCACCAGTCGTCGCGGCTTGGCTTGCTGATGAAGGCGTAAGGCTGCTCGGCTTGGCTAGGGTTCGTTCGGGGCAGCGTTTCCACATCGGCCATGGCCGCGTAGACCTGCCGAGCTGACATGCCCCGCGCCGCCATCGCTTGAGCTTCTCGTACAGCTACCTTCGCCTGCGCTGGTGTGGGGTACCATGATACGGCTACGTGATGTCGGTTGCCGTCGTGGTACCAGATGTACCAGAGATCTTTGTCGATGCCACTTCCCCGCTGAACGTAAGCGGTCGGTTGTCCTGGGTACGCCCTGGGATTCCGCCGGGAGCCCACCAGCCCATGCTCTTCTTCCGGGGGGTGTATCTCGAACTCGGCCTCGATGGCACCCTCGATGTGCGAGGGTACGCCCCTGCCGGGCATATGGTAGACGCTGTCTACGCCATCACGGTAACGACCGCCTCTGGTTGTTGCCTCAAAAATCATGGGTTCACCTTGTGATGATCTTGTGCTTCGTCAGCAGCTGCTTCAGCTCCAGCATCTTCAAGCCCATCCCCAGCCACATCGCGGTGGCTTCCTCTTTCTTGCCGACCTCCCAGAGGCCCAGGATGGTGTAGCAGGCCAGCTGGAACGCGTTCGTGCCTCGGTACAGCTTCCGCCGCAGGTCCCGACACTCGACGTACTTCACGCAGTCGGTCAGCTTCGCGTCAGGGGTCGCCTTGGGGCACGTCTTGACGACGGCTCCGCAGCGGTCGTCCATCTCGATGGTGATGCCCTGGCGCATCCCCTTGACGGCCTTGGAGCTGGCCGTGACGGCCTTGGGGATCTGGTTGCAGCCGACGAGCGCGAGCGTGGTGGCAATGAGTAGCAACGTCTTCATCTGCGCCTCCTACGTGTTCCTTCGAACTGCAGCCAGCGATTCATGCGCTTGCGGCGCTCCTCGCAGGGCTCGCAGGGTTCTACGCCGACGGTCTTCTTGATGACCTTCTTGGCCACGTCGCCAGCGCCGACGGACTCGCCTTCGTAGCCGAAGGGGTTCTTGATCACGTAGGCCATGTGCTACTCCTTCTTTTTGTCCTTCTTGATGATCGGCTTCTCAGGCTTGTCCTTCTTGGCCGCATCAACCTCATCGAACAAGCTCTTGACCTCTTCCTTGGTGAGCTTGTCGTCCACGATCACCTTGACCTCACCCTTGGGCTTCTTCTTTTTCGCGTTCTGGAGGCCAAGCAGCGGCCCCACGAGCTTGGTCAGATCTTCGATGTTGAACGGCGGTGCCGGACGCTTGGCTTTGACGTAGCTACGGCCTACCGTATAGCCGAGGGTCGCGAGGACGGTCATGGCCAGGCCGCAGATCTTCATCGCGATGTGCGTCTGCGGCACGAGGTCGGAAGCCAGGAACGCCCCCAGCACAGCGACCAAGAAGGTCAGCCAGAATTCAGTACGTGTGTAGAAGGGTTTCATTTCAGCCTCCTTATTTCAACACAAGCTTGGCCACCAACAGCGTACCGAGCAGACCGCCAGCGACGAGTAGGTGAGTGCGATATTTGGACAAGCCTACCAGCTTGTCACTGACCGACTTGCCCGCCTTGGTCCCCACCGGCGGAGACAGCAGCGCACCGGCCGAGGTAGCTCTGCAGATGTATTTGGAGCTGGCGTAGCCCACGGTGCCGGACGCGATCTTGAACTTGACCCATTTGCCGCTGGTCGTGGGCGTCGCCACACCAAGGGTGCCCTTGGGCATCTTGGCGAGAATGACGCCCGTCGTGCTCGGGGTCCTGCGCAGCATCAGAGGCGTGCTCTTTGTGCAGACCTTGGCGCCGTAGGAGCCTGCACCCGCGATGGCACCGCTTGACTGCGGGGGCGCGCTGGAGTTGCCTGTGTAGCCGCCTGTGAGGTCGATGGTGCCCGTCTGGAGGCCAACAGGGGCAATACCGGCGGGGATACTCGCCGCGCGAATGAACTTGCTCGCGACGTAGCCCACCATGACGCCGGACTCGAACTTCATCCAGTCCTTGCTCACGGGGGTGGCCATGCCGGTAGTGCCCCTTTTCAGCTTGGCCAAGATTGGCGCGGTCGTCTTGGGCGACCTGCGCAGATTCAAACTCCCGCTCTTGGTCGCTACCTGGGCGAGAAAGCTGGTGGGCTGCTTGGCCGAGTCGGTGACAGCTTGGATCACACCGGTCACGAGGCCGGTGATGGACGGCCCGACACCCGGCATTGCAAAGCTGGCTGCCAGCAGCGCTGGGTTGATGCCCGCTTGCTTGAGGATGGCGGGGCAGTCGGCCTTGTTGGGCATGGCTTTGCACTGCTGCACCATCTCGTTGAAGGCGTGCTGCTGAAGTGCAGCGATCTGTTTGGGATTCATGGAGTCCTCCTAGAACAACTTGATCTGGCCACCGGTGGGGGCCTTGAAGAAGTTGGACATGTTTTCGGCCTCGTTTTTGGTCGCATCGTTTTCCGGGGCGATGCGGCCCGTGGTGAAGCCGCCACCGCCACTGGAGTGCACGCCGCCGCCGGACTGGATACGGCCCGTAGTGAAGCCGCTACCATCCTCCTCGTGCTTGATGGTTCCCGTGGTGAAGCCGCCGCCGCCCGTTGCTTTGGGCCGACGCACTGCGAAGTACTTCTGTCCGATCTTCATCAGATCGTACATACCCTTCGCCCCGGCATCACAGCTCAACTTGCCTTGACCCTTCTTCGTCGGGTTGACGCTGAAGGGCTTACCCTGCTGGTTGAGGCACCAACCCGCCATGAGGTCGTGCGTCGCCTTGGACACAGCCGACGGGATGCACTTGGTGGGATCGTGCGGCGGCGTCACACAGTTCGGCCCTATACGAAGACCGAGAAGTACCTTCTCCGAAGCAGCACGGCGCTCCGCGTCCTGAATCTTGCCCACCTGCCGAAGGACGTCGGGGCACATGCCTTGACCAGGCGTCTTGAGACATGCGTTGACGAGCGCTTGGAACTCCTTCTTAGCTTGCACCTCGCGTAGCTTGCGCGCAGCGGCTGCTTTACGCGCAGCTACCTCCTGACGCTTCTTTTCGGCGGCAGCCTGGGCCGCTGCGCGAGCCTTGACCTCCGCTTCACGGCGCTTCCGTGCAACCGCCTCGGCCTCGGCCAACGCGCCCTTGGCGTGTAGCGCACGCTCCTCGGCCTCCCGACGCTTCGCCTCCAGCGCACGCGCTTTGGCTTCGGCCGCCTTCCGCACACGCTCGGCAGCGAGCTTCGCAGCCGCCCGCTCAGCGGCCAAGCCAGCCTTGACCTCCTTGATAATGTCGGCAGCGATGTCCTTGGGAGACTTTACAGGTTGTGCCACCGGGGCCGTCACCTGCTTGATCGGCTTCTGCTCGTAGCCGCTGCCGGTTGATATATCGGCCTTGGCAGGCACCGATGTGATCGGGAGCGCCACCAGAGCCTTCTTGCTCTTCTTGCGCGTGGTGAGAAAGTAGGCGCCAGCTGCGGCTCCACCCACGAGGAGTAGTTCGGTCAACATTAGAATACATCTCCTTTGATAGCCAAGCCCGCGACGAGAGCCGCCGCGAGGGCACCTCCACCGATGAGCAAATATTTTTTTCTACGTCTGTCTTTGGCCTTCTTGAGGTAAACAAGGTACTCATCCCAAGATCGCAGGTAATAGGCGGCATCACTGGCGGTTGTTTTCGCGTCGGCGGTTGTTTCCGCGCCGAAGCCTTGCAGGGCGTACTTGGGGTTAAGCACGGAGAACGTGAGGTTGCGCACCGTTGGTATTTCCGTGAGCATGTGGTGCTTGAAGATCATCGCGAAGAGTTGCACCCTTTTGGGATCGTAGATGTACTGCTTTGGATCGGTACATACCGTCGAGCAGTTGACCCCCTTGGTCGCCAAGTGCTTGCACCACTCCTTGTTCAGGTTCAACACGGGCGCGGGGCAGCACGTAGGCTTCCAATCCTTCGTCGCGTAGGGCGCGAAGCTCTGCGGCTTACTCTCGCGGTCATGGAAGCGCATTTTTCCACAGTGCGCCGCATACTTCCCAAGTTCCGTCATGGACGTTTTGAAGTCAGCCTTGCCATTGAGAATCTTGGTAGCAATCTTGATGGTGTCCTGGCGCAGACGCGGCTCGTCACGAAGGAGTACACGCACGAGGGACAGCGTCATCTCCGCGCGCTGATCGATGTGCGCTTGGATACGCGCCTTCTCGCGCACGTTGTTGACCACTACGCCGTGCTGGTGGAGCCGCAAGTACAACGAGGCAATGCGATGGCCTGTATCGAGCGCTTGCATCGAAATACGCTCACCGCTACCACGCGGAGGGGACATGGGATGGGGTTGGTGTATGCGGGACCACGTCTTGAGGAAGTCCGTCCTGAAGCCAGCCGACTGAATAGCTGTCACTGAGTCCTGCGGGCGTCCACTGTTGTAAAGGTGCTTGCCGCTCGGATTCCAACCCACATCGCGAGGGCCGCGCCAAGGGGCTGCCGGGCGTGGCATGTACGCCGTGGAAGCACCGGGGGCGGCGCCCGGCTGACCAGGCGCCCAAAATCGATGCACTTGCAGCTTGGCCTTGCTATGCGGGAACGCTTTGCGCTCGCGCGGGTCGATAGCCCGCGTCAGGTGCCCAAGCGGGTCTTTGGAAACCCGTGTAGCCTCAAGGTAAGCATCCTCGATGAGGTCGTTTACCTCCCCACGCTGGGTGCCGCCGACATACTGCATGTGAATGAAGGAGAAAGCCGAGAGCACGCGGATGACCGCCAGCTCCTTAGCCGCGCAGAAGTCGTTGTTGGCCATCAACTGCTTTTTGAACTGCGCGACACAGTTGCCGTGTCCGACCTTCTCCGTGGTCTTGCGGCGAATCTCACAGCCTTCGAGGTTGGTCCAACACCACTTATAGTAAGCGTCCTCGTCGGCCTTGTCGGGGTTGCGGTGATTTTTGCCCACGAAGTAGAAGACGATGGGCAGGCCGTTCTCAACGTTGATGTACGGCTCCCAAGCAGGGCTAATCGGCGTCCCGGTCTTGGCTGTTTCCTCCAGGCCACGCCGCGTCTCGTACATCGTCATGGCCGCGAAGAAGTTGAGCAGCGCGTCCATGCGGCGGAATGTCTCGAAGGCGATGGGCGCTTGCTCAAGCACCCACGCACGAATCCGCGCTTCGCTCATCTGGGTGAGATCGGCGTCGAAACCTGCTGGCAGGTCGAAGTCACCCAAGTCGAGCGCGTCGATAATTTTCTCGGAGGAGGCGATGCCGAAGAGGTCCACCAGATCTGCTGCGGAGTCCACAACAGCCTCCACCAAGTCCTCCAGCCAATTCTGCGTCCGATCTTTTTTGTAGCCGAGCATGTACGCCTGGAGAAACTGCACGGCCTTTTCCAGCTTGAAGGGGTTGCGTGCAATGGACGCCATGTGCTCGATGGCCTTGGCATTGACGTCCTTCCAGCGAGAGTAGATCGAGTCTTCCTTGGACGCAGCGGTCGCCCAAGAAGTGCGAGGGGCGTGCGCCTTGGTTGTAGAGCCGACCAGACTCTCTTGCGTAGCACGAGCTGGTCCCGCGAAGATAAAGAGGAGATTGCGAATCCAAGCAGCCCCTGTGTTGAGGCCGCTCCTGCCCACGTATGCCGTCTTGTCCAGGGCGTTGAGCGCTGTGATCATGGTGAAGCCCGTCGGCTTCGTACCGCCCGGTTTCTGTAGGGTGGCCAGACTGGGATAGCGACCCGCGCCCCCCGCCGTCGGGTGTATTTGACTGGTTGGCACGAACCAGCCTGCGTGCCTGTCCGTGTTGATGACGCGGTAGTATATGCTGTGAGAGGCGCCGTACTCCGAAGCGGTGCCGCTCGTGGTACCGTTGGCGTGCTTGCCGTAGCTTTTGAAATCGTAATAGTTCGCCAAGATGTTGGACAGGCGCTCTGCGTCCATGCCCACGGCGGCGACCTGGTCTATCTTGCCTCGCACCTTTGCAAAGCTACTCGACGTCCCTGGCGAGTAGGGCATAAAGACGGCGGCTTGCTTTTCATCGTAGGGGTCGTCCCTCGTGGAGAAAAAGTCGTTGATCGCCTTCGTGAGCACAGCGACACCGCAAGCGACAGCGCCAGCAGCAGCGCCCCATGGACCAGTCGCAGCACCGGCGGCGATGCCCGTGGCACAGCCTGTGAGTACACCGGCCCAAGCAGCGATTTGATCGGCCGCTTTGCCAACCTTCTCACCACCGACCATGCGAGCGAAGCTACCCACAGCCAAGATGGACTTTTGCACCAGCTTGCCACAATCCGCGATGCCCGTCGCGTCCATCTCCCCGCCACGGTCGAGCTTGTACTTCTTGATCAAGCTCTGCGTGTCCGTCTCCAAGTCTTTGTACAAGGTGACCGTCTTGGTCGCGCTCTCATAGACCCGCCGCACATCGGTGTTTTCCGACAGGAAAGGCAAGAGGTAGGTGTCCATACCCTGCTTGACGTTGGAGTAGGACATTCCGTAGATTTGCGTCAACGCACTTGCACCGAGCGCGGAGGCTCCCTTGGAAAGGCCCTCGGCCGAAATTTGCTTACCCAACGAAGCAATGCGTTGCGCCAGCTTGACGGGGTCTTGTGCACCCGCGAGCAACTCTTGACCCAAGGGGCTCTTCGCCAAGTGCGGCGGCAGCTGGCTGGAGAGCTTGCTCAACTCCTGGCGGTACATCTTTTTGCCCAGCGCAACACCCGGCGCATCGCCTGTCATCAGGCCGATCTTGATCTTCTCCCAGGCATTCTCGAAGTTCTTCGGCCCGGTATACGAAATTCCCAAGACGCCGAGCAGTTCGTTTTGGAGCTTCGTATCACCAGGGTTGGCTGCCAGCAGACCCTTGGCCATCAACAAGACGTTCGCGTTGGGACCGCCCACCTTGACGATTTCAGCTGTGATGTTGTCGAATTTGATTTTCTGATCGCCTGTCAACTTGGGCGCACCGAAGCCTTCGGTCAACAGGGGCAGATCTACGTAGTTGCCGAAGGTCAAGGCCGTGGCCGCCGGGTCGTCTCCATACCCCTCCATCTGCCCAAGCGAGGGTAGACTGTAATCGAAGTCCTGCGGCTTCAAGCTCAAAAGTGCCATATTATTTACCTGACGGCCTCTTCGACATCGGCTTCGGCGCCGGCTTGCTCAAGTCGCCCATCTTCCCACGGAGCCAGTTGCCCGCGATGACACCCACGCCCTCGATGAGGCCCACGGCGATAGCCACCTTGCGTGAGTCGGCCTTGGCCACATCGAAGGAGCGCATGATGGCGTACATCAGCGCAGCGCGGCCAAGACCCTGAATGACCGGCATCAGCAGGTTGACGGGGTCTTTGGCCTTGACCGCTGCATCGGTCACGGTCTTGGCCAGGTCCGCGTCCCCGAGCGAGTCGTCCAAGAATACCTTGGCCGATTGCACCTCGGGGTCCGCATCGAGCAGGGGCACGTACTCACCGCCGAAGGGCTCCTCTGCGAAGATGCTGTTGCGGTCGTCAAAGACGCCCGAGCCATGCTCCACGCCGTAGTAGTCGAAGAGGCTCTGATCGCCATCCTGCACACGCGCACCTTCGGACTCCCCAAGGAAGGGGTGCCTGTGGCTGTGCTGACCTGTCATTTCGTAACTGGGCATGGCTTCTCCTTATATACTGCGCGGCTTGGGTGCGGATTTACCGATGGTGTTGACGTAGGCGTACCGAATCAAGCGGTACGCACCGTAGGCCAAGGCAACATAACCCGTGATGGCCACCATGGGGCGCAAGGCGGCCTCAGCGCGGCCGAGGGTACTCTTGCCGGGCAGCGGCGCGGGGGCCTTACCAAGCTCCCCGATAGGCCCTTTGGGCAGCAGCGGTGAGGTGAACAGGGGCTCGTCGAGGACCATGCCCCTGTCGAGCATGTGCTGTCGCAGCTGGTCCACCTGTACGAACCACTGAGCGCCAGGTGCCATCTGTGACAGCTTCCTTGCGGTGACCGCCACCTTGCCGTCCGAGGACGTGATGGCATGTTCCAAGATCTGCCGCGCGCGTGTCTGAATCTTCATCGTCTACCTCTTGGTCACTCGGTACCAGCCGAAGACCGCGACGCCGATCAAGGCAGCCGCGATGCCCAACTGGTAGTAGTACTGCTTCTGCTGCTCGGTCACTTCCGCCCTCGCCACAGATAGAGCCCTGCCAATGCGGCGAAGCTCGCAAGGCCAACGCCTACGGTCGGCCAGATGGACTTGCTCTCCTTGGGAGCAAGCTGGGCCAGCGTGTCCTCCAAGAAGCCATCCATGGGCGCGTCCGTGGCATCATCCTCTTCGTAGCCGAAGTAGCTGTAACCCACCTCGCCAGAGATGTCGCTGGCCATGGTGTTGCCCGTCAGCTCCTCGAAGCCTTTGAGTCCCTGCTTCTTTTCTTGCTTCTCCAAGGCCATCCAGATGCCCCACTGTCGTTTGGCACCTTTGAGCGCCTGTAGGTGGTTGTAGATGCCGCTTTCGACGCCCGGCACCTTGTCGATGCTGTCGTCCTGGTAGTAGCCAGCGCCGATGTAAGCATCCAGCTGCGCCAGGGCGGTGCGAACATGAAACATCACGTTGCGTAGTTCGCGCCGCACTTCGGCGGGGTAGCCAGCGGGGGCGTTGTGCAGCAGAGCGTTGAGGATCTTCGCCGTGGCGTTGAGCGCCTCGCGCGCGTGGCGCACCGTCATGCCGTCGTCAGTGTGCAGCAGGTCTTCGACCGGGAGCACCCGCAGTGCGTTCTTGTAGGAGAACGAGCCCAACACCTTGGACGCGGGGCCTCTCTCAGCAAAGATCGTCATGAAGTCCTCCTAGTGAATCGACTTGAAAGTGCCGTTGCTGTTGCGCGGACGCCCCCGAGAGAACGTACTGAGCTTCTTGTTGTGCGCCGGCTTGCGCTTGCGCGAACCACTCCGGTAGCGCTTGTACTGACGCTTGCCCGGCGTCGGCGGGTTCGGCAGCAACGCGGGCTTGACGAAGAGTCTGTAGAGCAAATAGCCGCCCACGCCGAGCAGGAGGGCGAGCACCAGCGGTTTGGAGAAAAGGGACTTGACCTTCGTCGCGAGCATCGCGGGGCCGGGGTACGAACCCAACGCGATGGCGTCTTGTGGATTTCCCTGCTCGTAGTGCGCGTCGGTGCGGTCTGCGTAGTCCGGGTCAATTGCGGGTGAGTCCGAAAACAGGGTGCCCGAGAGCGTGCCCATATTGGGATCGCCGTTGAAGCTGCCGAGGCTGCCGCCAGCGCTGTTAAAGCCCGTCGGTACCAGCGAGGCCGGGTGGCGCTCCACCATGCTACGGATGCCCACGGGGCGCGGCTGCGTGCGATGCTCGTGGCGACCGCGCAACATCAGAGGTGGCCCCGGCTTTTGGTAGCGGTACTCTGACTTGTCCACGGTGATGTAGGGCGAGGTGTACGTGCCGTACTCCGTGGGGAGGTTGCCGCCGTTGGCGCCCTGATTGTAGTAACGACCGATTTTCATGCGCTTATCTCCTGTATGTGGTGGACACCCACATACTACTTTTTCCGTAGGTAGAGAACAAGACCAAGGGTAGCAACACCGCCTAAAATCCACGGTAAATACTGACGTGCTTTTTTTACCTTCGTGTTCGGATCTTCGTCATTTCTGGACGTTGTTGGTGGCTTGTATAACTTCGCCTTCACTGCCGCTTGAACTTTTCCCTGTAGTGTTCGCGCCTTCCAATGAAAATTTTGGATCTTCTTACCAATTGTGGTGTCACGCTCCCAACAATCCCAGCCTTTACCCGTGCCACACTTTTTGACATAGGCGTCGAAGTCTTTTTTCAGCTTTGTGTAGGCACTTTTGTGTTGCGGCGCTACCGCTAGACCAGACGCAATTTTGACAAGGTACAGCTGTGTCTCTTTGATAGCTGTCTTCGTTGACGCTGGAAGACTCACAATTATCTCCTGGACGCCAACGCGGTGACCACGCTTGGCAATACAGCCACGGCAACAGTACCACCTATGATCCATGGGCCGTATCGCTTGATGATGTCCCACGGTCCTGTGGGCATCACTTCCTTTGAGAGCCTTGGTGGCAGGGCGAAAGATTGCACGAGCTGACCGCGCTTCTTCATGGTCGCGATGATCTTGATAAATTGTACGCGCAGCTTTTCATACTGCTGCGCATAGTTACGGAGCTGCACTGCGTTGGATTTGATATTCAGGATACGATCCATATCTACCAACAGTTGCTTATCAAACAGCTTACTCCCGAGCAAAACCGCCGCTGAGATAGGCATTAATGGGGGAACAGCCATACTAACCGCAGCGGCGATCATCCAGGGCGTCCACCCCGATCCCTTCTTGTTCGTGTCGAAAGCAGCGTGCAACCCAGTCTCGATCAGCCAGGAGTCGAATAACCAATAGAAAGCGTTGAACTGTTTAGCCCAAGCAGCAAGAGCCTGCTTCTTTGGGCAGGAGGTCAGTTTTCTACACCGAAGTAGCTTCTTACCTTTATACCGCACCCACTTGCAGTTGCCGACATTGCAGCCTGCTCGATTGGCAGATTGCTGCATCAGGTCTACAAGACGCATCAATTCGAAAAGCCGACGATCCGAACCCATTGCATCAAAAAGTTCGAGTGCCATTTTATTTCCTCGTCCCGCCCGCGTACCTGGGCGCTCTGCTTCGTGGGATATCCTGTGAAGAGCTGGCCTTCCACGCTTTCCAACTGAGGATAACTGTACCAGCGAGCAGCGCCGTCATAATCAGTGGGTTGAGAAAACGTGTCTTCACGTCATCCGCGTTGGCGCCCAAACCGATTGGATGGTAGCTCACTTGCGCACTCCCAGCGGATCTGCGCCGGCCAGCTTCCACACCACCACGGCACCCACGGCAGCGAGTGCCAGGAGGCCAACAGCGCCGAGGCCCTTTTTGACCTTTGTGTCCACACCGAACCCGGAGATGCTTTGCAAGCTTGGACTCCAGTTACCGCTCGGCTCATGGAAAGCAGATCTCTCACCACTGGGCAGGTCGCAGTACCGCTGGCAGAGCTTGCCACCGTGCGGCAGCTGCACACCTGGCGCGAGGCCCGGCTGCGGCATCAGGGTCGGCCCCATGTGCCTACAGTTCTCCGAGTAGCGACCGCCGTGGCCTTCGCACTGATTACGGAGCGCGGCTCCACCACCGGAGCCGCCGGGCAAAGCCGTGATGGGCGGCGTCCAAAAACCGGGTGCTCCTCCTGGCGGGCCGAGGGGCGGCGTGGCCATCATGGGGAACCCGAGGCCCCCGTAATTACCAATGGCACGCATCCTAGAACTCCTTGTAATAGAACCAGGCAGCAGCGCCGAGCAGCAAGAGCCAGAAGAAGGTGCTCTTCTGCGCCGGCTTCGTGGGCGTTTTGACTGTCGGCTTGATTGGGGGCGTCGGCTTCGCGACCACCGGGGTCACTGGCTTCGTGGTATCTGCCCCATAATTTCCAATTGCGTTGTACATTATCGTGTTCTCCCGTAGGCCAAGGCGACCAAGCCGCCAAACAATCCGAGCATTAACAACATCGTGGGCAGAGTACTGCCCTTTTTAGGCAACGCCGTCTTCCGTCGTGGGTCGAAGGGAGAGCTGCCGAAGCCGCTGATGGGTCCAATGTCATCTGTAGGCACCGGCTCCGTGTCTGTGACGACCCACTCAGCGTGTTCCATGGCGTTGGTCACGAGGCATCGCACAGGACTACCAGGGCGACCGGGGTACATCGGCTGCGCTCGTGTGCCCGGTGGGCACGAGAGCCGACCTTGCTGACGTGCGTAGGTCGGGGTCGTTGGGTATTGGGGGTAATTGGGCAGCATCGTCGCTCCTACAGCAAGAACTTGCTGGCCAGCAGGCCGGCGCCGACGAGGGCCAAGATTTTGACCTTGCTCATGTCGGCCTTCTTGGCCGGCGGCTTGATCAGCGGCCTCTTCAAACCGGAGCCGTCGATGGGCTGTATGGACGGCAAGCACTTCGACTGGCGCGTTCCAGGCGTATAGCGCGGATTTGGCATCGTACCCTTGGGGCAGATCTTGCTCGGATCGAGTTGCGGCGCACCGAAGCCGGACATCTCCGCCGCCATCTTCTGCGCCGTCGTGGGCGCGATCCGCTGCACGGGCTGCTTCACCGCCGGGTTGGGCGCGGGGCGGCCCGTGATACGGGCCGCAGGAAGCGCTGCCGAAGGAATGGGCGGCCCCATGGTCGTGATGCGCGCCTCGGGGAGCGCCACGGGCGGAATAGGAAGCCTCGGGCGCCGCTTGATGGACGGCGCCGGGACCGGCCTGCCCGTGAAGTAGTCGGGGACCATCTCACGACTCAGCCTCGGCGGTTGCTTGGGCTGAATCACGGCGTCCACCACCCGCTGCAGCAGCGGCTTGACGGGCGCAGGCTGCTGCGCTTGCACCCAGCGAAGGTAGCGATGATAAAGACGTGGGTCCACGACGCGACAGCGGTCACCGGCGCGCTCGGTCCCCGGAGGGCACGAGTCGTCCACGTAGTTGCCGCCAGACTTGGGCCGAGGACTGCCGGGGCGGTAGTGCTCCATCAGGCCAGGGGCGAAGTAGCCGCTCTTGCGCAGGTCGGAGCCCGGCAGGAGGTCACGGGGGTAGGGCGGTCGAATGCGTGGGGACATCACAGGAGTGGGTGGGGTACTGGGAAGCAGCACCGTGTCACGAGTACGCGGCATGGGCAGCGTGCGAATCATCGGGGGCGGCTGGCGGAAACCTGGAATCCGCCCCTCGGGCAGCGCCACGCTGGACCGTGTCAGCCGAATACCCGCATCCACGACGTTACCCCGAGGGGGCTGCTTCGGCTCCAACATCGGATGCTCCATCTCCTGATGCATTCGCTCCATCTTGCGCTTCGCGGCAGCCTTGCTCGGGAGACGCACGGGGGCGACCTCTCGCTTCTGCAGCGGCACACCAGCTGCGATGGGTGGACGTGGGTCTGTCGCCTGATCGTAGAACTTGCGGTCGAGGCTGCGTCCTGGCTTGATCGGCTGCCTCGTTCTGGCACGAGCCATCTTGAGCGTGCTCCGCCGCCGTTGCATATCCCGCCGAAGCACTTCCTCGGGCTCGCGGCTAGGCAGGACCACGCGGTCCTTTTGGATCGGTAACGCGCCCGCGTCCAACGTGCGAGGACCGATGAGGTACTTGTCCATGTCGGTCATCACAGGCGGCTCGGGTCGGTCGTTGGGGCCGGGCTGAAAGCCGAAGCCGTCGGTGCAGCCCACGCAGCCAGTGCCTTCATCAAATTTGTCGTAACCCATCTAGGTTCTCCTTCAGCGCCAACGACGTCGGCTGGAATATCTTTTTCTGTAGGGATTCTTTTTGGCTTGGATTGCGCGTACTACCATCGGTGCCATTTGCTCGTGCCCCAGCTCAATACCCCACTCCAACGTGGTGATGAATGCTTTGAAGCCGGCCACATAGTTGTGGTGGGCTTCAGAGCGAAAGTCGTCCAACTCTTGCGCCAGCTGTGCCACAGACCACTCATCCTCCGTAAAACGGATACGCGCAGAATCAAAGCCGCGTCGAAACTCAAGTGCGCTCTCAAGGATGCTCATTATTTTCTCCGCAGGAGATAGAGGCCAACGCCCAGCGCCAGGGCGGTGCCGCCCGCGAGCAGGTAGGGGAGAGCCTTGTTGGAAGTCGAGATCGCCTTGTCTCCGGTAGAGATCTGAGCCCGACCTGTGACGGAAGGATCGAGCAGACCCGTTGTGAGCAGACCCGTTGTGAGCACAGTCGGTTGAGGTACAACCAAGGAAGTAACACTTCCACCGCCGGTGGAAACACACTTGAAGTAGGGCACTCCAACACCGCACATTTCTGGCAGGCGACCCGCAGGGACTTGCGTACTCCCCTGTGGGCAGTTTGGCGAAAAAGACGTCCCCGCTGGAGGCGAACAGAAACTTGGCCGACTCCCTGGCGGCACGGTCTGGCTCGCCAGCTTGGCGATCTGCACGTTGATCTGCGCCCATACAGCACCGACAGCTGCGCCGATGATCGTGTTGAACAACGCTTGACCCGTCACCGAGCTGACGCGTGTTCCAGCGACCTTGATGCCACCCAACTCGTTCACGAGAAACTTGGTGAACCCGGCCTGCGAGGCGTAGCCCTTGTTGCCCACGATGCGCTGCATGGAGCCGCTCATGAGCTTCTTAAGACCCGCCTTCAGCCCAACGCGACCGCCGTAGAAGCCGCAGGTGAACGTCCACATCTGCGTCTTGGCGAGGTCGAAGCCGCCGCTCTGCGCTGTGATCATCGAGTCCACGCAGTTGCTCGCCGTGATCTGCTCGCCACCTGGCCCAACGCGGTAGATCCGTGCGTTGTCCTCCAGCTTCTTCTTCAGCATCGCCAAGACGGCGTCCGTCAGCGCGTTCACCACGCCCTCGGGGCTGCTCACGGGCGTTGCACCAAAGCCAGGGTAGACCCGCGCCTTGTACGTGTAGTTGCCGGGGGCTGGCGCCGCGCCGAAGCCGTCCACGCCATCGGGGCCGGCGGCCCAGTCGGGGATGGCCCATGATGGATCTGGGTTGAAAATGCCCCGGCTGTAGCGCCCAGGCGCTTGTGGCGGAGCCGCTCGCCCGACGACCTCGTAGTTGCCCCGCACGTTGGTGGGGCCACTGTACATGAGGGAGTTGTTCTTGTAACGCATCATACACCCTTGCGTTTGATGTCGATGTATCGATGGAGCAGCAGCTCGTATGCACCGAAGGCAAGGCCACCGGCAAGCACAGTGCCCACCACACCGCCGAGCACCTTGTTCTTCTTGTGGTACATGCTGCCTGCCACGCCGCCGAGAGCGGCAACGAACAGAATGTGAGGCAATACAGGAGCAGCGGGATAAAGCGTCGTACCCGGTAGGGAAAAACCACTCATTGGCACCCGGTAGGGCTCATTCATGGCACGTTTGTAAAGGAAGTGAGATTGATTGCGCATGGAATCTCCTGCTAGCTCACAGCGGGCATCGCCACGGTGTGGACGAGCCGGTTGATCATGTTACCCACACGGCGCCCCGGCACAGGGTCCAAGATCACCCACGCCTTGGAGCCAGGATCGAAGACCTCGCACCAGACGTGCGAGAGCATCGGCTTGCCGTTGGCGGCCTTCTTGAACGCCCCGGCCACATAGCGAACCTGGCCACCGATGTGCCCAGCGAGGGTACCGAGGACGACGCACTGGTCGTCGCAGTCGCCGTTGCCTGTCTCGATGGTGGCCTTGGCGGTCTTGACTTGCTCGATGGTGCGGGGATCTCGGATATACCTGATATGAGTGCGCGTCCAGTTGAGCAACGCGATGTACTCACTCAGATAATCATGCGGGAAGACACCCTGTACGATCTGGGCGGCCTTGGCCTGCAGCTGTTGATCCAATTGCCCCTGCCGGGTGAGCTGCACCATCCAATAGAGAGTGCGCTGAGGTGTAGGTGCCGGCAGAAGTTGCGATGGTCTTTTGTAACCTGTGAGGGTCGGCAACTCCGTACTCCCTACTCTGTGCCGACTCCTACTGCTGGGGGACAAGGGTAGTGTACGGAGGCGCCCAAACAGTGTCAATGCTTTTCCGAGGGGTTAACCCGCCTTGCGGACATACGAAGCCGTCTCGTGACTCCGTATTCTCTGCATGAAGGTGGGTGGGGCTGGGCTCTTGATCTGGCCCCCATGCTACCAGAGCCAGCGGAGGGGTCAAATAAAAAGAACAGCGCGAGTATGGGAGCGTTTGTTGGCTGCAAGTGCAGGATTTGAACCGGCGACTCACGGAGTAATAGTCCGTTGCTCTACCATCTGAGCTAATTTGCTTGTAGGCTCACCCGGCGTTGCGCTGTCCAGTTTCTTAGACTACCACAACCAGCGTTATCTGACAAAAAAGATGGGCGCGACCTAGCCGAGGAGAAGCCGGGTCGCGCCCTGGAGGGGTCAGCACAGAACACCAACAACAAAGGAGACGCGTGACTTCTACAATCTACGGGGGGCTTCGCCGTTTGTCAAGCGGGCTCGGGCTCGGGCTCGGGGACTTGTGACGTCTGCGCTTCTGGCTGCGCCACGGGTGCGGGTTGTACAACCAACAGGTTGCGTAGTTCGCCCAGGAGTTCTCCCACGTACTGCTGCCCCTCGGGCGACGCCGAGGAGCCGGTGAGCAGTCCCGCGCCGAGCAACTCCGCGATGACCTTGTCCGGCCTGCGCTTGGCCAGCTCCATGAGCACGGCGTTGTCCACGATGCCCAAGGCACCTCGGGCCAGCTCAGCCGGCGGTGGCACGGGCGCTCTTTGCAGGACATTGTTGATGAAAAAGATCGCTTTCTGCAGCTCGGCCTTGGATACGCGTACCGCTGCCTGGGGCGGACCTTGCGGGGGCTGCGGGGGACGCTGCTGCGGCATTCCCTGCTGCTGGGGCGGGGGAAGCGCGGGCCTCTGCTGTGGTGGCCTCGGGGGGCCTGGAGGCCGTTGCTGGATCGGGGGAAGCGCGGGCCTCTGCGGGGGCGTGGTGCCCTGTCCCTTGGTCGCCATGATGGCGTCCGTGATGTTGGGGACCACGTTGAGAAGCTTGTCGCCCAGCTGGCCGAGCATCTGGAAGGCCGGGTTGTCCATACCTTCACCCAGATCTCCACCACCGCCACCACCACCGCCAACGCCGAGCGCGTCTTTGATACCGGTGAGGGTGCCGAACAGACCCTCCATCTTGCCCAGCTGCTCCATCGGGTCCTGGGTCTTGGCCACGCGCTGGATCTCGCGCATGAGGCTGTCGCGTGCGTCGTCGAGCCGCTCGGTGAGGCGTTTGTTCTCCTCGCGAAGGCTCTCCGCCTGGCTGGCCAGTTGTTGCTCACGCGCGATGGCCATCTGCTTGGACGTCTCCACCTGGCTCTGGAAAAACGTCTCCAGCGCTTTGAGGCGATTCTCGTAGCTCATGGTGACGTTTTGCAGCGCGGCCTGGTGCGTGGCCTCTGCTGTGGCGAGCCGCTGATCGTAGGCTTGCACCGTGGTGCCCAGCTGGGTGGCCGAGGTGTTCTGCGCGTTGGTGAGCAGGGCGATGAGCAGTTCGTTGCCGCTGGCCTGCACCTGCTGAACGCGGTCGTTCATCTTGTCGGTGAGGTCCACCTGCGTCTTCGAGATCTCCTCGCGCAACGCATCCTTCTCACTCTGCGCCGTCTTGACCTCGCTCTGCGCTGCTGCCACCTGCTTGTTCGTCTCTTCCAGCGCTCGCTGGGCGCGCTCTTGTGCTTCCCGCTCCTTCTGGCGGGCATCCTCGATGCGTTGCTCGGCCAATTCTTTCTGCTCCTGGACCACGCGGTCCTTCTCCGTGATCATGTCTCGCGACACCTGCTCACGCCGGTCCACGGCGGCCTCCAGCGCGTCGCGCGTCTCCTTAAGCTGCACCATGGAGGTGCGATCATCCTTCGGCTTGGTCGCCTCCTTGCGCATCCAGTCCATGCTCTCGGCCAGGATGTTGAGCGCTTGCGACTGCTCCTGCGGCTGTTGCTGCTCGGGCTCGTAGGCATAATCTGGCAGAGGCGCGGAATGGTGGTGAGGCTGCCGCCGACCACGGCTGCGGCGCCCGTAGTCGTCCTCATCGAAGAAGTCCGGCGGCAGCTTGGCGAAGCGGTCATCGTCCTCGACGATGGCGGCGGGGATGCCCCCGGTGGTCATCCGGGGATGTCCTGAGATGGGGATTTTCCGGTGGTTGACCATCCGGCGCTTGCCGTCCTTGGGGGACGGGCCGATGATCTGCATGTCGAACTGCCCGCCTCCGAACAGCTTGCTCACCTCGCGCTCGGTGAAGTAATCGCCCTCGCGCTCGCCGCCGGGCAGGTAGCCGGCGATGTTGACGCGCTTGTGCATGGCGGGGGCGACGCGGCGGATCTTCATAGTGTAGAGGCCGCTGGACCAGTCGTAGCGGTTGACCCAGGACTCGTAGTCCATGGCCTCTGCGTCCTTGATAGACAGGGCCGGTGGCTCCTGGGGCTCGGGTGCGGGCGCGGGTGCGGGACGCCGACGCGGCTTGGGCTTGGGCTTGGGCTTGGGCTTGGGCTTGGTAACCTCTTCCTCGGGCATGACGGGCGCCGGGGGCATCTCCGCGTCAACTCCAGGGGGTAGAACAGGTTCGTGTGGCATGGTGACCTCTTACAGCAGGGAGCTTTCGTCGTAGTTATCCGACGTGGGCTCGGTGGGAGTTGACGGCGTGGACGTCGGGGGCTCCAGGGGCGGGACGTCCTCGGGCTCCACGAAGGTGGACGCTTCCACCTCCTCGGCCATCTCGACTAGACCGTCGATGGTGCCGTCGATGTAGCCTGCCTCGGCCATCTCCTCGAAGCGCTTTCGCAGGGCCACGAGCTTGTCGTCTTCGGTGTCCTTGAGGGCTTCGAGGGTGTCGGTGTGCAGGGTGCCGATCTCGCTCAGCAGATCCAGGGTGCCCTCCACCGTTTCCGTGATGGCCTCGGCCAGTTCAGGTGCCACGGCCAGCTCGACCACGGGCTCGCGCTCCGCGAGCTGCTGGAGGAAGTAGCCGTTGACGTTGGCGTCGTGCTGCACGAGGTCTTGCTGGAACTGCACGGACATCTGCGCGAGAGTCTGGAGGATGGGGTTGATCTGCTGCGCCAGGGCCTTGGCCTGCACATGCGGCTGCTCGGACAGCTGCGCCAGTGCCTGGAGAGCCTGCGAGACGCCCTGCGTCATCTGGATGGCCTCTTGGCTGGGCTGGAAGATGAGCCAGGGCGGGAAGCCAGCCTCGGCCATGGCCGCGTGGGCCTCCTCAGGGGTCGTGGGGTTCGGCATGGTAGCTCCTTATTTACAGTGTGGGTGGAAACCTACAGATCGAACGCGTCGTCGATGGGGCTGGCGCTCTTTGCGGCTCTGGCCTCGGCGGCTTCAGCCTTGTCCATGGCCGCGTCGCGCAGAGCCTTGACCTGCGTGGAGGACATGCCGAACACGTCGCGCGGCCACCAACGCCAGGAGAAGTTCTCGCCGCCGGCCTTCAGCTTGCTCTCCCAGAGTGCTGTCAGCGTATCCAGTAGATACGGCCGCATGATGGAGGGCACCCAGCGCAGGGTACGGGGCCACCAGTCGCTGCACTGGAAGATATTTTCGTCCATGAGCGACATCAGCCGCCAGTGCCGGGCGCAGGCTTGGGTGCGCTGGATGGACGTGATCGTGGTCTGCGCCTCCATCCGAGTGAGCTGGGTCCACATGTGGACGCACGGCCCTCGGAGGCAGACCATGGTGGCCTCGTCGCAGGCCATGCTCGGCGGGGGCTGGACCTGGCCGGTCGCCATCAGCTCCTCGGCGGAGACGTCTCCACCGTAGGGCTCCAGGGGAACATCCGAGGGCGCGTCCAGCTGCTGGCCGATGGTATCGGTCAGGCCACCGCTGTCGGTGGCTCCCAGGGAGCCGAGATCGTCGTCGCCACCTCCTCCGAGGGGGCCGAGTAGATCGTCATCTTCGTGGTGTGACATGAATACTCCTCTCGCGGGGCGTGGGTGCCCCGCTGGTGCTGTCGGGTGGACGTGGCCCCACCGATTGGCCAAGGGCCAGGGCGGGATGCTCGCAGTGTAGAGGACCGCAGACGCCTCGGCAACCACTTTTGCGCTCCTGCGGCCCTTTTGCGGTCCCGTCTCGGCGGGGCTGCGGCGGCTAGTATTTCAGGGGCCTCGAAAGCCCAGGAGGCATATATAGGGTGGGCTGTGGTTCGTGCCGAGGTGGCCTCGGGGGTCAAAAAGTAGGCTGCACTTTGCCGTGGGCGGGGCTCGGGGGCTGTCTGAGGGGCTCTGAGGCCGGGATTTCTGGGGTCCGGCTGGACTGGGCTGGACCGGTCCCGGCTGGTGCTGGACCGCAACGGATGTGGTGGGGTTTCTGGATTCTGGCGCGACGGTCTTGGGGGGGTTCCCAGACCAGAATGGCTCGCAGCTGGAGGGGTTTCTGGACCCAGCGGCCAACGGACCTGGGGGGGTTTCTGGAGGTTGCCGAGGGGCTGGTGTCGGCTAAGTCCCCGGAATTACAGGCGAAAAAAGGTATTTCATTTAGATGGTTGACGCCCAATGTGGTTGCTGTATACTAATTGTAGATCGAAAATTCAACTTCCTCCGGGGCTTGGCCCTAGAGAACCTGCAACTGCTGGCGGCATGGCCGCCAAGAAGGAGCACGACATGCCAGAGAATACTTCCGCCGTTGCGCGGCGACGCCTGGAAGGCTGGACGGCCATCACCGGCCTCACCCTGATCAAACTGATACCTCTGGGCATCCGAGCTTACGAGGGCTACACCAACAACGACACCCTGTACGGCTCCGGCTTCCAGGCGGGGGAGACCCTCTCCGAGCACCTGCCCGACGACCCCTCTGACCTTCGCATCCGTGCCTGGGGCGACTTCCTCATCGACCTGGGCGCTGCCTCAATGATCAGTTGCCGACGAACCGATCGCGCTGCCGGGACGGCCGCGCTGGAGTACGCCATCAACAACGACAACAACGACAACAACCAGTAATCACAGGAGAATCCCATGACGACCAACAACAACATCCTCGACGCCATCATCAACGACGCCAACGACAACGCCGACAACGCCACCGCCAAGGGCGCGGGCCTCGCGGCCCTCACCGGGGGCGGCACCCCCTCCAAGCCCGAGTCCAAGAGCGCCAAGGAGCGCAAGGCTGCCAAGGCCCGCGCAGGCGCTCGGCGGGTGGCCCGCGAGAACCTTATCCGGCTCAAGGGCGACGCCGAGAAGGCCGCGAGCCTCGGCTTCAACCTCGCAGATCCTCTGTACGCCCTCGGCACCGAGGTGAACCAGTGGGGCGTGGCCAACGCCCGCATGGAGGCGCAGGAGCACGAGGCCAAGCCGCGCCTGCTCGACGCCCTCGACCAGATGGAGGCGCAGGTGGCCACGGAGCAGCGCCGCTCCATCCTCCTGCCCGCCGGCTCCCTGGAGATGTGCCCCGAGACGGGGCGGCTCCACCGCAAGGGCAAGGACAACGGCTGGGCCACCCTGACCAAGCCCGCCTTCGGCCACCTGATGCAGACCCTACATGTCAAGGGCGACAGCGCGGCCAGCTACCTGTCCTCCATCCCGGCTGACCGCCGGGCGCAGGAGGTCAACCTGACCCTGCAGCACGAGGCCAACAAGAATCGCGACCTCCAGCTGCTTTTCCGCTACCCCGAGGGCGACGCCTCCAACGGCCCCCAGATCCACTGCGTGGCCACCGAGAGCTACGCCCCCTTCGGCCCCGTGGAGCTGGCTCAGACCGTGCGCAAGCTGGCCGACAAGATGCCGAGCCTCCGCGACGCCCGCGCCGAGGTGCTGTACGAGGGCACCGGCCAGACCAAGATCCGCACTTTCGCCCTCTCCGATGTGGAGCCCGAGCGCTACTGCGCGGGCGAGATCTTCAAGGCCGTGTTCGAGATCGGCACCTCCGACGACAAGAGCGCCCCCGTCTGGGCCGCCGCGCAGGCGTGGCGCAACCTCTGCCTCAACCTGCTCATCATCGACAAGGCCACCCAGGGCCTGTTCAGCCGCCGCCATGTCGGTGACCTCGACCAGCTCGCCAACGACCTCGCGGTAGCCATCGAGGCTGGCTACCGCGACAAGTTCCTGCCCTTCGTGGACATGTGGAGCAAGGGCCGCGAGCACCGTTTCAACGGCTTCGACGAGGTGCTCTCCGCGCTGCGCCACCTGACCCAGCAGGACGCCTTCGACGCCGCCAAGGCCGACGGCAAGAAGTGGAGCCCGAACCGGGCCGTGACCGACAGCCCTCAGATGTACATCCCCGGGATCAGCGCCAGCAGCCTGACCGAGTGGATTGCCGAGGCGTACAAGCAGGAGCCCGAGGCCAGCGTCACCGGCCTCGCCAACGCCGTGAGCCGGATGCCTCACACGACCGCCGAGAGCAGCAGCCCGCAGCTGGTCCAGACCATCGCGTCCTCCACCGCCACGCGCATCCTGGAAGCCCCCGAGAGCTTCTGGGGCAAGGCCGTGGCCTCGGGTCGTAACTAGGAACCCCAACCCGCCGGGGGCCGAAGCCCCCGGCTCGCAGGAGGATGACATGCAACGCTCCAACACCAAGGGCTTCAGCGTCCACGACAACGGCCTCTGCTCCTACCCGGAGCAGGTGGAGCTTTGCCCCGACTGCGACGAGCCCGACTGCGACGGCTCGTGCCTCGCCGCCTACTACGGTGAGGAGCCTCAAGCCGCCAACACCAACGACAACAGCTAGGAGGATCAGACCATGACACTCAAGAACGCCAACACCGCCAAGGGCCTGCTGGACTGGGCCAACACCTCGGCCGGCATCACCACCCTCGCCAAGGGCGACGCCAGCGGCCTGCCTACCCGTCGCGCGACCAAGGCCGTGGCGGATCTGCTCAAGGCCGTGGCGGCGGACGCCGAGGCCCGCGCCGCTGACGAGACGCTCAAGGATCGCAAGGAGCGCGTGCAGTACCTCGTGGGCACGGCCCGCACCGTGCTCAAGGGCAAGCCGACGGCGGTGCTGCCGGCGGTCTGTGAAGCCCTGCGCATCACTCTCGTGGACGTCCCGGTGCACTGGGACGGCTGCTGCTGGTGCATCAGCGAGCTGGAGGAGGACTAGACCATGAAGACCAACGCCGCCATCGCCACCCGCATCCTGCGCGCCCTGAACAACTCGAAGGCCCTGTCCTCGACCGCTGAGCTGGCCACCGCCGCCGGGTTGCCCTACTCCATCACGGCCGAGGCCCTTCGGCACCTCCACGTCGTCGGCCGGGTGTTCCGGCTCAAGGGCAAGACCACCGACCGCCGCTGGTTCACGGCGTCCTTTCAGCGGTAGCACCTCTCGCCCCCTGCCTGGCCCCGTACCCGCAAGGGTCGGGGCTTCAGGCAGTAGAACAACACAGGGAGAAACGACATGTCCGTATATGAGGGAAACGTCAAGCGGCGCGCACTCGCAAAGGGGAAATTGTCATGCAAGTGCGGAAGTATCCGTTACGACGTTGAAGTCTCCAACGACGGCGAATGGATTATGATCATGTGTCGCAAGTGTAAGGCGCTGCTTTACTATAACGGCGCCTAGCCCGCCACAGCCCAACCACAGCCCCGTACCCGCAAGGGTCGGGGCTCGGGGCAGTAGAACAGGTGCACGGCAAGGAGGACTAGCTATGAGCGTCAAAGACTTGGACGGCTTGGCCAAAGAGGAACTGATCCGCTGGTTCATGTACAAGCTGCGGCTCACCGACAGAGCCGAGCTGATGGAACGATACCCACAGCATTACAACAAGCTCGTGGACGCGACCATCGTTGAAACGGTACGCCTGTGCGACCGTGAGGAGAAGTGAGGAGAACATGGCGGCCAACGACGACAGGGATCTGCAGCGCTACTTCGACGGGGAGCTGAGCCCCCGCCAGGCGCGCCGGGTATACGAGCGGCTCCAGCAGAGCACCGAGGACCGTGACCGCCTGGCCGCCCTCGGTGAGATGCGCGGCATGTTGCGAGAGGCCCAGGCCGAGGTGGTGGAGGAGCCGAGCTTCGACCACCTCTGGACCCGCGTCGAGGCCGGCATCGAGGAGCAGCGCCCGCTGCCGAATAGCGAAAAGTAGCGGGTTGACAAACACGACCCCGACACTACACTCTAAGCATCACCGGGACTTGGTCCCTGTGAAACTCAAGCCGGCCGGGGCGTGGCCCCGGCTCAGGAAGGAGCCAAGACAATGAGCCAGGACAAAATCACTATCAAGATCTACATCGACCCGACCGCCGCCATCCTCGCCGGGAACCCCACCTCGGGCACCGTCGAGGTGCCGCTGACCGCCGACTACCTCGCCAGCCTCAACACGGAGCAGCGCGAGCTTCTTGCCAAACTGATCCGCCGAGACGATACGCTGGGCCGCAGCTGGAACCGGCGTGTGCCCGCCTACAAGCCCTACACCGACCACGACAGCCACACCCGGCAGGAGACGGAAGTGGACCTCCCGCAGGCCGAGGCCACGCTGGAGGCCGTCACCGAGGTGCTCAACGTCCGTCTCGCCACGCTCCAACAGGAGCCGGCGGAGGAGCGGCAGCGGGCCATCGACTGCCTCGACCACATCGAGGAGACGTTGGAGAAGTACGAGGGCGGTGACGGGGACCTCACCGCCTCGACATGGGCCGGTGGCACGAGGACATGGACCGTGGTGGCCAAGCTGACGCGCCTGGCGCTCCACGCTGGGCACCTGCTGACCGACGACGTGGCCACCGTCGCGGCCACCTCCGCGCTCCACGCCCTGTGCAAGCGGGCCGAGACTGAGGCCGGGATGCTCAACGCCAAGGAGGCGGAGCGGCTGACGCAGGCCGTGGCGCGCGAGGTCCAGAAGGACAAGGAGGCCGAAGAGGCCAAGGAGCAGAAGCGGCTGGCCTACGCCACCGCCATCCACCAGTGGGGCACTGAGAGCCAGCAGGAGCGCTACGCCGTGGAGGTGCTGGAGGAGGCGGAGGGGCTGGATCTGATCCGCGACCACGTCTGGAGCGACGCGCTGGCCAGCTTCGCCCGCTATCAGCGGCTGGAGGTGAGCGACCTGGACGACAACGATGCCCACGAGGAGGATTGCTCCATAACCTACTACGACAGCCCCACCAAGGCCGAGGTGGACTTCGACGTGGACGGCCAGTCCTACCTCACCGACGAGCAGTGGGAGGTCTACAAGGCCATGGGCGAGGCCAAGCGGGCACACGAGCTGCTGGCCAAGGCCACGCTGGAGCCCCGGCTCCACACGGTCACCTGCGAGTCCTGCGGCGGCTCCTACGGGCGCCCCAGCGTCATGGTGCGGGTGGACTGGCACGGCCACCGCTTCAGCCGCGAGTACGCGCTGCCCACCACCAATACCAACCGCCCTGCCCGAGCAGGGTGAGGAGTAGAACAATGTTCATCACCAAGGTACTCACAACGATCAAGCCGTGCCCGGCTTGCAGGGAGAAAAACAATGGGTAAAGCATGGAAGGGTAGTAATAACCAAGGACCGGCAGAGGCGCAGCGACTGGCCGAGGAGGGGCTGCTGCCCGTCGTGGTCACGGCGCACGCCATCAAGCGGCTCCGTGAGCGGAGCAAGAGCGCCAAGATGGTGCGGGAGGATTCCGCCAAGGCGGCCATCCACGCGGCGGCGCGTAACGCGATCCTGCAGAACAAGTACTGGCCCTCCGAGCGGGGCCGCGTCTCCGAGGAGGGCCACGCCCTCTACACAGCCGAGATGGTTGTCGGAGTTTTTGGGGACAAGGGCAAGACGCACCATCTCGGCACCAAAAAGAACCCGTTGTTCCTGCGGCTCGCGGAGGGCAACGGCGCGATGAAGACGGCCTGGACCGTCGTATCGGTCTGGACGCAGGAGATCTACGACGCGCTGGAAGACGGCCTCGGCACCAACGAGGGACTCAAGACGCCCATGGGTGAGCTGGTCGAGCCCGTGCAGCTGGTCGAGCCCGCCAAGGGGCCGCCGGTGACCCGTACCAATACGGACTTGCTCAAGCAAGCCGTCATGGAGATGGGCATGACCGTCACCGCGCTGGCGCGGGGACTCGGCTTCAAGGAATCCAGCCCCCTCTACAACCGCGTGGAGCGCGGTTGGACGGTGCCCGAAGCTGTGACAATCCCGTCCGGCGTGACCCGAGCGCAAGCTCACAAGGGCGCTCTACAGGCACCCAAGCCGGTAAAGGTCGCGGCGGAGGTGGTGCCCGCGCCCGAGCCGGTGATCGAAGCTGTGCCCGAGCCCGTGGCGGTTGCGCCTACACCCGAGACCCCGTTGGCCAAGGGGCTCATCATGGAGCCCACCGACAAGCTGGTGATGGCTGTGCGCCTCGATGACACGACATGGAAGCACACGGCCATCCAGCAGGAGGACGTCCAGACCCGGCTGCTGCAGCATATCCTTGGTGGCGGCAAGCCGGCTGACATCAAGTTCTTCTTCCGCGTCTACTTTGACGTAGTAGGGAGGTTCTAATGTACAACTACGGTGACCCAAGAGACACATCGAAGCAGTGCGGTGGTTGTCATCTCGGCTTCGAGCCGGACAAGCTCCGCGCCGTTGGCATCGACAAGGATGACAACGCGGTGGACCTGGCGCACAAGGACTGCGTCGAGTTCGCTGACGAGATGTGCGACCGCTGTTACGAGGAGCGTGTCAGCGTCGAGCACTGCAGCCACTGCGACGAGCCCTACCGGGTCTGGCGCCTCGTGGATCACTCTTGGGTCGCCGTGGACGCCGCCGAGCCGGGCTGGTGTATTGTTTGTCAGACGGCGCAGCCGGCGCCTGAATTAGCAAAGGAGGACGACAATGAAATGTAAGGGATGCAAAAAGCGCGTCAACGAGAAGCACCTCACGAACGGCACGGACTGCCCATGGTGCGGTGCGGCGATCATCGTCGTGCCCGAAGGCGACGTGCCCGAGGCCGAGGACTACGGGCCTCCCCTGCCCCACCAGCCCATCTTCGATCTCGCGCCGGTCATCCTCCGCGATGTCCTGTGGGACATCTACAAAAAGGGCTACAAGCCCGGTGACTGGATCGGCCGGTTCACCAGCCTGGCCAGCTACGTCTACTCCGTCTCAGAGGAAGACGACGACGACATCGAGGTGATGCTGCCGCACATCGAGCGGAACATCATCGAGGTGGTGCTCAACGACCCCGACGACCCTAACGGCGATGTGCAGCTCTACCGCCGGGAGCGCTCCGTTCGTCGGGAGGGCCAACGCAAGCCCAAGGTCAAGGTCATGTTCAAGCGGATGCAGAACGGCTAATTTCAACTTTTTTGCCTGGGGCTTTCGTTTTCTCTCCATTTGCCAGTTGTAAAGAGTAACTACTCAAACAGAAGGCAATCGAGCCCAACAACAAAGGAGCCCAAAATGAAAACGAACTATGACAACTGTGAAAAGTGCGGTAACGAGGCCAGCGTGCACAAGATCAAGGCAGACCACCACTATCTCTGGTGCGGCCCCTGCGAGCACGAGACAATCATCCCCTTTGAGGATGACCCCAAGGTCAACAACACCGACGCCAAGCTCAGGAAGCAGATCACAGAGGGCTTCAGCGACGCCCTGAAGCGCCTCAAGGCTTACGCCGAGGTGGACTTCGGCTACCGCACCGAGGAGGACGGCAAGACGGCCCTCAAGGACATGAACTACTGGACCGACGTGGCCGCCCAAGCCACCCCAGATCTCTTCGCGCCCGAGGAGGCGGAGATGTACGCAGCTGGCCTGTGGGGCGAGGTGAGGACCATCGCGCCGCGCCTCGTGGACCTGTGGAACCTGGCCGAGAAGATCGACGCCGAGCCGGACCCACGCCATCCGTGCTGGCACGACTGGCGCGAGGAGCTGGCCAAATTTGGCATCGGCAACATGCGGTTGCTCCACGCCGTCAAGACGTGGGCCGCGCTGGAGACGCTCGACAAGGACAACCCGGAGCCGTTGAAGGCTGACATGGCAGCCAAGGCTGTGGCCTACATCACGGAGACGCTCCAGCCCTTCCTAGCCCTGTCTGGCGGCATGTGCGGCGACGGCGTCGCGACCTTCGCCATGCTCGATACCGAGGACGGCTGGCCCGCCGGCATCCTCGGCGTGAGCCTCGTCAGCAGCGGCGAGCCCAACGTGGGCCTCTACTCCCTGAAGCGCGGCCGCTGGGCCGCTGGATGGCTGGGCACCACCCCTTGTGAGGAGATCGTCGAGTTCGCCACTGGCGATGACCTCTGCGAGATCCTCGCGGCCGTGGTGGCCGACTTCCTCCGGTCCCGCATGGTGGACGCGCTCAAGTACGAGTCCGACAACGAGATCATAGACTCCATCAGCTGGCTCGACACGGGCCTGTGGCGCACAGGCCAGCGGGCCACCTCTTAATTCCTTGACACACTGGCAGGGGACTGTAGAGTAACAGCATGTCCACCCAACCGGCCCGCCGGGCCTATCCCTTGACCTACATCTCTGGCTGCAACAAGCAGCTCCACCTCACCTCCATGGAGCCCTTCCGCCTCACCAAGGGCGAACTACGCAAGTGCTCAACCAAGGCGCTGAAAGAAGCAGACTCTCATGCCACGGCGCTGGCCAGCTGCAACGGCTGCAGTGCGGCGATGCAGCCGAGCTACATCGAGCCGCCGCACCCCGACGTGGTCAAGCGACCCGACGAGAAGCTCGGAGGGCGCGAGACAGTGCATGAGATCGTGTCGCCGGTGCAAGGGCCGGACAAGGACGATCCCTACGCCGCCTTCACGCAGATGGAGTTGGGCGCCAACCCGGATGCCCAGGTCAAGATCGCTGACCCCTCCATCGTGGACCCGGACACCTGGAGGGCGATCTTCCCGGCCAGCGTGGGCGAGCCGTATCAACCGCAGCCGAAGCCAACAGCAGATGAGCCGCCACCGGCGGCCGAGGAGGTAGCCGTGTATCTAGACCCGGCCAAGCAGGAGCAAGAGCGTACCGCCAAGGGTGAGTACGAGCCCATCGTGGGAGAGGGCGACATTCGTTCTGCCACACCCATTCCCATGCCGGCGACGCCGCCAAAGTACGCCTCGATGGCGGAGTGGCCCCCACCGTCCAAGGGGGCATTGGTGGCGCAGTACCCGGAGGTGAAGCAAGGCCGCAAGCCGAGCATCGACGAGCTGCTCCAGGGGGTGCAGGGGCTGGAGAGCGGGCCGAGCGCGCACGGCATGAGCCGGCTCAAGACGGCCCGGCTGTGCAAGCGCTTCTATTTCTGGGAGGTGGTGATGGGGATGCGCGCCATTCCCCCACGCGACTTCAAGATCTTGATCGATGGCGAACCCCTCGATACCAGCGATGACCGCCCCGCGCGCCTCAACCCTCTGTGGGTCGGCAGCTTGTGCCACGCCGTGCGCGCCTTCCACCTGCAAACCGGGGGCCGCTACACTTGGGAGCCGCTGTATCAGATACGTGGGCTGTACCCCGAGTATGCCCTGGAGGTCTACCGGCTGATGTCGGGCTACTACGACCGCTGGATCGACCACGACGCCCGCACATGGGACACACGCGCCGTCGAGGTGGAGGGGCGCTACTTCTTCCCCTCCAGACGCATCGGAGGTCGTGGACGGCGTCTGTGCCTGTCCAGCCGGTATGACGCCATCTACCGGCCGCTGGCCACCGGTGAGGCGCGGACGCCTTTGGGCGAGCCCACGGCGGGCTGCCGCATCAACGAGCTGAAGTCGGCAGCACGGACCACGGCCTACCGGGGCCTCGGCTACCGCATCAACCCGCAGATTCAACTCCAAGCTGCCACGTACAGCATGGGCAACCTCGTGACCCGCGACGGTGTGGTGCTGCCCGAGTCCCCGGCGGACGTGTTCGGGCCGCTGATGGACATCGAGGTGGACTGGATCATAAAAGTTAAGCATGTGGATCCGAACAAGCATCTGGTGCGCAAGAGCTTCGCGGTGCCCACAGAGCAGCGAGAGCACTTCCTCAAGACCACGGGGGACTTCTACATCGAGGAGATCGGCAAGCGCCTGTGGCACAAGGCGTGGGACAACCCCGACACCTGGCCCCAGAGCTGGATGTGCCACGACATGTACTACCAGGGGTGGATCTGCCCCTTCGCGAAGTTGTGCGAGGAGCCCAGCCGCATCAAGGCGCTGGACCAGACCTATCAGGTGGGGAACCTCGGGCCGCTGGACCGAGACAGCATCGTGCGCGCGAAGAAGCTCGGCCGCCGCAAGCGCGCGAAGAAGCGCAAGGCCACGGCGACGGCGGTGGACGGCAAATAAATTTTTCTGTAAGATTTGTTTCACACATAACCAACCTACGGAGTCCCAGAAAGGAGCCGAGATGGAATGGTCCCAGTACCAAGAAGACATCTTTGATGCCATCAACAAGGTCTTAGATCGCGACCTTGTTGTGCTAGCCCGCGCCGGCACAGGCAAAACCACGACCATGATAGAAGCGGTCATCCGCTTTTGTGAGATGAACCCCCAAGCCCGTGTGCTGACCTGCGCCTTCAATCGAAAGAGCGCGGAGGACTTGGCGGAGAAGCTTCAGAGCGCCGGCCTGAAATTTCCGCGAGTCGCGGCACAGACTTTGAATGGGGTTGGGCTTTCGACCTGTAAACGTGCTTGGGGTAAAAGCTTGCAAACAGATCCCCGCAAGGGCCGAACTGTGGCACAGCAAGTAGCGCAGGAGCACCAACAGGCGGTGATAGAAGCGGGGGAAACTTTCGGGTTCCAAGAAAAGCAGCGGCTGGCAACCCAAATTTCCAAGCTGGCACAACTGGCGAAGGCTACGCTGACACCGCACAAGTCCAGGTCAGCGTTGCGTTCTTTGAGCGACCGCTTTGGATTGACGACGCGTGCCGAAGTAAAAATCCTCGTATCGTTGACCAGCCGGGCTTTATTTCTCAGCACTGAGCAGCCAAAGACGGAAGATCCTGAAGCGCTCTTTTGGGCAAGCCCTCCAAAGAGCGTGGACTTTGACGACCAAATTTGGTTCCCCCACCTATTCGATCTGACGCCGTACCAAGCAGATCTTGTCATCGTGGATGAGGCGCAAGACATGAATGCAGCGCAGCTGTCCTTGGCGCGTAAGGCAGTTAAGCCGGGGGGCCGCTTGGTAGCTGTAGGGGATGACCGGCAAGCGATCTACAGTTGGCGTGGAGCCGACTCAGGATTCCTGAATCGGATGATCGATGAACTCAACGCGGCCGTCCTGCCACTGCCACGCACGTACCGTTGCGGCCACGCCATCGTGCGCGAGGCACAACAACTTGTGCCTGATTACGAAGCCGATGAAAGCAACGAGCTTGGACAGGTGACTGGACTATCTACCGTGGACATGTTTAACATGGTGCGGCCAGGTGACTTTATCTTGTCCCGACTAAACGCACCTTTGCTGTCCATTTGTTTAACGCTGCTCAAGGACCGCGTTCCGGCCAGTATCCAAGGGCGCGATATTATGGGACAGCTGATCGGTCTTATAAAACACGCCAAGTGCCACACCGTCGCTGCGTTGCTAAACTTTCTGCCGAGCTACGAGCTGCGCGAGCACAAAAAGTTGAGAAAGGCCGACGCGGAGCCCGAGATCATTTCCGCGCTGCTGGACCGCGTAGCTTGCCTTCGCGTTTTAGCCCAAGAGCACACGTACTGCGAAGATCTCGTCAAGCACTTGGATACCCTTTTCCGAGATCACGCTGATGCAGCGAAAGTTATTCTCAGTTCGATACATCGAGCCAAGGGATTGGAGCGGGATCGCGTCTTTTTGCTTAAAGACACTTTTCGTGCGGACGGTGGTTCGGAAGAGAATAATATCCGCTACGTAGCAATCACACGGGCCAAGAGCGCGTTGTACTACGTAATGGAGGACAGCAAGTAGCGAGGGGTGATATACTCCCCCACATGTACCGTAACCCCCTCAACGAAGCCAATCACGGGTACCCCGACGACGCTTGTTACGCATTCCACTCAACGAAAAATCAAGCTGCCTTCGCAAAAGTTTGGTCAACCACAGCAAGGAGATTGACGTGGCATGGCACTACCTGAACAACAACTACGAACCCTCCACTTATTCGCCGGTGCGGGGGGCGGAATCCTCGGAGATCTCATCCTCGGACACACCCCCGTCTGCGCTGTCGAAATTAATACCTACGCTCGCGCAGTACTCCTCGCGCGGCAGCAAGACGGCACGTTCCCGCCGTTCCCGATTTGGGACGATGTGCGAACCTTCGACGGAACACCTTGGTGCGGCTCCGTCGATGTCGTCGAGGGCGGCTTCCCGTGTCAAGACGTCAGCACAGCGGGTCGCGGTGCAGGACTTGCCGGCGACCGTTCGGGACTTTGGTTCGAGATGCTCCGCGTCATTGGAGAAGTGCGGCCTCGTTATGTCTGGGCGGAAAACAGTCCGTTACTACGGACCCGTGGCCTGGGCACCATACTCGAAGGACTTACCACCTTGGGGTATAACTGTCGATGGGGAGTGGTGGGAGCTTGGCACACGGGTGCACCCCATCTCAGAAAACGACTCTGGCTTTTGGCCTATCCGCGAGTTGTGGACAACCCCGTGCGCAGACGACACCGGACACCGGAAGGCGAAGTATCAGCAAGGGGGAACTGCCCTATCGATGCAAGCCGGTGGGCCGTTGAACCCCGAATGGATCGAGTGGCTGATGGGCTGGCCTGTCGGACACACCGCCTTGTAGCGTTGGGCAACGGCCAAGTTCCACAGCAATCCGCGCTGGCTTGGTCGATTTTGACGCAAGGACTATCACCTCGGTAGATTCTCCACAGGAAAATTACAGTATCTTGACAGCTACTTTCAAGTGGTCGAATATACCTGTGTATTCAGGTATTCGACTCTGTGAACAAGTACGGCACCCACGACAACTGGCAAGAGATGCGTCGGCAGGCGATTCAGACCTGGGCGCAGTACCTCTATACGCTCAGCACGCTGCAGCAGGACTTGCCCAAGAAGGTCTGCACAGACGATCCCGCGATCTCACGCCTACGGGCCACGCTGCCACATAAGCGTGAGCCCGCCAAGAAGACGGTAGCCGCTGCCGCTGTACTCCTGGCCACGCGAAAGTCACTGGCGTTGATCCAACAGGACGTCTCCCGCCTGGAAAAGCTCGTAGTCCACACAGGGCACCCCGTAGCAGCGCAGCGGTTGACCGATCTCAAGCGCTGGCTGCAGCTGGTGACCAAGCAACGCAACAGGCTCGTACAGAGCAACCTCGGCTTGACCCACAAGGTGGCCGCGCAGATGTGCACCAAAAACGACTGCGGCAGCCTGACGCGGAAGGACTTGGTACAGCACGGCACAGTGGGTTTGATCTTGTCCGTAGAGCGCTTCGATCCCGCTAGGGGCTACAAGTTCAGCTCTTTCGCTCTGTGGAACATCCGCGCGTCCATGCAGCAAGCCATCGCAGATACTGGGCGCCTTGTACGTCTGACCTCAAACGTCGAACAGGACATCCGCACGCTCACGGGTGCTTCGCGCCCCGGTGAGACAGATAAGACCGTGCGTGAGCGTCTCGGGCTCAACAAGAAGCAGTATGACCAGCTGAGCAGAGCCAAGCGCCAACGTGGAGTAAAGTCTCTGAGCGCGCCGGCCAAGGGCATTGAGGATGGAAGCGTCACGCAGCAGGACCAGCTCCGCGCCAAGGTACCCAATTTGGATGAGCGCATCGATCAAGATCGAGTACGGGCGCTCCTGCATAACAACCTCGTAGATCTAAGCCCTCGGGACCAAGACATCCTCTGCCGGCGCTTCGGGCTATGCGGGCGTGCAGCGCACTCCCTCTCTCAGATCGGCCGGCACTACGGCCTCTCCAAGGAAGCCGTGCGCCAAGCCGAACGCAAAGCCCTCAACAAACTCCACCGCAGCTTGACGCTCAAGAACAAGGATGTCTGGCAAACGATGGGCTACGAAGTCACCTTGCCCCGCGTCGGCGTCAAGCGCCGGCCCTAGTGCAAACCGCAAAAGAACTCAAAAAAGGAGTAGGCATACTGCGCCGGTGAAAACCGACGCAGTATCTTGTGGATGCGGGGTGGCCGCGCTGTGCCTCCTGGCGGAGGCTGGATCGGACTAGGGCCGACCGGTTGGGGTTGAGCCCTCTCAAGGTACCGGGCGTCTACCAGCCTGTCAAGTTCCAGGTGCGCGCATCTTATCGAAGCGCGGCATCATCTCCAGGTCCAGCTGGCAACTGGCGGCGATGCGCACCATCTCGTTGAAGTCCAAGCCGTTCGTTTTGCACACCTTCTTGAACTCGGCCAGCTTCTTGCGGTAGCGCTCCTTGTCCTCCCTGCGCTTTCCGAGCTGGCGTAGGTAGTACGCCTGCTTGTCCGTCAGATCTCGCTTCAGCTGGAGCCGCTGCAGCCGGTTGAGGCTCTTAGGCGTCCCGTGCCAGTCCGGCCCGAGCACCTCGGCGCGGTGGCGGGCGCGCTCGATGGTCGCCTCGTCGCAGATCTGTCCCAGCTGCGCTTCAGGCATCTCGGGCAAGTCCAGCGCGGCCTCCGTAGACGTTCCACGCTGGATACGGGCGCGCACGGTCCCGGCCTGGACAGCAGTCAACTTGAGCCAATCCGTCAAGGGCAGCGTCAGCCCGTGAGCCGTAACGTGGTAAACATTACGATTGCTATGCTTTTTGGCCTCCTGCCCCTTCTGCTTGGGGCGGCCTACAGGCTTGCGCTCCTTCCACGGCTGCGTACAGTCGGGGCCGCCGCAGGAGGGTGTGTAGCCCGCCTGGATGGCGCCCACGGTGGTGGTGACCTCGGCGCCGCACTTGCACTCACAGCGGTAGGTGCGGATGCGCTGATCTGGCGGGCTGACCTGCTCTTTGAGCGTCAGGTCGTTGTAGCGATGCCCCGTGAGCGGCGGGCGCCCGTAGGGATCTCTCTTGTTCGACAGGAAGTGTCTCTGTTCCCGCTTCCGCTTCCGCTTGTTTGAGGACATTTTGGAGCCTCCTTGGGTTGTGTCCGTAAACGTCTGTGCGCGTTAACGCGATATTTGCTTACATTCCGTATATGCTCACATGTACGGCCGAAAGGCAACCATATGTATACGTATACATCTTATAATAGTATTTAAGTTGTTATTTTTTTTCGTGTTATAAGGAATTTTTCTCTCAAGACCCTCTTCTCTAAAATTGACATTCTTAGGGGGGGGTTCTCTTGAGTCTTTTCTAATTCATACGTATTAGTAAAGGGGCAGGTGGACCCCCCCCCTCCGATGTCAATTTTGGGCGCGAGGTAGCTAAGCCTTCTTGACGCGATGCGTCGGGGCGGGTTCTACCAGTCGTCTCCGAGGTCGTCGGGCTCGTCGTCGAGCCCTTCCTCGGCCTGAATCTTGGTGACGAAGGCGGGGATGGTGGCCTTGGGCACGGGCGCGTCCTCGTAGGGCTTCAGTGGCGCCTCGGTGCCGAGCACGACGTAGGTGATCGCTCGGTCCCCCTTCTGGATGCTCCAGAAGGACAGGCGCTCACGGCCGTAGAGGTTGCTCAAGGCGTCCTTGACCTTGAACCGGGCACCGAACCCCCCGTACAGCGCGGAAAGCTTCCTGCCCTGCTCCCCGGCGTTCTCCAGCGCCATGAGGATGCGCATCTCGGCGTCCTGCACCGGATCGTTGGTGCGCTCCAGCCGGTCCATGACCCAGCGGTGGCCGGGCAGGACGTAGTTGTGTAGAAAATTACAGGCCCACTCAACACAGTCCTCGCGGATCGGCGCGGTCCCCGACCGGTACAAGGAGATGTGATAGAGCAGCGCCAGCTTGGCGATGTGGGTTGCCACCCGGTTCCAGATGGAGGACAACTGCGGCGAGGGCGCACTGCCACGCCCTTCCTGGTAGGCGGCCAGCAGGTCCAGGGCGTCGTCGCCGTCCGGCCCCGAGCCGTCCGTCAGCCTCACCTCGAAGGGACCGGACTCGGCCAGATCTTCCAGCCACTTGCTCATGGCCTCCGAGGTCTTCTTGTCCGGCGACGGCGGCACCAGCAGCTGGCGATTCCGCTTGGCGGGCACGACCCAGAACCGGGCGAAGAGGCCGCCGCGCAGGAACTCGGGGGACAGACCGCGCTCGATGAGCCATTCGATGGCGGAGCCGGCCAGCAGGGTGGGGCAGGCGCCGGTGATGGAGAGGAAGCCCTGCGCCTTGGAAGTGTACTCCAACGGCTCGTTGTCGTAAGCCTTGACCATGAGGGGGGCCAGGCCGGTGTTGGCGCCCTCGTCGCGCAGGGTCGAGATCAGGATATCTGCCTCATCCTGGTACCAGAGCACCTCGGGACGCTCGTCCAGCAGCTCGATGAAGGCCAACGACGAGGCCACCTTGGCTTGCATGTAGGTTTCGTCGGGCAGGAGGCGGACGCCTCGGCCCATGGCGGTGGACTTGCGGCTGGCGCTGTCTGCGATGATCAAGGTGTAGATGTTGGGGGCGTGGACGCCTGAGTAGCGGACCTTCCAGCCCGTGCCCACGGCGGCGGCGATGAGGCTGAGGCCGGTCACGAAGTGGATCGGATCTGGCGCATCGGTCGCCCCCCGGCTCCAGCGCATGTAGACGGGCAAAAAGCCCTCGGCGGGGTACATCTCAGATGCCCAGAGCTGAAGTTCGAACAGGTCGTCGGGGTTGTCCAGCCCGCTCCAGTCGTCGCGGGGGGTCTTGACGATGTAGTCGGGCGGGTAATCAGGTTCAGGGATCTTGGGGGGTTCCGGGGCTGGCGTTTGAGGCTCGCTGGTGCCGTCCGGGTCACCATCGCCCTCGTCGTCATCGGACCAGAAGTCCGCGTCATCCGCCACTTCTTCGTCAAAAGCATCGTTGTCATCATCGTACCGTCCATCGTCGGGATCAAAATTCTTCGGCAAGGCCGACCTCCTTTTTGTTGTGTCTGCGTGAGCATCACCACGTTAGAGGGTCAGCAGAGCCTTGTCCAAATTTTATTTTCTACCAGGCCGGTAGCCGTCAACTTTCTTCGCAAGAGTTCCGCGAGCTTGTGTCAAAACGTGCCTGTACAGATGAAAAAAATCTGGACATGGACGACCGAGGTGAGATGATGGCCAGGCTCACTCAGCCCACAAAAACTAAAAAGCGCGGCCCGCGAAGGGCGACCGGAGTCTTTATGATTCACACCCAAGGCGCAGTACTCGGCCCTGTCAGCGATGGCGGCTTCTGCGCACTCAAGCAAGTCGGCGTACACGACGTCAAGCTGCTGGAGATGGTTCCGGGTGTTCGCTTTAGCAAGCGGTGGGGCAAGTACTACATCCCGTCCAACATGTTGCCCCCGAGGTCTTTGGGCGCGCTCAAGCAGCGGCAGGCTCCGAGCGGCCTGGTCCTGCGGCCCTACCAAAATCACGCCGTCTCCTTTATAGAGCGCTCCGTCCGAGGTTGCATCGTCGCCTTGGACATGGGGCTCGGCAAGACCGTGGTCGTGCTCCAGTGGCTCCACGAGCACCCTGAGATGCGGCCGTTTTTGGTCTGTGGCCCGGTCATCGCGGAGGGGAGCTGGTGTGGCGAAGAGGGCGACCCGGCCAAGCACTACGGCATGGATGTGCGCGCACTGCGCACCCGCAGCCCCGACTCGGAGAAGATGGGTGAGGTGGGCGCGGAGGATACGCCGGACGGTTACTACATGACCTACGAGGTCGTGGACGACTGGAACCTTTGGATCTCTGAGGTGATGAAGCCCAAGGCAATCATCATGGACGAGGCCCACGACCTGCGGAACCCCCGGCGCAAGACGGCCAAGGCGGTCAAGGGAGAGTCCAAGGGCGGCCATGTGAAGAAGCGCATCGCGTTGACGGGTACGCCCGTGATCAACACGGTGAGTGACCTCTGGAACGTCCTCGACATCGTCCAGCCCGGCCAGTGGGGTGCGTGGGTCACCCACGAGGGGTACAAGACCAGCTTTCGTTCACGCTACCTCGGCGCTCACCTGGACTCGAACGGGTGGTGGAAGGACGAGGGCGAAACGAACGTGGACGAGCTGCGAGCGCGGCTCGACAACACGCTCCTGCGCTTCAGCCGGTTCGAGGTGCGAGGCGACCTGCCCGACATGGGCCGGCGAGTGATCGACTTGGCCCCCGCGTCCCTGGAGCCCGAGGCGTACAAGGAGTATCGTGAGGCGGCTACCTCCATCTACAAGGCGCTCAAGATGCAGAACATGGCCAAGGCCGCTGAGGCTCGGGGCGCGGAGCCCGTGATGCCCTCGGTGCTGCTGGACATGGAGAAGGGCGCGGCCGAGCCCCGCCGGCTCGGGGCGATGGCGCAGAAGCTCTCGTGGTCCAAGCGCAAGCTGGCCGTGGACCACGCCTTGGCCATGGCGAGGGCCATGCCCTCCAAGAAGCTGGTGGTGTTCACCTACTACCAGGAGACGGCCAAGTACATCGCCAAGGCGCTCAAGCGGGAAAAGCAGCTGGTGTTCGGCCCGGTCACCGGGGGCACAGGCTCCCTGCGGCGGTTGGCGCTGGCGCAGCAGTTCAAGACGGTGCAGGACGACCTGGGCAAGAAGTGCAGTTTCTACGTCGCCACGATCAAGGCGGCAGGACAGGCGCTCAACCCGTTGTCGGCTGCCGGCGGTGCGCTCTTCGTGGACTTGTACTGGGTGCCTTACCTGTTTTTGCAGGCGGAGGCGCGGGTGCATCGCGAGGGGCAGTTGGCGGGCGAGGTGTGGTTCGACTACCTCGTGTTGCGCAAGAGCATCGACACGATCATGTGGGAGCACCTCAAGGCCAAGGCCAAGGCCATTGAGGCCGGGGTGCGCGACGGCGAGGCGCTCAAGTTCTGCGAGGAGCTTGGGGGTAGGTCTGAGAAGGAAGGCCAGCAAGCGCTGATGGATGATTTGGCGGGGCTGGATGAAGTTGAGTGGGAGTTGTTATGAAACGCGCTTATCCAGGAGATGTCACTATCGGGGAGCGTCGTGTGCGTGGTCGCCCTGCAATGCCGAGCAAGAAGAAGATCGCGGAGGCGTGGTGCGGCTCGCGAGATCTGCCGTTCGATCTACAAGGCTACAGCGCCGCCGAGTTGGCACAGATATGTTGGGCATGTGAGCGCCAGAAAGACGAGATAAGTATTCTGAAACTACGTCAGTTGACCCGTGCACATATACAGCCCGTTGTGCTAAAAGGCTCGTTTGAACCACTCAACTTCTTTCTCCTCTGTCATTGCTGCCACACTGTGCAACCTGATACGGCTCCTCGGGAGATCCAGTTACAGTGGCTTCTAAATCAACCGCATTACTTGAACACGTTTCTCCAGCGCATCATACGAGACATGCGAGATTTGGCGAGCAGAGGCATCGCACCCTCTGAGGTGCAAGCACTGCTTGCGGAAGAAGCCCCCGTCTTTCAGGAGGCTTCTGTACGGAGCAGTAATGTGTGGGCCAACTTTTTGTGGTGGATAACGGAGCGTGTGCAGGCGCGTCGTGTCACCGCTGCAAAGAAGGAGTGCTGCATTGACTTAGGGGAAAGTGATGCCTTGGAGTAAAGCCCGCGCAGCTGGGCGGCAGGAGCGAGGCTGAAGGACAACAGGCGCTGATGGATGACCTGGCAGCGCTGGACTTGGGGGAGTTGGAGTTGTTGTAATGGTATATGAAGTCGAAGGTGCGATGACGTTCACCAAGTGGCTGTTAAAACAAGCAGGGCGGCGCGATCCCGTAGGCGATCTCGCAGACGACGTACAGTCCTCGTTGGGGCGGTCGAAGTACAAGGAGAGGCCGAGCGAGGATACACACACTGCTTGGTACACGTACCTGTTGATCGAACATGCGTGCGACGGTGCGCTAGAGGCGCTTGACCGTGCATGGGTGGAGTACAGCTTCGCCTATCGTACAGAGCACCTGGAAGAAGCCTTCCAAGATGTGTTGAAGCGTCGTGCCGAACAGGAGGAATTATGCCCCCAATGCGGAGCTTCCCACCACCCCGGTGATGAAGGGCTGTGCGATCTCTGTCGCGCCATGACCAAGGACAGTTGATAGCGAAGGCGCTGTGAACTACTACAACGACAACGACGCGGCCTCTGCCGCTTGGCTACGACAGCTCGTGGCCGAAGGTCACCTCCCACCCGGCGAGGTGGACGACAGGAGCATCGTAGATGTCCGAGCAGAAGATCTTGAAGGATTCACCCAGCACCACTTCTTCGCCGGTATCGGCGGATGGCCCCTCGGCCTCGCCCTCGCTGGATGGCCCCCCGACCGACCCGTCTGGACCGGAAGTTGCCCCTGCCAGCCCTTCAGCGCAGCAGGGAAGGGTGCCGGAAAGCGCGACAAGCGCCACCTTTGGCCCGAGTTCCAACGCCTCATCTGCGAGTGCCGCCCTGCAGCGGTCTTTGGAGAGCAGGTTGTCAGCCCGCTTGGACGGTCTTGGCTCGCGGGAGTACAAGCTGACCTCGAAGCACTGGGATATGGAGTGGGGAGAACCGATGTGGGCGCGGCGAGCATCAACGCGCCGCACATCCGCCAAAGACTCTGGTGGTGCGCCTTCCAGGTCGGGCTGGCAGACGCCGAAGGGGACCGGGGGCGGCAACGTCAGCCGGGGCCACGGCAGGAAGAACGAGCTGCTGGCCGAGGGGGAAGCGAAGGCGGCGGGCTGGACGCTGGCGGGCTGGCTCAGTCCAACAGCGCAGGAAGCGGGGAACAAGAACAGCAGCTTCGCCAAGAGGAACGCAGACAGGGGCCTACACTGCTGCCCGAGCCTGGAATCGCAAGCGGCGAAAGCGACCCTTGGGGAAGCTACATCTGGTGGCCCTGCCAAGACGGCAAGCACCGACGGATCCCAGCCCGACCTGACGAAGCTGCGCCTCAACCCGGCGTTCAGCCTCTGGCTGATGGGCTACCCGAGAGTGTGGGCGAAAGTGGGGCAAGCAACGTTGCCTTAGACGCCTCTCTCGTGGACTGGGACTTGTTCCCGTTGGCTGAACCGCAAAAGGGCCGCGTTGGCCTCCTGCGCGGCAGCGGCAACGCCATCGTACCGCAGGTGGCGGCGTTGTTCATCGAAGAATCTACTGCGGCTTGGGAGGAAGTGATGCCTTGGAGTAAAGCCCGCGCAGCTGGGCACCGCAAGGGCAAGGAGAACCTCGGCTTCAAGGAAGCCCAGCAAGAGGCGAGGACCATGCGCGCAGCGCAGGCCCACCAGGCCAAGCTCCTGCCCTTGGAAGAAGCCCGCGCCGCTGGCCGTGCCCTGCGAGAAGCCAAAGAGGGCGAGCAGCCGAAGCCGCCCCCCGTTAAAAAAGTGAAGACAACAAAGGAGAATAAAATGTCCAATCCTCTCATCGACAATATTCGTAACGTGCAGTCGTCGCCTGCGCGGACCATCACGGCGCTGCTGTGGGGTCCGACCAAGACGGGCAAGACCCACTTCATCGGCACCATGCCGGGGCCAGTGCTGGTGCTGGCGACGAGCTTCGCCCGCGACTCGGACCCGACCCTGCGCGAGATGGAGCGGGACGACATCGACATCATCGACATCGTCTCGGTGGACGCGCCGCCCTCGGAAGAGGACTCGGCCAAGGGCCGAGCGTGTATGGTGGATGTGATCAACAGCCTCCCGGCCATCCTGGAAGCCAAGGGCTACCGCACCGTCGCGGTTGATACCTTGACCACCTACATGAAGCTTTGCGTGTCCAAGCAGCGCGGCGAGGACGGCGCGCGGATGTCCTACGAGCGCTGGGACAACATCGCCACGCACTTCCAGTGGATGTTGGAGCGGCTGCACGACACGGGCTGCCACATCGTCTGGACGGCGCACGAGGCGTACACCAAGTCCGAGGAGATCCTCATCGAGGAGCGCGCCGATATCCCCGGCAGCAGCTTGAAGCTGATCCACCGTACCTGCAACCTCGTGGTCAAGATGGACACGCGGTTCAAGACGGTGGAGGAGAGCACCCCCACCGGGAACAAGCGCAAGAAGGTGCGCCAGTTCGTAATGTGGCTCAACGATCCCGGCACGCTCACGCTGCCCATCCGCGTCGGCAACCACTTCGCGGCCAGGCTCAATAAGCCGGTCATGGTGAACCCGACCTTCCAGAAGATGGCTAGCGTGTTGGCGCCCGAAGATGGCAGCAAACCGGCGCTCATCGCGGTGGCCTCGGGGAAGGAGAAGGAGGAGCCCGAGAAGGCCAAGAAGGCCAAGAAGTAGGCGCGTGGCCTACAGCAAGCCATGCCGCCAGTGCGGCAAGCCGGTCTACACCGGGACAGGGGTGGTGTACTACCCCGAGGGAGGGCGACCTGTACGGCGTGACGACCTACACGAGGACTGCCGTAGTCCGGCCAGGGAGCTGGACATCTGCGAGGAAGAGAACAGGAGGAACTACAGTGGCCGCTAGCCTCTTCATAACCAAGCCTCTCAAGGAGGCGGAGGAGCGCCACAGCGCGGCCTTTCTCACGGCGGTGACCACGAGTATTCGAGGGCACGGTCGAGCGAGCCAAGCCAGGGTGGACGATCTGTACAACAAGCTGTATCCGCCGACCCTGCTCTTCGAGGACCCGTACACCCACGAGGGTGTGCTGTGGACCTGGGGCATCGACTGGGCCGTACACGTCTCGCCGCTGCTGACAGGACCGCTCGGGGACCGTATGTTGGAGATGCCGGCGCTGCGCTGGCTGTACAGCAAGCTAAACCTGCGGCGCAAGCTGCCGAGCGCCAAGGCGCTGTCCGCATGGGACGCGAGCTTGGTGACCGAAGACCCCAAGGGGAGCCAGGACTTCATGAAGCTCTGGCACAAGTACTACAAGGAGCGCCGCAAGGCGTTCAAGAAATTCATCGATTGGGCGCTGCAGTTGGAGTCGTCCGTGGAATGCAACCTGAACTTATAGGAGGGGTTCTATGAGGCCGAAGCTGAAGGCACTGATGCAAGTGCCGTGCAAGAAGGAGCCGAAGGATCGCAAGGCGTTCTTCATCAACAGGACGCTGGCGTTCGAGGAGGTTGAGGACAAGAGAGACTACAAGTGCCCCTACACGAAGCTGTGCGCGTCTGACGCCATCCGTGTGCTGGCGCAGAACATCCCGGTGCGGCGGCGCTTGAACAAAGCGCTGGAGAACGCGGAGAGCTACATGTGCGGCGCGGACTGCCCGCACAAGAACAAGGGCGCCCTGCCGAGGCAGCTGGCGCATCGATTGTCAGAAGAACTGGTGGCCTAAGCCACCATTAATTTGCGGCAACGAGCCGCTGTGTCGCTTTCGTCCGGCTGGCCGCCGGTCGAGGGTATACCCAACTGCCAGGCGCGCTGCAGCGTTGTCTGAAAGGAGTTCAAAATGGCCAAAGCAACTGGTTGGAAAATCGCAGGTGTTATCCCTATCCCCCTCAAGGGCGCGGACGAGTGGTCCGGCGACGGCTCGCTCAATACGGGTCGCTGTCAGCTGGAGGTGCTCGGCTACAAGTCGGGCAAGAGCCGCAAGGGCAAGAAGATGCTGAGCATCGGCCACAAGATCGTCGCGGGTCCGGTGGACGGTTCCGAGGAGAATCAGGGAAGCAACGTCGGGCGCGAGATCCGCGCTGACTTCTACCTGCACGTCAAGGACGTCAAGAACTACCTGCGCCACTACGCCAACAGCGTCGCCCCCGGTGGTGCCTCGCTGTCCGGGGCGGAGGAGCAGATCGACATCGCGGGCCTGGCCACGCGCCGCTTCTGGTGCAATCTCGTGGCGGAGTCCTACAAGGACGACGAGGGCAACAACCGCACGTCGGTCAAGATCCAGCAGTCCTCCATCGAGGCCGTCGAGGGCACCGGTGAGGCCGCTCCGTCCGAGATGGACGATGACGATGAGTTCTAGGTAGAATACCGAGGTGCGGGATGCGCCCAATGGCGTCGGCTGGCGCTTCGCCATCCGAATACAACCCGTCTCGTGAGCCACAACCGTGTGTAACGTCGAGGCCATCCCGCACCTCTTTTTCTTGACACCTAGAAACCGTTTGATAATGTTGAAGGGCTCAACAGGCACCAGTTCTCCTCCCCCGACCACCCCCAGGGTCACCCCCACCGCCTGTCCCCGAGAGCTAATAGGTAATCCCACAACGGTTACCTATGTCCAGCGGATGAATCGTTAATGTTTGGACTCAAGCCCAACTGTAACAAGTGCTTCCTCGACGGTTGTAAAAAGGTGTTGCCTACGGGTAATCGTACCGCTGCCATGGCTGTTGTTGGTATGGGGCCGGGCGCACAAGAGGTACGTCAAGGTGAACCCTTCGTCGGGGATTCTGGCCAGCTGCTGGACCGCATCCTGAAATCTGCTGGTATCCCCCGAGAGGCTCTTTGGATCGACAACTGCGCCATGTGCAAGCCGAAGCCGGTCGAGATCTACGAGGACTGGCTGAGTAAGGACGATGTAGAAAAGCGCAGCATCAAGTTGTGCAGCCCCACCATGTTGTCGCGGTTGCACACCATCAAGCCGCGCGTCATCGTCGCCTTTGGTGGCCAGCCCATGCAGATGCTTACCGGTTGGGAGGCGACCACCTTGGTTAAGCGCCACGGTGGCTTGCACACGATGGATATCGATCAGATCTGGGCCAAGCACAATGGCAAGAGCACGCCCAACTGGGCCTACTCCGAAGCCAAGGCCACCTATATCATCCCGCTGTATCACCCCGCCTATCTGCGGAACAAGCCGGGCTACTATCCCATCCTCGTCACCAAGATGAAGCAAGCCTGGCAGATCGCGCAGGGCTACGTGCCGCCCGCATGGCAGCAGCTCCTCGTGGCCTCACATGTCCCCGACGTACAGGAGAAGCTCGACCGCGCCGAGGCGTGGGCACGGCGCATGGTGGCCGACGGAGAGGCCATCGGCGTGGATGTGGAGGCGACGGAAGAGGGTGCCCGCACGGCGACCTTCACCGTCTTCGGCTTCTCCAGCAAGCGCTACGATGTGGCTGTGTCCTTGTCCATCCTGGAGTGGGTCGTCAAGAAGGGACGCTACGCGCTGTCATGGACCCGAGATCAACTCGCCCAGGTCGTGCGGATCATTCGGCTCGTTCTTGAATCCGATGTCCCCAAGACCTACCACAACTTTGGCTACGACGTAACGCTGGAGCGGCGGTTCTTCCGCCACCTCGGCGGGATGCTCGACACGCTTGTGGACCACTACCTTTTCCAGCCCGATATCTGGCACAACCTCGGCTTCGCGACACAGAACGAGTTGCTCATCCCTGCTTGGAAGCACGACTTTCGCACAGCTGAGATCAAGCAGAGAGCAACCAACGCGCACTTGCTCAACTACAACGCGCAGGACTGCCGGCACATGTCGGCGGCAGAGGACGTGCTCCTCTTCCGCGCTCATCACGCAGGCAACCTGCGGCTCATTGAAAATCAGATGCACAACGCCGAGCTGGCGCGTCGGCTCCAGCTCAACGGTGTGCCCTTGGACTTGGCGGAGTACAAGGGCACCAAGGCGCGCCTTAAAGAGGTACAGCACGATGCGCGCCAGCGCTTGCGGGAGTTGATCCGCGACACGGAAGGGGCCGAGGATTGGCTCAATGAATCCATCGTTGCCGAGGTAGCCCACCCGGCCAAGTTCAAGCGCATCACCTGGGACAACTTCAACCCGAGGAGTTCCAGAGAGGCGCGTTGGCTGCTTTACGAGTTCCAGGGGCTCCCCCCCTTGCTCTGGACTGCCGGTGGCAAAGACGGGCTCAACAGTCTGCCCAGCGACGCCATCAAGGCGCTCATCGAGTACATGAGCCACGAGACGGTGCAGGACTACATCGCTTTCAAGGAGGCCGGTGCGACGCTGTCCAACCCACTGCGGCCCTTGGCCAAGTTCTACGACGAGCGCACCGGCTGCGTCCATGCCAGTTGGGGCTCCGCCTCGATGAAGGGCACGAGGATGACCAGCTCACCCAACATGCAGAATTGGGTGAAGAAGCTGCGGTCTATCCTGGTGGCGCCGCCTGGGCGTATCTGGGTGGGCGCTGACTTCAGTCAGATCGAGTACCGCATCGCCGCCTGTCTCGCGGGCATCCCCGAGTTGCTGGAGTTGTTCAACGCGCCCGAGTTTGATGAGGACAAGGAAGGTTGGAAGAAGCTCGACGGGGCCTACGACGCGCACTCCATGGTCGCGGCGGAGGTCTTCGGTGACGACTTCATCTCGGGTCACTACCCGGCCGAGATGCAGGCCGAGGCAGCCGATGTGGCCGAGGCGGTGCTCCTGCGCGCCACGCTCGGCTACTTCACCTTGGACCCGGCGACGTGGAAGTCTGAGACGGTTGAGAGCGTCGTGCGCGACCTTCGAGAGGCTGGGTGCGCCGTTGCCTCGGAGCGGTTGGCCAAGGCCGTGCAGGAGGTCTATCGGGGCTACAAGCAAAAGGGCGGTCTGCGGACGCTGGTCAAGCGGGTGGTGTACGCCCTCTTTTACGGAGCGATGCCGCCCAAGATCTTTTCCTCGCTCCGATTGGACAAGCGGTTATCACCCAAGGTGCGGGCGCTGTTGACGCTGGAGCGCATCTCCAGGATCCACGAAGGTTTCTCGCAGCGCTTCCCCGAGTGGGATATCTGGGCTGACGTGGAGATGACGCAGGCCATCGAGACGGGGAACCAAGTATTCCCGCCGCTGGATCGCTACATGAACTGGCAGCTAGCTGATCTCGGCGGGATGCTAGAGCCGACCAAGATTCGCAACACGCCCATCCAGCGATGCGCCGGTGATCTTGTCAATGAGGCGATCTGGCGTATTGAGACAGAGATTTATGAGCGGGGGCTCGACTCCAAATTTTCCATCCACCTTCACGATGCGGGCTACTGGAACACGCTCAAGAAACACGCTGAGATAGTGAAGGAAATCGTCAACCGCCACTTCGACTTCTACCTCACGAGCTATGCGGGCTACAAGGTGCACATCTTCGGCCAAGCGGGTCTGGGACCGACCGCCGCTGATGTCGGCTAGCATCTTGACTCCTCCTCTGTAATTTTCTAAACTTCCGTGCAGAGGAGGTGCTTTGTGGCCCATATTTTGATCTTTGATTCCGGTGCGACCGTGCTGGAAGACGGCGCGGAAGCCGACATGAGCCTTGCAGCTGTCGCTGACGAAAAGCGCTCGATGGCTGTACGGCTTTTTACCGTCAAGGGGCACATCGAGAACATCAGCTACGAGTTCCTTCATCGAGGTGCTGTCGGTAGTGCGGATGCTGATTTTGTATGGCATCAGCAATTCTATAATGATCGTTCACATGTAGGTGAGCCCGATCTTGCGGACGGCCAGGGGAATGCTGGCGTTCGACCCGGCGCCCGCTCATTTCCGGGTACAGTGCCAGGAGATGCTTGGTCAAGAGAACACACGGAAGAGGTCACGGCGGGAACAGGTACTACCGATCATTATCCCATCACACGGCAGGTGACGATGCCCGTGAATTCTTGCGCATATTTTCCCATGATCGTCCACGGGATGTGGGTGCGCCTGAACATTTCGACTACCACCGTTGATTTTCCTGGTCGCTTGATCATCTTCGCCGTCACCGGCGGCCTCGGCGCCACCGACTACCTGGAAAACGTGCTGACTGCGCCGTATCAGTACATCGTACAGTAAAACACTTCGACCTAGATCTTTGTCCACCCTCTAGGAGAATCCCATGTCCGAAATCAGGATCGATCCCGAAGATACAATAGACATCCGCCTACTCGAACATCTCACCAGCTTCGCGTGGAATGTCTTGGACGCCCACCGTGACGGCTCCTTAGATCTGGCCCAAGCAAAACTCCAGGTTGCGCAAGAACTGCAGCGATGTAACGCGGGCAGCTTCCTCCTGGAAGATGCCGTCGTGTGCACCTGGATGCGACTGTCCTGGGCCGATGATAAGGGCACTGCGCTCCAGCTGATCGAGCGGCTCCAAGAGCAGTGTAAGGGTGAGCTGCTGACCGTCCGTTGGCTCGGGCCTCGTAGAGAAGAAGATGAGCCCATAGCGTGGGTCACCGTGGGCTTTGAAAACGTCGCGGACTTCATCACGACCGTCGCAGGGCTTGAAAAGGCGGGCGTCGTTGTTCGCGACGCCAACTTTGGCGGCGTGGTCCTTTAATGCCCGAGCCAGGCAATAGCTGCGAAGTGTGCGGTGGTGCCGCACTCGCGGGCAGCAAATTTTGCCTCTTCCACGACATGGAGAAGGCACGGCAAAAAGCGGCTAACAAAGCATTCTCTCAAGGTGACACCATGGAGGGCTTGCTCAACGTCGGCCTTGGCTTTCTCGCGGGTGCGGTGGGCCAGGAAGTACGGAATCCGCAGCGCGTGCAGCAAGCCAAAATATTTTGGAAGCTTCAGCAGCAAGCGAAGCAACAACAGGCGGCAGCGGCGGAAGACGTTGAAGATCCCTTTGCAATTCTAGGTCTTGATGTTAGTACAGCCACTGAAAAAGATGTGCGGCAGGTACAACGCAAGTTGGCGGGTATTTGGCACAACGGCGCTCAAGATAATCCCGTCGCACAGGAACGTATGAAGCGATTCAATCAAGCGGCGGACAAGTGTATCAAGATACTACAAGGACGAAGCAACGGGTGACGTGCTCCTGTGGTCGAACCGAGGATATTCTTGATCTGCGCTTACGTCCCCAAGCGCCAGTAGGGCAACGCTTCGTATGCCGCGCTTGTGGCAAGCCGCTGACTTTTTTTCTTGACGTACTGGTAGGGCCTCGTTAGATTGAATCCATGTCCACCTCCCCTGTTGTCGCGTTCATCACCACTTGGGGTGATCGCTGTGGCATCGCGACCTACTCCGAAGAGCTGGTCGAGTGCCTCCTAAATTCTGGAATCAAGATCGCCGTATTCGCGCCTAACGAACCCAGCTCGTGTCAACACGCCTTGGTGCAAGATGTCGCGGCCACACCGTTGTGGGGCCGCTCGTCGCCCATGCTCGCAGATACGCTCGTGCGCGCTACGCAAGGCGCAGACATCGTCCACTTCCAGCATGAGCACGGCTTGTTCCGCGACCGTCGCGCTTTCTTCCAGACGCTCCACGCGTTGCGTGGGCACGGGCGGAAGACTGTCGTGACGTTGCATACCGCGTCGGAGTACGGTGAAGCCGAGGCGTGTTCGTTTTTCGACGCGCTCCGCATCAGCGCGGACGTCGTCGTGACACACACGCCAGCTGCGACAGCGGCGTTGTCCCTTGCCCGAGGTAAGGCACACGTCGTGCAGATTCCACACGGCACCCGCATGTTGCGGCGGTACGGCTCCCGTGAGGAGGGCTTGCGCTTTCTTCAAGTGCCTGAGCGGTACTGGGGCGATGTCTTTGTAGGCACCTTCGGCTTCATTGGATCGGGTAAGGCGATCCACAACACCATCAAGTGCTTCTGCGACGGCCTCGCTCGACGCTTCATCCCGCCAACGACGCGCTACCTTATATGTGGCGACCCCGGTCAAGGCGGGGAGGACGCGCCCTACGTACAGGAATTGCTGGGCTTGATCGGAAAACTCGGCTACACCGACAACGTCTTCCTACAATGCACCAAGTTCGTGC
>Ga0080013_1000604_pt1 | contig 50842 bp, 66 predicted proteins | sample ETNvirenome_6_85_FD_69236 | JGI IMG/M metagenome (GOLD analysis project Ga0080013, IMG submission 69236) | Marine viral communities from the Pacific Ocean - ETNP_6_85 (SPADES assembly) (version 2) | ecosystem: Environmental > Aquatic > Marine > Oceanic | place: Pacific Ocean | collected 2013-06-19
TAGTAATCCCGCACAAATTTAACGGACTGTCAAACGATGGGTGTCACATTAAATCAAAACACAGACTGCTGCAAAACCAGCTGCACCAACTCAACCGTCAATGTTGCTGGGCCAGCTGGCGCAGCTGGAGCCACTGGTGCAGCCGGTACAAACGGCACAGATGGAGCAAACGCTTACACCAATACAACCTCAGCCGCCACCATTCCGGCGGCTCTCTCCGCTGTTACGCTGCCAGTGAACAACGCCAGCCCGTTTGTTACCGGCCAAGTGGTCTACGTTCAAAACGCGGGCTACTTCGAGGTGGTATCGACTGCGGCACTTTCCTTGACTCTCAAGAATCTCGCAGACGGCACACACTACACTGGGAACGCCGTGTCTGGCTCGCTGGCCGATGGATCAAAGATCACACCGTCTGGCACGCAAGGTTTAGACGGTTCAGCTGGCATCACCTACCCAGCTGGGTTCGTTGGGAAAGGCGATTTGCTGACCCACAACGGCACAGCCTACTCCGATCTAGCAATCGGCTCTGCCGATACTCAGTCACTCTTTACGGACAGCACAGCTCCTAATGGGATGGCTTGGAGGCGACCATTGTTTACTGACCTTGACCACGCCTCGGCCCCTCTTGCGTTAGATACTGTTACCCTCAGCGGGCAGCTCCCGTTAGCGAAACTTGGGGGTGGTGCTGCTGCCGGACAGATGGCGTACTGGGATGGCAGTAACTGGGTAGCGGTTGCAGTTGGTGGGGATGAATATCTGCTAACCTACAATTTAAGCAGCAACCAGCCAGAGTGGAGAGCGAAAGGTGATTCCATTAGCGTCCTAGCACAAGGCGTAGCTGATATAGATTATTCCGCATCAAGCGGAAGTCTGTCGGGCGTAACAATAAAGGACGGCGCAGTGAATTGCAATAGTGGCCAAAGCAACTACGACCAAGGCTCAAAGATTTTGACAATCAATTTCTTGGAATCAATTAACACTGGCGCAGCATATCCAGTAGCACTTATCTCGCCTTCAAAGGGATACGCGCTGGGCAACGCAACCGACCACGCGATGTTTGTTGATGAGCTTTCTACAACTGGAGGCACAAATTCGGCGGGCGTGTTGACGGTGGATTGCACAACTGGAGGCTCTGGAGATTTTGGGATTCACTTCACTATACTTGGCTGATGCCGGTTATTGATCGCCAGCGTATTAGTGACGGCTTCATCACTTTGGAGCGCGGTGTTGATGCTGGGAAATCCCCCAGCCTTCTGCCCCGCAACCAAGCCAGCTTTGCGGTCAATGCCACAATGCGCGGTGGCTACGCCAAGACGCGCCCCGCGTTCGAGAACATCGCGCTCGACTTCACGGCGACCGAGCAAGCTGACGCGGAAGCAATGCAGACGCGCTTCCAAACAAAGATGTTCCAAGGCGCGTATAATTATCACTACGGGTCTAACAGCTTTTTAGTGGTGGCGGTTGGAGGCTATATCCACAAAATAAACGTCAAGACGGGGGTGGTACAAGACATCACCCCAACTACCTCAACTGGCTCAACATTGACGCCAGACCCCAACCCTTCTGACATCCCCGTCTTCTTCTTTCAACAAGCCGAGCAGTATCTAATTATCCAAGATGGCCGCTCTCTTCCGATTATTTTCAACGGAGCCAGCAGTCGCAGAAGCGTGCTGACCAGCAACGAAGTGCCGGTCGGTTCTGCAATGGCCTACGGCAACGGTCGGCTCTGGGTGTCCAGAGGGCGCGAGTTTGTTGCTGGAGACATCGTGGGTGGGCCGACAGAGGTAATACAATTTACAGAGAACACCTACATCGCAGAGGGTGGCGCGTTTGCTGTCCCGCTGGATACGGGCGACATCACGGCGATGAAGTTCACCAACCAGCCCGACTCATCACTGGGCCAAGGAGAGCTGTTGGTTCACACAACGGAAGCCGTGTTTGCTGTCAATGTTCCAACCAGCCGAGACAGCTGGAAGAATGTCAGCTACCCCACTGTGCGAATCGTGGCCATCAACTACGGTGCGGTCAGTGATCGCAGCTGCACGCTGGTCAACGGTGATATGTTTTACCGCGCCCCAGACGGTATCCGCAGCTACATCTCCAGCCGCCGAGAGTGGAAGGAGTACGGGCAGATTCCAGTCAGCCGAGAGGTGGGGCCGTATATTGCCAACGAGAAGCAAGCCAACATTGCAGACAGAACAAGCGGTGTACTGTTTGACAACCGGCTGCTGATGACCGTTACCCCGCACACCAACAGCTCGCAGGGGATTTTCTTTCGCGCACTAACAGCACTCGACTTTGATCTGGTGGGAGGGACGGGGGAAAAAGCCCCTCCAGCGTGGGAGGGTTTTTGGACGGGACTCAATTTTCTGCAAATCCTTACAGCGGAGATAGAAGGTGAGTCGCGCTGCTTCACGTTCCATCTGGATGGCAACTGCCGCATACAACTGTGGGAGTTGACCAAGGACGGAAAGAAGGACAACAAGACCAACAATATCAGCTGCTACATTGAAACCTCCAGCTACTCGTTCGAGAACCCGTTCGAGATGAAGCAGCTGGAGTACGGCGAGCTGTGGCTCGACCAGCTGGAGGGCGAGGTTCAGTTTGATATTAAATACAAACCGAACCAATACCCGTCTTGGGTGGACTGGCACACGTTCACCGAGTGCGTTAAGGCCGAGAACTGCAATCCGTCAGACGGTTGCCTCACTCTCAGCAACTACGTCCCAATGTACCGAACCCGTGTGCGCCTCCCGCAGCCGGAGGACACTTGTGAGGCGTCGGCTTCACAGTTCAATGCCAACAACGCCCCGCTGCGTAACGGTTACGAGATAGCGGCAAGGATAGGCTGGACGGGGCAAGCAAGGCTGAAAGGATTTAGGCTACACGCCTACCCCGTGGTCGAGGAACCGTATGGGCAATGCCCAGAGTACGGCGATCTCTGCGTATAGAATTTATGAACTGGTCATACATCACAGCTGAATGTGAAAGGTCGCTATGGAACGAGCCGGTAAGAAAAGGCACGCCATACAGTTACGTTTTTTATATCCCGTGCAATGACGCGATAAGTTACACAATCCCCACTAGCTAACAATGCCATCTAATCAAACAGTAAATTTAGTGGCCGGAACCGTGTCCAACGACACTTGCTTTGGAACGGTATCCGACCTCTACAATACGTTTATCAATCTCACCACCGCCTACGTTGACGGTGACTACAGTCTGTTCAACTTCGGCGATGCCGTGCCTTCAGTGGATGACGAAGACCGCCCGTGGATCAGAACAATCGGCGGTGTTCCCGATAAAATTTACATCCACTACAACGGTGCGTGGGTATCCAAACACCCCGTCCCTAGCGGCGGTGGAGAGCGGCGGCTCTTTACGGGCGCAGTGGCCGACATCGACACATATGACGGCGGGTTGGCCGGTGCTACCACCGATACGTCTGGCCCGTTCTGGGAGAGGGATACAGCTATGAACGGCTTGCTGCCTATAGGCATAGGCACGACAGCCAACGGGACTGTTATTAGTGAAACAGAGAAAACCGGCGGCACAGACGAGGAGACGCTGATTGAGGCCAACCTTCCTCCTCACTCGCATAACTTGAGCTGGACTCAGCGCACCGCTGCCAACGGAAGCCAAGACACGGGCGAAGGTATTTTTGTCTCCGGCCCAGAAACCGCAAGCGGAATGGTGGTCGCTGGCCCAGCCCAGACATCCACCCCTATCAACAACCTTCCACCTTATTACGGCGTGTACTTTATTAAGCGCACCAGCCGCATCTATTACAAAGCCTAATGAAAGTTACTCTCGGCACAGCAAAGACACGCATTGCAAAGCACCTCAACCTTTGCGCCACCGACGCACGCACCACCGAGTATATCAACGAGGCGCAGCGGCGGTTGATCGAGAGTGGCAAGTGGAAGGGAACCTACGGCAAGTTTACCATCTGCGCGACAGACGGCTGCATTGCTTGGCCCAGACAGATCGAAGCTATCGAGTCGGTTGCCGTGTGTCAGAATGTTGGCACGGTACGCAATGGCTGGTTTGAGTTTGTTGAAAGCGGCTACGGCCTCCTCGATAACAAGGACAACGTCGGCTACCAGCTGCTAGATCGCGGTGAGTCTCCCACCCACAAAGATATGTCGGGAGTGGGCAAGCAAGTGCGAGTATACGCCTTCCTAGATGCGGATGCCGGTAAGACTGTCACCATCCAAGGCTACGACAGTAATAACAATTGGGTGCGAACCCTCAAGAGCGGCAGCGGATCAACTGCCGTCTACCAAGACGGATTAGTGGTGACGCTCGTTAACGGTTACGTTGACACAGTCTATGACGGACTGCCGTTGAGTTTCAACAGCATCACCAGCGTGTCGAAAGATGTCACCCAAGGCAATGTGCAGCTGTACGAGCTGACAGACTCCACGCCTACGCTGGTGGACATCGCCACCTATGAGCCGGATGAAACTTTACCCAGCTATCGTCGCTCGCTGATACCCAGCCTTGGGGGAGCGTCGGGGTGCGCAGATGGAACCGACACAAAGGTTTCTGTTACAGTCATAGCCAAGCTGCGATTCATCAACGCAGTGAACGATACGGACGTGCTGATGGTGAGCGATCTGTACGCCATAAAGAATATGGCGATTGCCATCAAGCTGGAGGAGAACAGAGATTTTGGCGCAGCCTCGGAGTACCGTAACTTGTCCCTAGATTCTCTTCAGAATCAACTAGCCAACCATATGGGCGATGGGGCTGTGCCAGTTTTACAAATGACAAACCTAAACACCCACGGCGGTGGGGGAATTGAAAGTATAATATAATGGTAGGAATAGGATTAGCAATGGGAGTTGCGGGCGGCCTTATGAAAAAGGGCGCGAAGATTCCCGCATACAAAAAAGTAGACCAAGCGCAAGAGCAAGGCGCGGCGATTTCCAGCAACTTGGCCAGCTTCGGAAAGTCGAAGGAGTTGGCAGCCAAGACCAGTGCAGCTGACCAAGAGATACTGATGGCAAACCTTGAGAAAGCGATGCCGGGGTACAGCAATTTGATCGGTGGTGCAAGCGGGGCTATTGGCAATATGATCGCCGGTAATCTGCCGATGGCCGACCAAGGTTTGTTGATGAGGCGAGCCGCTGAAGGTGGTATGGCCGGTGGTATGAGTGGCAGCCAAGCGGGCCGCAATCTTGTGGCACGCGATCTAGGGTTAAGCCAGATGAATATGACACAAGCCGGTCTTGGCGCACTGAACCCCTTCCTCTCCACCGTAAGAAACACCGCCGTCGCTAACCCGATGAGCGTAAGGTCTTCTTACGTTGACCCCACGCAGTGGACGCGCAATGCCATACAAGAAAACCAGTTTGCATACGGGGCAGCAATCGGCAAAGCGAAGAACGATGCCGCCAATAGCTTTCAGAACAAACTCGCTGGAGGTTTGTCCAGCGTTGGAGGGATGATGGCTGGGGGGATGTTTGGTGGAGGAGGAGGAGGCGGTGGCCTCGGAGGGATAATGGGTAGGATGTTTGGGGGCAGTGGCTCGGCTGCCACAACTCCCAACCTTGTTGCCTCTAACTGGCAAGCCCAACAACGCCGGACAATCGCCAACTCTGGCGGGTACGGTGGAACCTCGTAAGGATTTTTAACTATGATGGATGAGTTTTATAAAGGGGCTGAGCTGGGGCTGCGTGTCTCGGATCAGCGGATGCGTCGTACCAATCTGGCTGAACGTGCGGTGCAAACTAACCGCGAGCTGGACATTAGGGAGAAGCAGATGAGCGCCGACTTGTCTCGCCTTAATCTGCTCAACAAAAAGCTGGACTACGATATGACCCAGCAACGGAACGACGATAACGAGCAGACAGTGCAGCTGGACTTATTGAAAACCTACAAGGATCAGCTCGCAGAAACAGCCAACGACACTGCCGATTTCCCCGAGCTGCCGATGCCGCCAGCTGGGTTGCACGGTTCATACAGCACTGATGCCATCACGTCCCGAGAGAACTACATCAATTCCCGCACAGAGAACATCGAGTATCAGCGTTACGACAGAACCAGAAAAGATGAGGCTGATCTGATTGATAACTTTGGCCTACCGGCTGACTACAAGGCAGCTGGCGTAACTGAGCAACAAATGATGCTGCAGAGCGCACGGGAGAACAGAGCTAACGACACAGCTGCAAGAATATCCAGGGAAATGGGCGTTGACCCTTTTGCAGCCCAAGCAAAAGGAATTAACCCGAGCCAATACATCAACTTCAACGGGAAGCTGGACGAGAATAATTTCCGAGCTGCCATACAGCCGATGTCTACACACGTCTTAACCAACGTGACTCAGCATTCAAGCGGCGCAACAGCTAAATCATACACAACAAAATCCGCAAGAAAACAGAAGCAACAGTTTGCTACCGCCAAGCAGGCATCGGATCACTACGAGAAAATCTCAACAGAGATGCGCCGTATGAAGGCTCACCTTATGTCTGACAGCGGAGGAGGTTTGTCGGAGGCAGAGGCAACCGCAAAGGTGTCGGAAACCTACAAGCCGGACGACTACATACAGTCTGGCAACGGCACAATCCCGTTGTATATAGGGCAGCAAGTCAACGACAAGGGGGAAATCTACGTTTATATAGGTGGCCCCAGAAAAAGTGAAACCAGCTGGATTAAAACTAACAACTAATGCCAAAACCTTGGGAGCTTGATTTTGTCGGCGGCGGCAGTGAGGCAGAAAGTCTGGGAAAGCCTTGGGAGAGGACACCAACGGAGGAATCTACGCAGCCACCGCCCCTCCCCTCCGAGATGCAAGGAAGCGAAGCTGGTTTCTTGGAAAACTTTGGCAAGGGCGCAGTTAGCGGCACATACGATGTAGGTACAGCTTTATACTCCTCGGGGGAGGCGGCGTTTCGCCCCATCGGCGGGACTGGCCTTTCTTTCTGGGAAGCCGCCAACCCTTTTATTGCAGCAGGCAGACTGTTTGCGCCAGACACCACCAAGAGCGTGAGGGACTGGATTGCCGAGTCGTTAAGCAGTTTCGCTGACCAATCTTCCAGTATGAGCGAGGCAGTCCTTGAGACTGGCGAATACGCAAAAGGGCTGACCACTGGCAAGTTTGATCGAGGCGCAGACCCAGACAGCTGGGGTGTTACTTTTGGCAAAGGGGCAACCAGTGTGCTGCCAATTATGGCTGCAAGCGCAGCCACAGGTGGGGCAGCCGCCATACCGGCGGTTGGTGTGTACTCGTTTGGCAGCACTTTCCACGAGGCTAAAGCTGCCTATAGCCAGCAAGGGATGAGCGAGGAAGAGGCGTCCAGCGCAGCAATGTTGCCCGCCTTGAGCCAAGCCTCTGTCGATATGGTGTTGACCAAGGCTGGCGGTGTTATCGCTGGCAAGTTTGGTGGCGCAAACATTGAAAACCTTACGCGCTCTGTTCGGTCAAGCGGCTTCAAGGATGGTGTTAACACGCTTGCCGGAAAAACGGGGCTAAAGATTAAGCACGTCGTGAAGGGCGGCTTGACGGAAGGCGCTATAGAGGAAGCGCCTGCTCAGTTTATTGGCGACTATCTCATTGCCCGACACACCTACGACCCAGAGGTGACGCTGGAGACAGCTGCCGCTGGTGCGTGGAAGTCGTTTGTGGTCGGGGCTGGGTTAGGTGGTGGGATGGGTATGCTCCAGAAGGTTCAGACGCCGGAGGATATTGCCGCAGCTGCGGCAACTGCCGCCAAGCGCGACGTAATGCGAGACATCGCCCCAAGCACGGCTGCCAAGCTGGACGAAAAAGATGCCGCATCGCTTGTGCTGCCAGACGAAGATGCTGGTTCGTTGGAGCCAATGGTTATCGAAGGTGAAGCCCCCACGCCAAAGCCTATATTCCCGCAGTCTGCCCGCGACAAAGTGGTTAACGAGGCCAAGGAAAAGGGCCAACTGCCTCTATGGTGGGATCGCTACGAGGGAACAACGGAGCCAGATGGTTCCACTGTTCCGTCCGGTTTGCGCTACGCTGACCAGAAGGCGGTGAACCGTTTTATTGAGGAGCAAGAAGCGTACAACGAGCTATCACAATTTACAGTTGAGCAGCATCCCGACTTCGATGGATGGGCCGTCTTCCAAAAAGGCGAGCTGGTCGCAGAGTTTGAAACGGAAGCGCGAGCGCGCAAGGAGGCCCGACAGATGGCGCTCAACACTGTGCCGAAAAAGGTTCAAGCCAGAATTAAAGGCTACCAACAGCTCACGCAAAAACTGTCAGAGCTGGCCGTGCTGGATCAATCGTACCAGCAACAGCTGGACTTATCTAAAAAGCAAACCACGCAAGAGGAAGCTGCCGCTCCAGCTGCCATCAGCACAGAGGATCAAGCGTTTGTCGCCCAGACACTCGGTATCACGCCGGAAGATTTGCAGTACAGCGGCTTGAACATCACGCAAGAGATGGTGGATCAGCTGCGGTTTGCACCAGAAAGCGGTATCAAACAGTTCTTGAAAGATGCCGAGGATAAGCGGCAGATCGACTCAGCTTACCGATCTCAACGAGAAGCCGCCCAGCGGGCAGAGGATATTAAAGCTGAACGGGATCGCGCCGAGGCAGAAGCGTTTGCCATCTCGGCAAAGATGCGCCTTGAGGAAGACTCGCGCACCTTGTCCGAGGCGCGTCAGCTGGCACAACCCCAATCCTCTCAACAGCTGGGCCAGCTGGCCGAGGAGCAGCTGGTTGGCACGAAGCTCAACACCACCGAGCGCACAATTCTCAACAAACTGCTTGATCGCAAGGCGGCACTGGTAGCGGACAGTGTTGGCATCACCGACCCACAGCAGACCGAAAACTTTATCGAGTCTATCGACAACATAGACACCCAGATTGCCAGCTTACTCGAGACACCGCCCCCTCCGCGCATCACAAGCAACGAGTTAACCGAGATGAGAGATTTCGGTGGCGAGATTGCAACTGAGACAGAGGTTGTCCCAGAGCCGGAGCCAGTTGCCACAATCAAGGTGGGTGACGCGGAAGTGAAGGTGGTTAACCGCACCGGCCCCGTTGAGGGTGTAGCCAATGCTGCCGACCCAGCTGCCACAGCCACAGAAATACCGCCCGCTGTACTCAAGCAGCTGGAGAAGGCGCTGGCCAATGTGGCCAAACGGTTTGGCTCGCTACTCAATTTAAGCGAGGTGCAACTGACCACGCTCAACGGTGGGGCTGGCCTTGCCAGTATGGCCCGCACTGGTGTCACTGATTCCATCTTGGTGGACACAGCGCGGCTTACCCGCAGTATGTCCAATAAGAAATTCTCGGTGGAGAAAGCCATCGAGGAGGAACTACTGCACAACCTTGATGGACAAGCGTTGCGTGCTGAATACGCCCAGCTGATACGCAGTGGCCAGCTTGACCCGTCAACCACCCTGCCCCAATTTATAAACACCAAATACAGTCAGATCGCACAAGCGATGACATCTGATGAAAGATCAGCTGCACGACAGCTGTATGGTGTTGAGTTTTCAGATGACGTGCATATGGCGCAAGAGTTTGTGCGCCAGCTAATACAACAACGGCACACCAAGTCGATTACCGAGGCGTCCTACCGCAGCAAGCCGGTTCGCAAATTACTGGAACTCTTTAGCCGGATGTTCAGTCGAATGAATCTTTCCACCCCGCTGCAAGCACACGTTGCGAATGTGGAAGGCTTCCTTGAGCGGACTTACCAATCTGAAATGTCGGACGCACACAACGCGACAGAGCAGCAGCGCGTTAAAGAGGAGCGCAGTAAGCGCAAGCAACAAATGGCAACAGTTAAGGCGGCACGAAAAAAAGCTAGAGCAAGGAAGCAGTACACCCGTGACCTAGAGGTGTTATTGGATGACAAAGACAACCAGAACGCACTCACGGTACTGGAGAAACGCATACCCGTAGCCCTCTCCTCTATCCACTGGATGGAGAAGGGTACAGTTGAATACGAGGAGGTCTTCAACGCAACACAAGACGAGTGGCTCAAGCAGTTGCAAGCAGGCAAGCTGTTAGAGGATGTGCCGAATATCAGCTGGTTCAAGAAGGTGGCGCAAGCCAAGGCGAAGAATTATCTCACAGCGAAGCAGGCGCAAAAGAGGGGTGGAGAATACCAGTTCACCTCAATTGATAATATGCAAGCGGAAGGTCTTGATCCCGCTGCGCCCGCCGCAACCAAGGCCGGTGAGGAGATGCTGCAATATTTCCGAGACAATGCGACTTCGATTGGCTTCACTGACAAGCAGCTTCTTGCGCTAGAAGCGCGATACCGAGGGATGGACGGCAAAGAGGCCGCCAAATTTATCGGGGTGGGGGGCGACTCCAATGTGTCACAGATAATTGGAAGCGCGATGATTAAGGTGAGGCAGGCCGCCGACAGCGATCCAAAGATCAGACAGTCGTTAGAGGATATTGTCTATCGACCCGCCTACGCTGCTGATCCGAATGCACCAAGTAGCAACCTCCCTCCTTCGTACAAAAAGATTGCGAAGTTTTTATCAAAGGAGGAGCGGGCGAAAATGCGGGCGAACACGGCGCAGAACATAGTGGACGTGTTTAACGACCTGCCGTCAGATCAAAATTTCATTACCGCAGCGCGGCTAGGTGAAGCAAAGCGCGGTTGGTACAAGCGTGCAAGCGTGGCTTTGCGCCAGATGTTTGGCGGCGACACAGATCAGTTCGTTGCGCTCTTGGCAGCCCACAGCCCGCAGCAATCCGTGCTGGAAAACCTTCGTATGAGTTTAAGCACTTGGACGGAGTGGGTGAACGCCGGAAGACCCTCCAGTGATGCAGAGCTTCTTGCGATCTACAAACGGGTGTCGGGGGCATCGCTGCCTGCGCGGATGGGTAACGCCAACCGTGCGCTGCGCGGAGAAGGCTTGATTAACCTTTCCGGCTTTAAGGTTGAGTCGTTCCGTAAAAATCTTTTAGGTGACTTGTCTGCCCCAACCAACGACACTTGGATGGCTTTGTTTGGCAACGTGTCTCAAGACATTTTTGGCACGAAGTCTGGATATTTGGGCTTTACTGCTAAAATAAGGCGCGTGGCGAAGAAGCTGGGCTGGGAACCCGCAGAGGTGCAAGAGACGGTTTGGTCGTTCTTTAAGACGCTCTATGAGGCACAAACAGCAGGGAAACGCGCTGGTGGCCTAATAAAAGAGGTTACGGACAAAGAGGTGTCCGCTACGCCAGAATTTTACGAATACTTAATCAACGATGAACAAACAAAAGAAAAGCTCAAGCAACTCGGAATTGACATCTCTGGCCTTAAAAGCCTTGGACGCCTTGGTGGACGAGGAGGCTCGTCGGCCACCCCCGCCGTCGACAGACTCGGCCCGAGCGATAGAGCTGCTGTTAGGCGAATCGCTCAAAGAGCAACAAGCCTCAAAGAGCAAAGACTAGCCGAGCAGGAGGCAGCTAGAAGCTCCGGCGCAGCCTATGCAGCTGATCCAGCTGCGGCCAGTAGCCCAGCTGTAAAGTTTGCCTCTGATGTTCTGGTTCAACTGGGCGACTACAAGCGCCGTATGTTCCGCGTCTTCGACAGCTCCGGCGGGTTGAAAATGCCCTCCGCTGCCAACGCCGACACACAGCTGAATTTCTTCCAGCCCAAGATCAACAAGGACGCCTATATCAACAGCGTGATGGGCGAGGTTCGCGGCGAGAACCGCAGACTAAAGAAAGCCGTCAAGGAAGCCTACGGCGACAGCCTCAACAAGAAGGATGTTGCCGCGATGAACAATGCCCTCAACGGCAACAAGGCAGAGCTGAACAAGTTGCCGCCAGAGATTGGCGAGATCATCACCACGATGCGTACACAGATCGACGCACTCTCCAACCACGTTGTTAAGAAAGGCTGGGTGACGGGCGAGCTGAAGGCGAAGATTGGCGAAAACCTTGGGACATATCTGGCCAGAAGCTACCGCATTTTCGACGAGGCCGACTATGCGGACAACATCGACCCAGAGGTGAAGAGCCGCGCCATCAATTTTGTGGAGCAACAACTCCGCGCCAAAGACTCTGGGTTGAGCGCATCCGAGGCCCAGCTGATAGCACAGCGCAAGGTTGCCGAGATGCTAACGGAGTACAGCAAAGACAGCGCCCGCGATATGATGGACAAGGGCCGCCTTGGCGAGAAGGACTTGGGGCTGTTTATGAAGCGCAAAGATATTGCGCCAGAGATACGCGCCCTTCTTGGCGAGTACACCGATCCAGTCGCCAACTATGCCCGATCCATTAGCCGACTGGCTCACTTTGTTGGCAACCACCAATTTCTCACTGAGCTTAAAAAGCTCGGAATGGGTGAAGTGTTTTTTGACGAGAAGGACTACGCCGCCCGCAGAGCAGCGGGAGCAGACACCAAGATAGCAGGCCAAGTGTTTGCTGGCGTAAAAACTGGCGATGCTGAAGGAGACGTGTCCAGTGGCTCGTACAGCCCGCTCGCTGGCCTCTACACCACGGAGGACGTAAACCAAATCTTGGAAAGCTACGACAGCTTCAACAAGATGCTGGATGGCGGGCTGATGAAGTGGATGGCCAAGATCAACGTCTTCACCAAGTCGATGAAAACGGTGGCCAGTGTGATGACAAATGTTCGCAACCTATTGGGCCAACCTTATTTCTTGATGGCCAACGGCCACAACCCTTTTGCGTTTCGCAAAGCGCACAAAGCACTCAAGGCAGTGTGGGCAGACGCGGCGGGTAACAGCAAAGAGTTTCAAGTTTATTTCAACAAGATGACCCGCCTTGGGCTGGTCGGGGAGGAAATCACCACCTCGGAGCTGCGCCGAGTGATGGGCGAGTTTGGGAGCGAGTTGGACAATGCTGAAAATGCCAGCGAGCTGTTGGACAAGGGAACGGGCAAGCTGCTCAAGGGTGTTAAGCAGACTTACGCAGCAATGACCCGCATCTACAGAGCGTCTGATGAGATTGGCAAGATCGTTCATTTTGAGCTGGAAAAAGAGGCGCTACGACCTATTCGACCAGAGGCCACTGAGGTAGAGCTGGAAGCAGAGGCCGCAGAGCGCACGAGAGGCGGTGTTCCCACCTACTCGATGCTACCTCCCACTGTCCAGCGTATCCGCACGCAGCCATTCGTTGGCCCGTTTATGAGTTTCTTCTACGAAGCTGCCCGCACTCAAGTGATGAACGTCAAATATGCCACCGAGGAATGGAAGAACGGCAATCACGCTTACGCATCCCGCCGCATTGGTGGACATCTGGCGGCAACAGTTGGAATGGGTTACGTTTTGCAACTGGCCTCCAAAGCCTTGTTTGGCATCAGCGACGAAGAGGAGGAGGGCTTCCGCGAGTTTTTGCGAGACTACGAAAAGGATTCGCAGTTTATCTTCTGGCGCGACAAGGAAGGGCAGTTGCAGTACACCAACATCAGCTACAACAACCCCTATTCCGCAACCACCGACAAGCTACTGGCAATGTCTCACATATCCGGCAGGCCGGAGGACAGCATAGCTAAAAACATTGCCATCAAGACTGTTGAAATGCTCGACCCGTTCACGTCAGAAACCATCGCCGCGCAGGCTGTGCTCAACATTCACAGCAATAAGGATAGCTACGGCAACAAGCTATGGAACGAACAGGCCAACACGGAGGACAAGGTGGCTGCCGCAGTGTCCCACGCAGCAAAGGCACTAACCCCCGCCACGATTGAACGTGCGTGGAACAAGTGGCGACCCGCCTACCAAGGCAAGCACCTCCCCAAGTCTGCCCGTGTGCCCGTCCTTGGCGACGAGCTGCTCGCTGAAGTCACCGGCTTCCGCATCAGAACGATGGACTACGAGGACGCAATGCTGCACAGCTCGTTCAATGCTGCGTCCAGCATATCGGAATCCAATCGCATCTTTAACCAAACCGCCGGTCGTGGCGGCGTTGTAACTGACGCAGAAATGCTGGACGCATACGAGAAGGCCAACGAGGCTCGCTTCAGAAACTTCCAGCAAATGTCCAAGAAGGTAAGAGCGGCCCAGCTGGGAGGCGTGAAACGCGGCAAAGTGTTATCCACGATGAAGACCGGCAAGATGTCTGCCTCCGACATATCGTACATCCTCAACGAGAAGTTTCGCCCAATGTCGCCGTCGCCACAGATCATCAAGAAGGCACGCGACAAGGGCCACGCAATCCCGATACAAGCCATCAACGAGATCAAGCGCAGATGGCGTAACGCCCCACTGTTTGACGATGGCGAATGAGGCGGCAGATCAGCTTTGCACGGAGATAACCGCCGTAATTGATCGGTTCCGCGAGGAGTCTGATCTGGACTTCCTAGACATCATCGGTGCGCTGGAGATCAACAAGATGGAGGTTACTCTGGAGATGGTCGGCGTCGAGGCAGAGGAGGAGGAGGAGGACGATGACGAAGGTGAAGGGTGGAAGCCGCCTAATTATAACCCATTGTAGTCCGAGTCGCACCAGTCTCCCTCAACAGCAGCTTCATATTATCCAACACCGTGTAAGCGTTGAACATCGATGTTGCTTTCTTCCCTTCGCCAGTCTGCGCCATCCTTTCTGCCAGCGCAGCGCAAGCCTCCGCAGCTTGCGAGATCGCGGCCTCTTCCTCTCGGCTGATAGGAAAATGCTTATAACGTCGCATCGAAGGTAGGAAGATGGTGTCATTGTTCTGTGAGGGCAGTTTCCTCGAAGTCAGTTTCATCGCTCCAGTAGGCTGCCCGTATCGGGGCAACGCCGTCAAGTAACTTCGCTTTGCGAGCTGCCAGCCGCCGCTCCCTAGCAGCGGTAACGTAGTAGCCTTTAGGTCGATGCAAACAGTCAGACCCAACGAACTTGAACAGCTTACAACCACACTCACCACACACCCCGCGCAGCGCATTCTTCTTGTTGCCAACTTGCACCGCTTCCGGCTCAGTCATCAACCGCTTCACGTTGCACTTGGTACAGTAGGCCGTACAAGGCTCTGGTGGGGTCTCACCGCTCATATCGTAGGCAAATAGTGTCACCACAGCCGAGAGATGTAAAACGCGATTCTAGGGGCATTAGAGGCGCAGCATCGAGGTTTGTTGTAATATCTCCAATATAGCCCACATTCTCTCCTCTAATCTCTACCACTACTACTACTACTACTACCACTACTAGGTATGGAGTATCGATATTGATACAAAGAGTATCGATATTGATACAAAGTGTATCGATATCGATACAGTGTGAGGAAGGGTGTGGGAGGGGTGTAGGAAGGGGCGTGGGAAGGGAGTGCCAGAAATGGGAAATGGGGGAAAAATTGTGTGTGGGGGTAATATAATAATACGGGGGCGCGTAGGGGGGGGGTGGCTACGTCGGGCTGGGGCTGCGGCGTCCAGCTGCCGACGGTTTGCACTGAACCTGCGACACTCTACACACAACACACTGCACATCAATGGTTTATGGCGTCTGGCAATTGGCTTAAAACAGCAATATTGACAACCGGTTGTTCGCTTTGGCCTATATTGAACAAATTGGCGGCGCGTTTCTGCACTGAGTCGGCGACACGTTCGCGTTTCTCCAACTGCGCCAACTCAAGTTCAGCTGGTCGCCAGCTGGCCAGCGCCTCAACGCTTGTCTCAATGTCTGAGGCCAGCCTACTTTTCACAATGTCGGCCAGCTCACCATAGTCAACCGGTGCAAGCTGCGACGGTTGTGCGGTATTGTTTGCGTGTTTGCTGCCTTTGTCCGGCCAGCTGTCCGCCTTTGCTATATATTGCAAAGATCGCGAACTAATCCCCGTTTTTTTTGCTACAACCGGCCAGCTATTGCCTGCCGCCCTCAAGTCTTTGGCCAACTCTTTTTGCGCGGCACTGATTCGTTTTGCCATATTTCCGGCAGCATTTGTGCCAGCTTAGCCGCAAAAACGCCAGCTGTTTGTTGAACTACACAATGGCAATCACGCCACAACAAAACAAAACTAAAACAATGCTAAAAAGTACAAACGATATTATGCAGCTCAAACAGACTGAGCTTCGCAGTTATATTAGACAGCTCAACAAAACCAAGTGCCTCGCAATGCCGAGCGCCGACTGGCGGGCAGTGTTTGCCGACTGGATCAATGGCCAAGTCAAAGGATATAAACTGAGCGACTACCGCGCCGTGGCGATTCAGCGCCGGTTCCCGCTGGAAGGCTGGCAGCTGCCAGCTGTAGGCGGGGCAGCTGCCAGCGCCGACGCGAAGCCGTCCACTGCGCCGGTTGTTACCACTACGCCGGTTGACAGAAAAGCACTTGTTGAATCACTGCTGAACGGCATCGACCGCGACGAGTGTGTTGCGATTTGCAACGAGATAATCGCCGACCGCGTGCCAACTGAGCTGCCCACTGAGAAAATCATTATTCGCGGCGCGAAAACGCGAAAGATCACCGCCCCGACGCACAGCGTTTTCCCGTCACTGCTCCGCAAGTTGGCAGCTGGCGAGGATGTTTACTGCCACGGCCCCGCTGGCACTGGTAAAACTGAGCTTGGCAAACAGCTGGCCGAGGCTTTGGAGTTGAATTTTTATTTCACGTCGAAAATTAGCGCCGAGCACCATTTCCAAGGATTCGTTGATGGCGGCGGCCAGTACCACGAAACACCTTTTTTCAAGGCATTTACTCGTGGCGGACTGTTTCTTTTTGATGAGATGGACGCCAGCAATCCCAACGTGCTAACGCGCTTAAACGGGTCGCTTGCTAACCGTCGGTGCGACTTTCCGCACGGCATTTTTGAAGCTCATAAAGACTTTGTCTGCCTCGGGGCCGGTAACACGGCGCTTGGCGGCGCGTCCCGCGAACACAACGCTCGCCAGCAGCAGGATTCCGCTCTGATCGATCGGTTTTTATTCGTTCCGGTTGGGTACGACGAAAAGCTCGAGCGCAGCATCGCCGGTGTTTACGAGAACGGCTTGGCAGCAGCTGAGCGCGTGCAGGCTGTCCGGCGGGCCGTCGAGCGCCTCAAAATACGCCATACCGTTTCAATGCGCGCCACTGTCAAGCTGGCCAAATTGTTAGCGATTGGGGAAACACAAAAAGAGGCCGAATCTGCCGCGGTTTGGAAGGCGCTAGATTCTGCGACAATTGCAAAAATTGAAGCTGATATTAAATCCAACGCATAAACCACAACAACAAAAGGAAAGGAAAAGAACAATGCTAAATCAATCCGATTTACTTGATCCGAGCGGTTTCGGAAAATTAACACTCAGCCAACCAGAGTGGCCAAGCGTGGCAGAGGCCGTATCGTTCGCGGGCGGCAAACCGTCGGCGGGATGGAAGACCAGCGCCGACAGCGTGTCCAGTCGCAGGGCGGGCGATTACTACGCCAAGTGGACAATGTCTGCCAACTTCGCAGCTGCTGAGCAGCTGGCGCTGACCGGTTGGGATGAGGGTCGCGAAAAGGTCGCGGCTAATTTAACCGACATATTCACCAGCGGCGCAGCTGAGCTAACCAGCGGCGCAGCCTTGGAACATTCAGTAGGCGGCGCTTATCCGGACGTACCGCTCTTTGTGGCAGGCGAAGTGTGCCATATGGTAAACGACGGCGATCAGCTTGGCGAAAAGCCACTGGTCAAGTTTTTGATTAACAGCACGGCAAGCGCACACGTTGATGCGGACGTTATTGCTAACCGTGGCGCAGCTGTCGCGGCGCTGGTCGATCAAATCGAGAGCAGCGGCGCTCGTTGTGAAATTTGGGTGACTTTCGCCACTGCCACGGGCGGCAAGTTTTACGCGCCGATGGTCTGCGCCAAGCGCGCTGAAAATGTACTCGATATTGATACAGTGGCTTTTGCAATGGGGCATCCCTCAATGCTGCGCCGTATCCTTTTTGGGATTGTAGAGAATGATCCGTTCACGGACGGCGCGGGCTATGAGTGCGGCTATGGCAGCGCCGCGACTATACCAGCAGCAGCTATACCGTCCGACGTGATTCACCTTGGGGTTTTGCGGGAGCAAACCAAGTACCGCACGCCCGCAAAGGCGATGGAAGAGGTGCGCCGACTGTACAACGAGCAGGCCGAGCAAAAGGGATCGGAGGTGCAACTGTGAATAACAGACCGCGCACCAAACGCAAACCGGCGCAGCGTAGGCGGGCAGCCCGCCACGTTACCAACCAAAGAGCCGAGCCTACGCGGGCGCAGGAACGGCGAGCGGATAGACTATTAATGCAGTGGGTACAGCTGGCGGATTAGCTGCCAGCCCTCCCCCGCTTTCGGTTGTCTGGCGGCCAGTTGGACAATCGATAGCGCGAGAGCGCAGAAAAAAATGAAACTACATAACGACGACGACAAAACACTGGGCCAGCTGCGCCACGAACTCGGCCAGCTGGAGAAAAAGGCCGCGCACCGCAAACCGCCGAGCATCTTGCACGGTAGGATTGACACGCTGCGCGAGCTGATAGCTGTAAAGCTGGAGCAAAAGCAGTGGGTGCAAATCCACGATCTAAGCGCCGATCCCGTCAAGGTGTACGTTGCCAAGTGCCGAGATGACGCGCACGACAGCACAGACGCGAGCGCCTATGATGAAGCGATCCGGCACGGTAACACGATAACGATGGGAATGGTGATTGCCTGCCCCTACGAATATGCCAGCTAAAAAAATAAAGGCGCGGGCGTTGGTCGGTTGGAATACCGGCCAGCGCGTACACAAACAGAGCAAAGGCGCGGGCGCGTATGCACGCGAGCGCAAAAAGATTAGGCACGACCTAAAAAAGGAGGTTGAAATATTGAACCGAAACCGATGAAGCATTTTATCGTAACACGAGGAACCGCAAGACTCGGGCATCGCGCCGACAGTCTGGAGCAGCTGAAGGACAGACTAGAGCAGCACGCCAAGGATAACCCCAGCGCCACGCCCGTGAGTAATATTTGCGAGGGCAATTTACGGGATGAGTGGTTGGGAAAAAAAACTTTCGCCCAACCTAAAAAAGCGGGGGGCGTTTCTTGAATAGGTAGCAGACGAGGGAAACAAATTATGAGCAACAACAAAATCGAATTCACATCCGGCAAAGAAGATCAGCTCGCCGCGCTAATCAATGCCCTTGATTTCGCTGGTGTGCGTTACAAGCTTTCGAGCTGGAGCGACGACAGTAAAAGCATTGTCATCGTTGTGGAATTAACGGACAGCTGCATCAAGCAGGACTAAACAACAACAACGAAAGGAAAAACGTGAGTCATTATTACGCAACAATCCCGACGAGCGCACGGCGCACCGCGCCGACAGCTCGCGGCCACAAAACGACGGGGCTGGCGACAATAGCTGCCAGCTATAAGGGCGCAATCCGTGTTGAGCTGGAGCACATTGACGGCAAAGACATTTACACGGTGACCCGCGTCCCTTGGCAGGGCGCAGGCATTCACAAAGTTATAGCGGAGGGTGAGCTATGAGCGGATACGCTTTTATGATCACCAGCTGCATTTCGTGCGATGCCACGTTTGCAGGCAACCCAAAGCACGGGCCTTCAATACCTGTGAACGGCAGGCGCGAGCCGATATGCCGGAATTGTTTTGACAGGTGGAATGAAATCCACCGCACAAGCAAAGGCTTGGAGCCGCACCCCCTGCATCCGCAGGCATATGAACCAATCGAGGAGAGCGAGCTATGAAGGTAAATAATTTTGACGAGTTTTTGGAAGCGCGGCAGCTGGGTGAAAGGTGCTTGGTTGATGTTGAGCGAAACACATACAAGCACACAAGCTGCGGGGCTTATTTCATATACACCGGCGAAACGGTTGCGGTTGGGTCAATAGTTGAAGGGGTAGACTATGGCACGGAACACCGTGCGCTATCTTTCCCCTTTAGCATTGATGAATTTTGGGACGCGCTCAAAGAGGTAGAGGATGAAGCTGACGAAATTTGGAAAGCAACCCACGGTTGCGATGAGTGCGGCATAGAAACCGAGCGAGGAAAGGCAATCAACCCCGAGTGCAAAGCCTGCGAGGGCGAGGGGGTGATAATATGAAACTCATCACCCTACTAATCGAGACAGCTGGCGCAGCTGTCATTCTGGCAGCTGGCTTGATGGCCTACTGTTTCGGCGAAGAAATATTGCAGATATTTTTCAACTGATATGACTAACCTAAAAAGACTAATGATGGAGCTTGGCAACGAGCTGGTGATTAACTACGGCGCAGACCCACACACAGACCCGCGTTGCAAGGCAATCCAGAATCTGATGGACGAGCTAAACAAATGGGGCGGGTTTATGGAGGACAGCGACGAGTCTCTACGCGGGGGGCTGGAGCTGGCAGAGGTTGCGGAAAAGCTGGACTTCAAGTGGCCGGTGCTGAACGCCTATTATGCACGCTTCCCCGAACAAAGACCTTGGTGAAGAAAACTTTTTTCAATCGACCTAAAAAAACAACAACAAAAATTTGAAAGGGATAACAACATTATGAATACAGATAAGATGAGGCAGGCAGCTTATGAAACCGCAATCGCAAACGCGGACGAGCTGTTCAGTGACAAGGACAAGACTCCGCTGGCATTGGCAGCGGGGATAGTGGCCAGCCAATTCACCACGCTGTTAGCCACGATGACACATTCAGTGGCGATGACCGCGCTGGCAGCGGCGGCAGAAGCGGAGGGCGAAGACAGCGCGGGCTTCGACAGCTGGAGCCAGCTGTTCAAGGCCAAGTTGAAGGAAGAAGGATCGACGGACGAGCTGCTGGACGCGCTGGGTTTTACCAAGCGTTACGTTGATGAGTTGGCGAAGGCAGCGTGCGGTCAGTGTCTAGGCTCGCCAATCGGCGAGGCGACAGAGGAAAAATTTGGGGCCAGTTTTGGTCGCAATTAACAACAACAACGAAAGGAATAAATATGAATATGCAAACACGCATATACGCAGGGGTCACGCTGGACGTGGCCAATCTGACCGACCTCTATGCAGCGATTGCGCTGGTAGACGGGGCGGTTATCGTCCACACCGCTACCGACAAGTTCGGTAATAAGCGGCCACAAAGGCCAGCTGTTCGGCAGCTGGATACGACACCGTCACAGCCGACGGTGAGCAGCGAGACGGTTGTTGATGTTGACCCGAAGCCTCGGGTTGCGCCAGCCTCCTCCTCCAAGCACGCAGTGGCGAAAGCTGACCCTCGGGCAGTGTTCGCCAAGTCTACCACCAACCATAACAAGGAGGTGATAGACGTGACGGCGACACTACGCCGTATGGGGTTATCAGTGGCCGAGCTTGAGTCGATCAAGACCAAGCGCGGCACGCTGGAATACACCGTCAAGCGCAGCTTGATGTTGAATCGCCGGTACGAGCGCAACCGGCGGGCCGGAGCACGCCAAGCCAGCTTGGCGCTAACCAATGGCCGTTCGGAGGTGACTCTATGAGTCACGCCGACGGCAGCAACCAATCGGATGCCCCCGCAAGGGGGTATCTGGTTGATCCTTACAAGGCCGAGGTTCAACCGATTGAAATTCCGATTGATGACTTCAAGGAAATCCAGCGGCAGCTGGGATGCAGCTGCTTCACAACTGGCGGCTACCTCGCCAACGGCGATGTGATATTCGTCGATGACGAGGGGCTGCTAAACGGGCCAACGCATTTCTTCCGCATTAAGAACGTCAACGGCGGGCAACCGTTAGCTGGGCGTGGGGTGGTGCTGGGGAGTGACGGCGAGGGTGGATCAGCTGATGTGAAGACTTCGCTTGAGGAGATCACGTCGCTGGTTCGCTGGGTGTATGCAATGGATAGACGTGGCGAGGTGCTGTTCGATGTAAGCGCGGCAGCTCGCGGGCAAGCAGCTAGAACGGAGATCGTAGTAGTATGATGCAACTAACAACAACAAGCTACAAGCGTAGCGAATACAAGCGCGGATATTTGCGAGTCAACGGCAAGTTTGCCGAGGAGATTGGCAGTTCCAAAAATCACCGACGCTTCTCAGCTGACGTGAACGAGGGAGACAAGGTGGACGCGAGGGGCAGCGAGTTCCTCGGCGGCGACGGTCGCTCTCGATGGAGTGCGCCGCGAGGCCAGTGGGTGCGGCTGACTGTATCCAACGGCCAGCTGTCAGCTACCGACTTCGATGACAACACAATCCCTACCCCTTCGTGGGCAAGACTGGAGGTGCAGTCGTGAGTCCAATAATATCAAGCACTGGAGTGATAAACGGGCGCGGCTCTGGCTATCGTTGGGTGAGCAGCCTAACAGCTGGCGAGCGCGAAGCAGTGAGGCGTGGCGGCGTTGTGCTGGTGCGGGATGACAACCCGCACTGGACAACGGCTGACTACAAGCTGGTCACGTTTTACAAAGGCAAATATCAGCACCGCAACTACTACGGGGAGGTGGAGCGATGAGCAGTGCAATCAACCGCAAGCGCACCGCTGCAATCGCTCTCGGCACACAGCGAGCGCACAAGTTCAGCCGAGTGTCAGCTGCCTTCCTCGATCAGATGGAGGCCGAGCATATCATCAACGTGCAGCGACGTGTGCGCGAGCTGCCGTCCAAGGGAAAGACAATCAAATGAAACAGAAACCGAAACAACGCAAACGCCGACACACGACGGCGACGAAATCGAAGGCGGTTAAAGGGGTTCAGGGTTGGAATGTTAAGCAGTTAGTTATGAAGCGCGAACCTTGGCGCACGCCAAAGGAGTCGCTGGAAAGGAGCAACATATGAAACAGCTGTTTATCCTAGAGTGGGCGGCAGCTGTCGCAATGGTCGCAGCCATCCCGCTGATCGTCGTTGGCAAAGCGATCGGCGACAAGGCGGGGCTGGTCACAGCCAGCTGGTATGGCGAGAAGTATCGGGGCAAGCCGACCGCAAGCGGTTCGCTGTTTGATCCCGACAAACTAACAGCTGCGCACCGCAAGCTGCCATTCGGCACACGGGTTAGGTGCAGACTGGGGCCGCGCTTTGTGGTGGTCACAATCACAGACCGAGGCCCGTTCGTGAAGGGGCGCGAGATTGATTTATCTCGTGCAGCCTTTCGCCAGCTGGCACACACCGATGCGGGGCTGATTCAGATTAAGATGGAGGTGCTGCGATGAAACAACCGATACCTCACCACAGCGGGGGCAGCTATCAGCTGCTCAACAAAGCGTCCAGCTAGATTAGGCTGGTAATGGAAGATTGCCGAGGGGGCTGAAGGTAAGAAGGCGTGTGGTGGTTGCAAACACCAAATCGAGTAACCCTCCATCCTCGTTGAGAGAGCGGGGCGGCATACAAAATAGGAGCTAGAGTAATATGTTAACAAGGGCCAGCTGGGAAACCGGCTGGCCTTTTTTTATTTACTGAGCTACTTTTGCGGCGGGAACAATGCGTCTTGTACTCGTAGTTCCTTTCGTGGCCCCATCGACTTCGGTCGGTGGGGTTTTTTTGTGGCTGTCGTTCAGCCTATGGAACAATCGGCGGATGGAGTAGCCCCGCACGAATGCGACCACGGCGAAGACTGCGCCCATCGATGCACTCTCGTGCAGTTGGACTGCATATCCAAACCAGTGCATCAGCACATACAACAGCGCGAGGTTGATAAAATAACCGGCGACCACGTTGGCCGCACTCTCAGCTGCGTGCTTCACTCCTCGATCAAGTCCCAGCGATTGCGGTACTGCCAGTATTTACCGCCGACTGCAACCTTTATGCCGACGTGTTGCGTGGCAACATCGACAGGCAGGATAAAAAAGTCTTCAACGGGTACGGCGACCAGCACCATAAAGTCGAAGTCGCCTATGTCGTACCGCACCTTGCTGCGTAGGCCGTGGCCGGTGGTAAAGTTGTGAACGGCATTGCGCTGGCCGCTGGCTTTCACTTGTATGCGGTGCAGCTGTTGGTTCTTGGCTGCGATCACATCGAACCGGCTGACGTTGCCGTTAAATATTGGGAGGCACACCGACCAGCCTCGAACAGCCAGCTCCTTGGACACAAGCAGCTCGCCGAGGTTGCCGGTGTTTATCGCCGTACAGTCTGGTCGTTCCAGTTGTCTTTCATCCACTGCCACGTTGATTGTAGTCCGTCCTCCAGTTGGATCGAGTGACGCCAGCCCAGCTGGTTGATCCGACTGGAGTCCATCAGTTTTCTTGGTGCGCCGTCCGGCTTGGACGTGTCGTATGTGGTGGCAATTGTCTTGCCGCTGATCTTCACGACCAGCTCCCACAGCTGGCGAATGGTACACTCCTCGCCGGTTCCCACGTTTAGGAATCCGTTGGTGCAGTCGGTTGCGTTTACATTCTCGATTGCAAACCTAACGGCGTCGGCCAGATTGTCAACGTGCATAAACTCACGCTTGGGTGAGCCGCTACCCCACAGCTCTGCGGTGTCGGTGTCGCTGGCCTCGTAAGCTCGCCGTAGGAACGCAGCTACAGCGTGCGATTCACCTTCCCGAAAGTTATCGAAGGGGCCGTACTGGTTGGGCGGCATCAGCGCAAAGAAATTACAGCCGTGCTGTTGGTGATAGCTGTCGCACAGTTCAATGCCAGCCACCTTGGCGATGGCGTAGGGTTGATTGGTTGGCTCAAACGTGCCAGTAAGCAGCGACTCCTCGGCCATTGGTTGCGGTGCGTTGCGAGGGTAGATGCAGCTGCTCCCCAGTAGAATTAGCTTCTCGATTCCAAACTGGCGTGCGGCTTCGATCCAGTTCAGCTCGATGAGTAGGTTGTCCCGTATGAAGTCCGCTCGCTGAGTGTTGTTGGCGTGTATACCCCCAACCTTGGCGGCGCATAGCACAACCACGTCCGGCTTGGCTCGCTGTATATCACGAACAACATTGTGCAGCGCACGGTAATCGCTGCGCTCATCGGGGAGCACGACTGCGCAGCTGTCATCCAGCTGGAGGCGACGGATCACGGCACGCCCAACCATTCCGTTGTGGCCAGCGACGAATACCTTGCGCCTAGACTGTTCCTTGAGGTTCCTTGGTGGAGAGAATAATTGTTCCATCTAGCTTGATATGTGACACCTTCTTGGTCGTGGTCGGTTTGTCCATTCCAGCTGAGATTTCTCTCGTGGTGTCTTTTTTATCGCAGACGAAGAGGCCGCTGTCGTTCGTTATCTTCGACTTCAACACCACCCCGTCCTTCAAACAGTAGCACAGTAGATAGCTGGGGATACGCAGCGAGCGGCTGATGCTTTGAAGCACCTCCACCTTGGAGGCATCGACAATCAGCTCGCCACCGTAGTCCAGCAACAGCTGGGGCAACGAGAGGTTGCGGCATTTAATTTCATACGCGCTTATCATTTCGTGAGTCACCGAGTCGTAGGTGATACCGTCAATGTTGGCGTACTGGTTGGGCGGCGAACTCCACGCGCACCGATCCTTTGCCCTCACCAGCTGGATGACGTGACCCTCGTACTCTTTAGCCTTTTTCTCTCTGTCTGTCATCGGAGGGAGTCTCTCCAAAAATCCACGAAATCGAGTACGTCTTGCTTGTCAGCGGGGTACAGCTGGATCGCCTCGCCGACTTTCTTGTTCCCGTGTGTCACGGTGGAGTGATCCCGCCTCCACCAGTTGCCTATATCGACGCGCCTATAACCCGCATCGATTGCGAGGTACATACACACCCACCGAGGCCAAGCCAGCGACGGTTTGCGTGATGTGCTTTGCAGCTGATCCATTGGTATTTTCCAATACGCAGAGGCAGCTTGTGCCAGCTGTCGTAAATTGTTTTTCATTTTGTTTTTCACAGCGTGTTGTACTGGCAAGCTGGGCCAAGGATGACCTCGACCACCTCCACCAGTTCTTCGGGTATGTCTTCTTTGTTTATAGCTAGGATGTGAGCCAGCTCTTGGCCGCTGAACTTCAGCTTGACGATGCGTGCGCTGATGTATGCCCCTCCAAGGTCAGCGTCCATATGGGTATCCTCTTTCAAGATGTTCATCGCTTGCTGTAAATCTGGTCTATTTGATAATCCACCATTTTCTCCACGAGCTTGGCAAACTTGACAGTGGGCTGCCACTTCAGCTCCTTCTTTATCTTGGAGGCGTCACCGATCAGCGTGTGCAATTCGTTGGGCCGCTTGAGTCTTTGATCCACCACGACGTAGTCACTCCAGTGTCCGACGTTGGCGTATTTGAATGCTTTGACTAGGAAGTCCTTCACGCTCCAGCTGCGACCAGTTGCCACGACGTAGTCGCTTGGGTTGCCCGACTCGACCATCAGTATGGCAGCGTCCATATAGTCTGGCGCGTACCCCCAGTCCCTCGCTGCGGAGAGGTTGCCCAGCTTCAGCGGGTTGCGCTCCACGTCACGTCGCTTGATGACAAACTCGGCGACTGCCTTGGCAATTTTTTGGGTGACAAACGTCTCACCTCTACGCTCGCTCTCGTGGTTGAAGAGGATGCCGCACGAGATGTCCATACCGTAGGCGTCCCGATACAGCGCAGCGGTATGGTGTGCAGCCGTCTTGGCTATCCCGTAGGGGGAGACGGGAGCCAGTGATGTGCTCTCCTTCAGAGCCTCCCCGTCGCGCAGTTCGTTGCCGAACATCTCCGACGAGCTGGCTTGATAGACAGCTGCCTCCGGCGCGAACAGCCTCACCGCCTCGTACACGTTGACTGCCCCGCCAAACGTGATGCCGTGCGTCGAGTCCGGCACGTCGAACGAGTCGCGCACTTGCGACTGAGCTGCCAGATTGTAGACGCAATTAGGTTGCACCCTCTTGACGATACCCGCCAGCGAGCGGAAGTCGGTGACATCTCCACGGTGCAGCTGGATGCGCTCGTAAATGTGGTCGACTCTGTCGGTGCTGATTGTGCTGGCTCGACGAACCACGCCGTGCACCTCGTACTCCTTGGCCAGCAACTTCTCCGCAAGCCAGCTGCCGTCTTGCCCAGTTATTCCAGTGATTAGTACTTTACTCACAGCTATAAACCTTCTTGGCGATAATTCAGTCTCATCTCGGCTCCCGTTTGAGCAGCTTCAATAATGGCACTCCGCACAGCATCGGGACTGACCTCCCAAGCCGTGGGGATGATGTCTTCGAGCGTTGTTGAGAGAAACAGGAACGACACACACGAATACACGTCCGACGGCTCCATCCACTTTGGCAGCGAGCATCGGGATGGGTGGTTTTTTTGTACGATGCGCTGCATTCTGTCGGGATCGACGGTGTGGTGGCCGTAGATGATTCCACTTTTGTGGGCATCGACGAAGTCGATGGCAGCTTGGACGATGACTGCGCTAACCAACTCGTAAATGGCTGCCTCATCTTTCACAAAAAAAAGACAGCTGGTGTTCACTAAAGGTGCAAACCAACCACGATCAACCACCCTGTCCGGCAACATCCACCGGCTCTATGCCCAGCTGTAAAATTATCTCCTCGTCTCTTTGATCCGCTCCTTCAACTGTTGGTTGAGTTGAGCGTTGTTCCTTGTGCCGATCTCGGCGGCCTCTAGGTCGTTGCGCTTTGCGTTGTGGTCGGCGAGCAGAGCCTTCGCTTTGTTCTTCCACCACTCCCGTCGGCGTGCGTCTTCCTTGATTGCCTCGGCTCTCTCTTGCTCCTCCTTACTCAGCTCCTTACCACCATTGAAGCTCTCCTCCAGCTGCTTGTAGTTGGGTGGGTGTTTCATCTGCCAATAGCTGACACGTTTCCCCTCAAATAATCGACAGGCAAAGTCGATCCACTCTTCCTCCCCGTACTTCTTCATCGATTCCTTCCCGCCAACTCCTTTAGCCATAACTCCACATCTCTCACTCTATACCGAAGAAGCCTCGAGTTGATTCTTATCGGCTTCAATTCTTTGATCTCAGCCACACAGCGGGGGGTGATCCGCAGGAGCTTTGCCACTTCCGCTCTCGTACAATATTTATCATTGCTAATCATTTCCCTGTCCATCTTCTATTAAAAATTCCCCCGAACACCACTAGCGCGGGTCGGGGTTTAGCGGGTAGGTTGCAGCCCAGCATTTGTCCTAAACAGCATAGCGTCTGCCTTTCTAACAGACGGGTTGTGGTTAGTATTAAATGTCCCGCTAAAATCATTGCAACTAGTTCGCCAGCTGTTTCTTTTTCTCGTTCAGCCACGCTTCGTGTTTCGGTTGGTACGCATCCTCGAATCTAATTTTGTTTCGCACGAAAACCAGATCGACCTCGCCTTGTCGACCCGCTCGGTTCTTCCCGATGGCCAGCTTGAGCAGCATATTCGGGCCGTCCATCATCGCGGGGTCGTCGATGTAAAGGAAGGCCACCAAATCACTGTCCTGCTCGATGCTCCCCGATTCTCTCAAATCCGACAGGCGCGGCCTCCTTGCCTCACCCTCGATACCTCGGTTCAGCTGGGCCAACCCGATGACCGGAACCTTCAGCTCCATCGCCATCTGCTTTAGCTCGGCGGTGATGTTGCCAACTTGGACGTGTCGCTGCGCTCGTCGATCCTCGGCAGCTGGCTTAATGAGTTGGATGTAATCGACGACAATCAATTTCACCCCGTTGTCCTTGACCAAGCGGCGAGCGTTGCTGCGAATCTGGGAGACAGTGAGGTTGCCGTTGTCGATGATGTGAATGGGTGCGGCCTTTAGCTTTGGAACCCACTGCGCTGCTTGGCTCATAACGCGAAGGCGGTTGCTTGGCTCTTGCACCCCGCCGTTAATCACATCGCCGATTAGGTTTGTGTCGGACAGCGAACAGAGCATCCGCAGATTCAGCTCGTCTTGCGTCATCTCGTAGCTGAAGAACGCGACCGGCGTGCCTTCCATCACCAGCTTCTCGGCAATGTTGCCAGCCAGCGCAGACTTACCAACGGCTGGACGTGCCGCGATGGTGATGAGCTGGCCACCACGAAGACCCCCGACGATTCGGTCAACAGCTGGGAAGCCGGTGGAGATACCCACCCTGCCCCCTTTGTGTGCCTCCTCCAGCGTGTCAACGATTCGATGGAATGACTCGGCGCGGGTGTCCTCTTTTGTGGAAACCTTTTCGGACAGCGCGAACATTGCCGACTCGGCCTTGGCTACCAGCTCCTCGATGCTCTCGCACGTCGCCGCACTTTGAGCCAGCTCTAGGCCAGTCTCTTGTGCCACCCTCGCCTTGCGTTTCTCGTCGCAGACCTCGGCCCAGTACGGCCAGTTCACCACAGACGGACACGCTGACTCAGCCTCCATCCAGTCGCCGACTGTTGCAGTGTCGCTACCAGCGTGAGCCAGCGTGTCCAGTTTTATGGGTATGCCATTTGCCCCCAGTTCCTCTAGCTTCTTCCACATTTTTCGGCACTGAGTGTCGTGGAAGAAATCGTCGCTCACGCCAGCGGCGTAGATGTCGTCGAATTTGCCTTGAATAGCTGCACCCAGTAGGCCCAGCTCGGCGTTACGGTCGTTCGGTATGGTTGGTATTAGGTTCATTAGAATTAGAATTGTGGCGGTGATGTTCATTCGTATGTCGCGGCGTCCATAGCGTAGCGAGCGTCTTCAGCTGACATCCGCTTCTTGCCGCGACTTGCGACGCACGGGGCAGCTGCCTTGTTCTTCGTCCACCACCGGAACATAGCCTTCCAGTTTTGGAGCGGCTCCCCCTTCGACATCCAACCCCGCTCCGAGTAGGTGTCATAAAATTCATCTACGATTGCCTCCGCTCCCACCGTCACAGCGTGAGCCGCGACCTCTTCCCGTGTCGGAGGTTTTGCTTCGAGGGTTTGAGCCTTCCTTTCCCCCTCTCCACTACTACTACTACTACCTACTAGGTATGGAGTATCGATATCGATACACTTTGTATCGATATCGATACTCTTTGTATCAATATCGATACCCTCAAGTTTAGCCTTTTTTATCGCATTGTTGACACTCCCACGGGTGATGTTCAGCAGCTTTGCAACCTCGGCTCTGGTGTGCAGAGGGTGGTTCATTGCCACAGCGACGGTCATTTTCGTGGACACCGAAAGGCTGGACGCCATCACCTCGTCGGGGATGCTGAGAGTCACTCCACCACCTCCTCGCGTTCGAGCACACTGGCAACCAGATCGCTGCGTCGTATGATGTTGAGGAAATCTTCCCCCGTCAGCGTGACCAGAAACCCGTGGCGTTTCTTTGTGTGAGCCACCACGGGTATTTTGCCAGCTGGAGCATCGACTGAGGCTTGGGTCATAGAAGGCCATATTGATAGCCTCTCGACGTTTTTCACCTCGAAGTGTAGGGAGGGGAGCTGCGGACAGTTTACGTCCGCAGAACCCTCCGGACATTTACCGCTGAATTGTTGCGTGCGGTATGCCGTGTGGAACCCAAAGTCGCGCAATAGATCGCGCCACAAACGCTCCCCTCGCTTGCCCTTTTCTCGCTGCGCCTTACCCATTGTTGTGGATCATCTTGGCGTTGACCGCTGGATTGAACTTGTTGGTCAGCTGCCAGATCGCGCAACTTGCCTTGAACACCTTCCACGCATTGGCTATCTCCGACCGAGTCCACACCTTGGTGATTGGGTAGCACGGTGATTGCGAACACAGCACCACGCTCATCACTTGCTGTATGCGTGGAGGCTTATTGTCCCAGCTGGCATTCTTGTATGCTGCCAACTGCCACCCCCAACTGTCGTAGAAGTTTGGTTTCAGTTCGCCCTTGGCGTTGGTTTTCTTAACATCTTGCGTCTTGTAATCGAGCAGCGTCAGCTTGCCATCAACGATGGCGAGTCCATCCACTTGGCCAGCGTAGCCCAGCTTCTCGTTGACGCAGACAAACTCTGTCCCAACAAACGAAACCTTATGGTCACGAGTCCACTCGATATAATATTTCACAAACGGCTTGACCTCGTCGTAGCTGGAGTCGAGGTAGCCGGTGACGTTAAGCTCGTCGATGGCAGCGTGAAACAGCGACCCAAATGCACGGGCGTCCACCATTTTCTTCTGTGCCAGCTGGAGCATCCTGCCCTCGTACTCGGACACCGCCTCACCCTCACTGATGGGGTTGGCGACACACGCTTTCAGCATTTGATTCTGCTTCCAGCGGTCGAGCGATAGGTTGGCCACAACCTTCGTGATTGTGGTGACACTGGGAAAGAGTCCCAGCGTCCGAGCGTCTGCCTTCGTGGTGTTCCTCTTCCCACTGCCGTCTTTCTTGTCAACAGTGTGAAGGGGGCGACCATCGGGGTAATACCAATGGCCACCACCATCTTGGTTCAGCTCGCGTTGTTGCGGTTGAGCTGAGAGGAACATATCAGAAAGGTGCGACCTCGTTGTAGGTTTGATAATCCTTCGCCACGAACGCCTTGCTCGCATCCTCCAGCGGGGTGCAAACGTCGAGGTTGGCGTAGGTTTTGCCGTTAGACTCGTTGTGCGTGAACATCAGCGTAGCTGCACGCCCGACCACCGCCGCCTCGAAATCCTCCTTCGTGGCGAAATCCTTCGTCGTGTCAACCTCCCAGCCCTTCAGCCGCTTGTGCAGCGATGCACTCTCGTTGGCGATTGACTGCGGCACGTTGTGCCAGTCCCAGTAGACGCAGTTCACCTCGGAGCCGTCCTCTTTGGTGGCCGTCTTGTCCGTTTGAAAAACCAGAATGATCCGGTTTTTTGTGTCACCTTCCACCATTCGTGTGAATGGGTCGCCGGTTTTCTTGTTGTGTGTAACCACTTCGACACACACGCCGTTAGCCAACCCTTTCGGGTGTGGCTCAAATCCCCCTTTGGCGGGGGCTTCCGTTGCAGATAGAAACATAATATTTAGTTTTCCTTTTCTGTTGTTGTTATCGTGTTTTCTGTTTCCGCACTCGCGGATAGAAATTTTCTGAGCATTTCACCGACACCCATTGCCAGCTCTTGCACCGTGCCGTGGTTGTCGAGTGTGTGGTCGTAGTGGCGGTAGCTGTCCATCTCCACCTCGGTGGAATGACCGTCCCTCGTACCCGCCACATCCCTCTCGACACGCACCATCGCGCCGCCCATATCGCGCACCCAGTCTCCTTCGTTGGGGAAGCGCACGTCAGTGATGAACAGCACGTCCACCACTCGGCGCATCACTCGGATTTCCTCGGCCATCTGATTGATCCAATAATCAGCTCCAAAATATTGCCGCCGAAATTCTGTACCCCACCACTGGAGGACGGGACGAAACTGCGACTTGTTTGCCTCGACGAACGTCTCCGGCATACCCGTTGCCGCAGCTACCTCACGCTTGAGGGGGTCGGCGAACGCCACACGCCCCGCTTGACCGTCCACCAGATCACGGGCGATCGAGAAAACGGTGTCCTTACCGGCTCGTTTTTTTCCTGCTAGTCCGAAAATTTTCATTTAGGTATTCCTCGATAATCCGTGTGGCCAATGCCCCTAGCTTGAGGCCGCGCTCGGCACACAAACGCTTGAGCGCAGCGTGGGATTTGCTGCCGATAACCACGGTGCTTGTCTGTTGTTGGTTCATTCTTCTCGGGTGGGCCTCACCTTTGGCAAAAAAAGATTATTGAAGTACAATATCGGGTGGGCCTCACCTTGGGTAAAAAAAATTATTGGGCTGGCGTCGAGGTAATGTTGCCTCGGCATTTGGGACAGTTTTCTGCGTGCTGCCCGTGTCCCAGCTGCTCGTGCCTCAACCCACCGATGACCTCCGCTTGGTAGGCGATGACCTGTCGCAGCTCAACTATACTGCGCGATTCGGCCAGCGGGTTGTTGCTGCCGACGTAGTGGCTGTACATTTTTGTGCAGCAATATGTTAACACGACCGCCAGCAGCACCTTCACGTAGCACAAGCATTTGCTGCCATCATCGTGGTGCTTGCGATCGTTCTCCATTTGCGCCTCCGCAAATCCTAACTCTCCGTTCGTTGCTGTTACTTTAGCCATTTAGAAATAAACCCCTTCTTCTCGTCCTTGTGTAGTTTTGTTAACGCCGATAATAGATCGCCCATCTCAACGCCTTCACGGTCAGCGATAGCCTTCAGCGTCTGGATGTCCTTGGCGAACATCCAAGTTCGCAGTCTGTCCTTGTCTGGGTGTCTCTGGTTAGGCATTGCTGTCGGTCACGGCGAGCAAGGTAGACCCCACCCATAAAACTGTCAACAATTTTTTTGAAAAAAAGTTGAAAAAGATTTTGTGTGGTCTATATTGGTCGCCGCCAGTGGGCGCGTTAGGGGTCTTGCAGAGTTGTTCAAAGGGCCGGAATCGAACCGGCGATAGAGCTTTTGCAGAGCCCTGCCTTACCACTTGGCTACCCCGCCACCCAGCGAACGGCGAGCAAGGAACCATAAGCGGGGGGCAGCGACAACTAAAAACACTATGACCACCACGACACCGACCGCGAACACTGTCACTTGGGACACCCTTATATCCACATTCATACAGACCGGATGTGCTACCACCGTGGAGCGCAAGCTGCGCGAATTAGGCAACAAACGCTGGGATAAACTCAAATCGCTGCCCATCGCAGCGACCAACGGCTGCGACTTCCTTCAGCTGCTCAAGGCCGGTGGCACGAAGACCAAGGTCTACCTCGGCACACTTCAAAACCTTGCCATCGAGATGGGCCTACTCACCCACCCCGTCCTACCCAAGCGGCTCTGGCCAAAACTACCCAAGCGACCGGTCAGAGCGATCACCGAAAGCGAGCATCGCCGGTTGCACTCTAACCTTCGCACCACACGCTGGAAATGTTACCTCGACATCCTCTGGGAAACGGGCGCGGCTCAGTCCGATGCGGCCAGCTTTCGCATCGAGGAGCTGGCCAGCGGGGTGATTACCTATCACCGATGTAAGACTGGGGTACGGGCAGCCCAAGCGATCAGCCCAGAATTGCAGCGGGTGCTGCTAGGCGTGGCAGCTGGGAGGTCGCACGGGTTGTATCTACCCGCCATCCACGCTCTGGGCCAGAAGGAGCGAGCCAACATCTTTCGGCGAAAATGCCTCACCCTTGGGATCAGCGGCATCACGCTGCACAGCTACCGCTACGCTTGGGCCGAGAGGGCGTTCTTACTGGGGATGCCGGAGCGGCTGGCAATGGTGGCTCTGGGGCATAACTCAGCTGCGATCCACCGAGTGTATGCCAAGAATGCGAAGGTGGTTTGCCCCAGTCTGGCAGGGTTTGGGCGCGAGGGACTCACAAGCTAAATTTAGGCAAATGGATAACCCCACCAAAATGGGAGGTTTTTGCATAGGTGATTATGGGTACAAATAAACAACAACTCATCAAGCGTTCACCAGAATGTCACGCGATCTTCCAAGAGGAACAGCGGTCTAGTGAGGAATATGATGATTGGTCGCCAATCTGGCCGCACTTGTCAGACACTCCAGAGCAAGTCAAAGAGCGGATGGACGGTGATAAGTGGAGGCAGAAGGGCTATTGGGACGGGTTCTGGGGAGGAAGCAAGAAGGAGCGTTGGTGGGAATGAGGGCGGGCGCGAGGGACTCGCCAAAGAGTGAGGACTCGCCCCGCCCTACTGCCGCTCGATCACGGCCTCCAGCCGGTTGATCGTCTTGAGGGCGTCCCGCACGAAGACCACCGAGTTGGTGGAGGCGCGAACCGCATCCGTGAATCCTTGCGGGTGGCGTTCAATCAGCCTCTCCGCGTTCTTCAGCTCGACCGTTGTCGTGCAGCTGGCTGCCATCATCAGCAAGAGCAGCAGCAATAGCGTCCTCAACCGCGTCATCCTTTTTCTTTTGCCTCGTGTTGGCCGTGCTGTCCTTGGCAATCTTCAGCAGCCGAACAGCCAGCTTCTTCAGATCGCCCCAGCCACCCAGCAACCCCAGCAGCTTAATCAGCCAGCCCACACTTACTCGCCTTGGCCCTTGTAGCTGTAGCTGTAGCTCTCAGCTGGAGCTGCCGAGCCACCACCACTGCCCGTGTCCGTCTTCACACCTTTGCGAAGAAACACCGCCAGCAGAGCCGTCACCACAATGTTCAGCAACGCCCCCATCTCCATATCACCAGATAGGTACGCTCCCACAGCCGCGAGTATCCCGCCAGCTGCCGTCATATAGGTCTTTTTTCCCGTCAACATAATAAAATTATTTCCCCCCCTTGCCGCCGGTCTTGTCCAGCTGCTCCTTAATCTTTAGCACAATGTAGAACAAGCTGGCCAACGATATTGTGATCTGTAGTGCCAGCTCGATCTCGACCAGCCAGTTCCCCAGCCCCGTCGCCGAGGCCAGCCCCACCTTTAATGTGTCTAATGTCAGAATCTCCCTCATACAAAACCCCCTTCAAGCCAGCTGCGAAGCTGGCCAGAATGCCCCTGCCCAAACTCTCTAGGACGTTTGTCACTCGCGTTGACAATCGGCATACCGCCTATTCAGCGGATGCTTCTGGTTCCACCGCAACAACCGTCTCGTCTTTCTCAAGACCAAGCTGTTGGAGGGCGAGTGCCGCAATGTAGTCGGCGTCGCTGCCAGCCGCATCGGGTGTCCAGTTGCGCCAAGCATCGCCGTCCACGCGCAGCAGCGTCGAGACGAGCGGCGAGTTGCCCCATATCTCATTGCCTTCTGCGTCGGTGTATTTACCCCAGCCAACCACGTTGAACTGCATATTGAACTCTGCCGCGCTGTTTAAGCTGATGGCTACTTTCGAGACATTAAGCCCCGCCTCTGGTTTCGGTATTGTGTTTACCTCTATCATTCTACTGTGTCTTTCCAAGCTACTTTTTCTACTACGCTTTCGGCTCGCGTGACTACCGTCTCCGTCTTCTCGGCTACCGCTTCAACGGCGGGGCTAACCTCGTAAGATTCCATCACCGGCACAGCGTGTTCGCCAATTTCCTCACCGGCTTCGTTGTATAATTTATGCTTAGTCACTTGCGGAGTGCTGACCGTCTTGGTGACTGTCTCGGTCGTTGTCTTTTCAACAAACTTGCCGTCAACCTCGACGATTTCAGTTGTCGAAACTTCCTCATCAACTTCGCTTTCAACAACCACTTGCCGCTCGCCCATCACCGCATCAACTGCGGGTTGCGCTGGCGTTACGGTTGTCTTGGTGATTTCAGCGTTCTTGCAACCGGCGGCAATCCACGCATCCCAATCCTCCAAGCCGCTATTGTAGCAGTCGGCACTTGGATACATATTGCGAAGCAGTTCGCGCTGGTAGAAATCTTCTTTGCCGTCAACGAACGCTTGCAAGTCATCGCCTTCCAAGTCTGCCGGTGCAACGTGGTTGAAATTGCACTTATCACCGTCTGCCTCGACTTGAACGGAAACCCACTTCTGCGTCTCGTCGAGTGGTGTTGTTGAATTTAATGTAATTGCCATTTTAAAACCTTATCGAAGTTCGACTGCATTCAGCAGAACAGTAACAGCCGTCCAAGTGTTGTTCCGGTCTAGATAAATATCCCCGTTTGAATCGCAGTTTACCCATCCAGAGTTCCTCAAACGGTTTGTGGTGTCCCAACCTGTTCCCCACGTTGTTCGTTGTCCATCTTCTGGGCCGAACCCAAAGTAGGAATCTGCCGTTCCGGCAATTCCATAATAAGTCAAATGAACTGCTTTTGCGCCTTTGGGAACGCGCCCATTAGTCTCAACCTCCAAGTTCCACGATGCGTCTGACGATACGGTTACAGAGTTATAATTCGGCAAAGCCGTTGTTGCGTTACCCTCACACCAAACAATCTCCCCGCTCGGTCGCGAATAATTCCCCGAGCCGATTGCGGAGCCGAATACAAGCATCGGTTGGGAAACGTGATGAACACTTCCCGAATCGGACACTACATAACAAGCAAACCAAGTCATTCCAGTTGTCATTACTGCCGCTGTGGTTGCCGTAACCTCCACCCAAGTCCAATCCGAGGAGCTTGTTTTGGTCGAGTTGGCTGTCCCCGCGCTTGACTGCACCGACAACCACGCCTCGTTAGACCCGTCCGCTTTAATCCACGCACCAAGCGTCACCGTTCGATTTTTGAACTTGGCCAGAATTTCCGGTTTACTGCCAAGTGAACTGCCGCCTTGCGCCGGCCAAGCAACGTCCCACGCCTCGCCAGCGGTATTGTCGATTTTCAGCGAATATAAACTGCCGTCTTTCGTGGTGGTTTGGTCGCGAAATAAGTCAATACCTCCGGCTTTACGCCACCCATCCATCGCCAGCGTATCAGTGTCCTCCACGCACCCCGGCGTGACTTCTGTGAATGTAACATCATCAATTTTTAGTGTGGTTGTGCCAGACGCGCGAATTTGAAAACTTGTGAACGCAGCCAACGCCTCAACAGTGAATGTGTATGTGCCATCTGCGGTAATGCTGATGTCGGGTGAAAAATAACTAGGATTATAGAGGGATATGCCGCCAGCAGAAAAATCGGACACAGTTACGGTAAATTTATACAGCTTGCCAACTACCGTGGTTGGGATTGTCTGAAGAATAGCGTAACCCGAAGTGGCACTGGTTGCTACACCTTTGCCTCCCGTAATAGTCCAGCCAGCGTTTTTAGTCCATCCAGTGTCGGATGCGAAAGTTCCGTTAGTAACTAAATCACTCCCAACATCCTCCAGCGTCGAGTTGCTCCACACATCGAAGCCGGAGTTGGTCAGCAAGTTCTGCTTGTCCGTGAACCGAATGTTGCTCAACTCAACCGTGCCGGTTGCTGCGTGGCGCGTGGCCCAAGCGTTCCAGCCGTCAGCAGCAGCATTCAGCACGTTAAGATTTGCGCGGTGGCGAATGTCGCCAACAATTTCAGCTTCGGCTTCAAACGCTGCGAGGCCCGTGCTGTAGATGGTGAGCGCGAGTGCTGGGTTAGCACTCGCCGCTTTGGTAAAGAACCGCATCTGTGACGCAGACGCATCCTCCACCGAGGCCACGAAATCAGCGTTCCGCAAGTACGGTGGTCCGCCCACGGCGTAATTCTGGTTAATGATTAAACCGCTGCCGTCTGCTGTTGAATATGTTTTTACCGTCGCCGTCCCGTCGGTAGACGTAACTTTTAATTGGTTTGTGGCAGCGGCACTTGTCGTTATGGAGACTGCGCCAGCCGAGTCGATGGTGAGTGCGTCTGTCCAAGTCCCCGTTGTATTTATATCACCATCTGCCGTCCCGCTGGCCGCGACAGAAAATGTATGAGCCCCCGCGCCTTGTGCATACTTTGTTGCCGCAGCGGAGGTGGCATACTTCCATCCCGAATTGTAATAGTAGTTGCTACCGCTGTATAAATATTCGCCCGATGACACAATATGCGCGGCGTTGCCCAATTGCAGCGCAACTCCCGTCCCACTCCAGTTGGCATTTGGCGTCACGCCCACGCCCACGTTGCCATCCGAGTCGATGGTGAGGCGAGCGTTGCCGCCGCCAGTTCCCAACCGCATAGCTCTGGTGCTGTGGTTGTAGTCGATGAACCCATCGTATTGGTCAGTGCCGGTTGTTCCATCAGCAAAATAGATTGAACCTCTGTGCGCTGTGCCGGTAGCAATAGTTAAACCGGCGTGGGCAGCCCCGCAGACCACAAGATTGTCCGCATCTGCTTCGTAGTCTGCCGCTGACGCCCCAATCCCCACGTTGCCATCCGAGTCGATGGTGAGGCGACCAGTACCAGCGGTTGCGAAACCCATTGCTTCAGTGTTCTGGTCGTACGAAATCTCACCGTGGTCTAATCCCGTATCACCAGACTGCGCAAAAACAAGTCTCCCATCGGATGCCGCGCCGGTTGCAATGGTAATGCCACCGTCTCCAGCTTCGTGAATTACTAGTCGTTCTGCACGGGAATCGTAAGTTCCCGGCGTGGCGGTTCCAACCCCCACGTTACCACTCACCAACAAATCCCCATCTGCCGGTGTCGCCGCACTCGTTCCAATACGAGCCGACTTGCTGTTGAGTTGTTCAATCGGCGTGACTTGCGTGACGCCACTAGATGCCGTGCCGTCAGCCGCACCAGCGCGGTCTTGCACCATAAACGAAATTTCTGGATTGCTGAAAGCGCAGTCGTAGTCAGCCACGCATCCAGCGGCGACTATTTCAGTTGATACGCTCGAAGCGTCTAGTTGAATTGTTCCCGCTGTGGCGCTGTCGGAAACAATTAAAATATTACCGTTGTTACCGCTCTCTGCTACAAAATCAATGCTGTTCGTTGTTGATGCAACCAGAGAACCGACTTTTGTGTAGCCGGTTGCGTAGGTGTAAACCCCGTAAGTTGTGCCAGTAATAGCACCGACCCCGATAGTTACACGATACCGCTTTCCGGCGAGTAGCGTCGTGTTGTAGTAGACGCCTTTATTCAGAGCCGCCGTGCTGAACTGCAACACGTTGCTCGCAACGCTAATGTCAGTACATAGGTTGGTGTTCCATACATAATTCGACTCAAATGTAGTTCGGTCGTTCGCATCATTGCCGGTATCCGCTTGGTCGGTTCCCCAATTCTTATCAACAGCACCAGTAATTTTATTCGTCGCAACCCCATACTGGTCGGCAAACGGCACGGTGCTATTTTCATAAAAGCGAGTCGGGTCGATGACGTAGTTGAATAACCTCGCTCGGTAAATAATTCCATCGAAATAAGCCGCTCGACTTGTGCCGTTGCCGTGAAGCTGCGCCCCTAGTCCCAACAGGTCGGTAGTGTTTGGAATTGAGCCGTCAGCGAGTGTTGCCGTGCCGTCGAGGTTGCCGTTGACGTAAATGCTGACAGTCGCGGCATCCCAAGTGACAACAATGTGTTTCGGGTTGCCGTCGTTGTATGTTCCAGCGGAAACTGCAATCCCATTGCCGCTACTATTATTTATTACTGCACGAAGTTTTCCATCTGCGTCAAATCGAACGTAAAAACACTCTGACTCATAAGTTTTACCTAAAACAAGTCCGGCAGAAGTTGCGCTGGTTGCAGCAATAACCTCCAGCGACATTTTGGTAGCCCCATCGAGTATAGTCGAATCGCCGCAACTAACGTAACCAGCCGCACCGTCGAAGTGCAGACCGGCGGCATCGCTGGCATTCGTCAGGCTCGATGTGATTTCCCCAGCGGTGGGGTTCTTTTTGATTAGGGTAAAATTAGACATTTAGTTTAACCGTAGGGTGAATAGTCAACTGCAACGAAGCCACACCCGTCCCCGGCAGTGACGTTGCAAATCTCCCATTGTGCCAAAGTGAATTCCTCCCCGTTGGGTCCGGTGATGCTCAACACGTCCCCGGGTTCCAGGGGTATCTTGACTGTCCCCCCCACCTTCCGTAGGTACACCGTCCCGGCGTTTTCCGTTTCGCTTGCCTTATGCGCCACCACAATAAGGGTGTCCGCCTGGACACTACTGGCACCGAGTGCCGTGTTATCATCGGCACTTGCACTGGTTATGTATCCGTCCGTTATGCTAATCTCCGCCATGTCGTTATTTTCTCCTTAAAAGTGTCTGTTTCAAATTATTCCACGCCGCTGGTGTCCCGGGCACTCATCACTTGCCAAGCACCCTCGTCCCCCTCGTAAAGCAACTGGACCACCCCGTCCCCGGTAATTACCAGGGAGGTGTCGTTTATCTTAATGCCATCCCCGGCCTCGGCGGAATTGTCATCATTTATTGTCAGTGTTTGGCTTGTGGAATAGGCGTTAACAAATATATTTAAATAATACCCGTCCACTCCCCCTGCTATGCCGTCCAGGGTTGCGTTGCCGCTAAAACCCGTGTTGTCCAACTGGATAAAACTGGAGTTGCCCAGGGCAAGGGAGTCCATGGAGGCAGACCCGGTAACGGTTGTTTTTTCCAACCTCACATAACCGGCGGCACTGGTACTGTTACCCGTTCCACTCTTAATCCCGTCTGCCTTAACCGTTACCGTTTTTTGAATGGGAGTCCGGGCAATGGAGGTGCCGGTTATCTCTATCTCCAGGGTTGCCGTGGCACTTGCCACCGGACTGGAGTCTCCCAGGAGGAGGGTGTTGTTTACCCCTGCCGTGTTGAGGTCAAGGGTGCCCTGGTGGAATGTTTCCCAATCCACCCGGCAAGTCCCTCCCGAGGTGGTGGATGCCACCACATAATCAGATAAGCTTACTGCCGAGTCCGATTTGGTGGCATAAATCCCCCGCGCTTTAACCGCTAACTCGGTAATAACACCACTAGCCACTCCTTTAACAACAAGAACAGGGTCCTCGCTGGCGGACCCGGTGGGGGGTTGTAACTCGTCGTTAAGCGTGTAACCTCCACCCCCATCCACGGGTTTGGCTGCCCCAACCCGATATTTACGGGAGAGGGTGGCACTGGAATAGGCAGTTGCCGAGGTTGCCGAGGAGGGAGATACCAGGCCAATCTTAACCGTTAGATTGTCGTTAAGGGTGGTAAACTGGGAGGAGAACCCACCGGACTCATCCGGGACCAATAAATAAACCTCCACCGGTATCTGGTCCCCCTGGACAAATGCCGGGATGTTAAGCGGGGTGGAGTCAACCGCTGACGTTACTAATTCGTCATTTTGTAGGTCAACAAAAAGCTTGAGCAAGTTTGCCACAAGGGGATTGTGCCAAAGATTTTTGGGGTTTCAAATTAAGCGGTGTGGGTTACGGGAGGGTTTACCTGGCAAAAATGGAGGTAATGCTTGGTTGTCTCGGTGGGGGTGACAAAATTAACGTCTGCCGTTAGGTCCTGGATTGCGTCACTCCCAAAGGTTGCCCCGTCCGAGTTGCCAATTTCACTTTCCGCAAAATCCGCCCGGTTGCCGCTTGCCGTCCTGGAGTCATCGTAGAGGTGAAATAGGATTGCCCGGTTGGCATCGGTGGTGGTGGTGGACCCCGTGTAATGTAGCCCGATAGTGTAATTGTTTTGGGTTAATGTGTTAATGTAGGTGCTGCCACTGATAACCCCGGCGGCTGCCCTAAATTTCCACTCACAACTGGCATCAACTGCCGTGGTGGCAAAAAACCGGGTTGCCGTGGTGGAGTAACGCATGGGGATGACTTGCTCCTCCAGGCGGAACTTAAAGCCCAATGCAGTTGCCCGGGATTGAACGTCCGCAATCTTAACCCAATGCCAAGCCTCCATGGTGGTATCATCTCCGGTCAAGGCATCGGCGTAAACATCCACCATGGGGGCATCCGTCTCGTCCCGGATTGTCACACCCAAATTATTATAAAGGTCCTCCTCACTGGACCCGTCTGTAAAACCGGCATAACATTCCCGGGGTGCCAGGTAGTTGTTAAACAGGTAACTACCCTGGGCCATGGGGCGTTTGTTGCCAAAGTAAACCTCATCAATGCAGAGGGGGCGAATCTTGGTTGCCGCCTTACAGACGTTAACCAGGTCGTTGTAATGTTCCTTGAGCAGATTAAGCCGGCAATACTCGGTTGGGTTCCCGGAAACGGCGGAGACAATCTCGGCGGCAGTTGCCGAGGTGGAGTTTGTGTCCTCCAGGTTCTTTGCCCCGTCATCAATCACCGTCCGGGGATAGTTTGGGACATCCGTGTCCCCGGCAGAAAACGCCTCCACTCCAATATCAATGTCGTTGGTTTGGTGGGCAATGCCGGTGGTGGTTAAAGTGCCGGTCTTGTTTTGCGTGAAATCCACCCCGTTAGGTCCAGCCGGGTCGTTGTTAATTTCCAGGTGTGGACAATTCCCGGAGGTGGTTTCGTATAGCCTTGGCTTTCGTGGACCCTCAAATAACCGGTGGAACTTGTGGGCATCGGTTGAATGCCTCCTACCTCCGGTTGTTCCGTTAAAAACTGAACCCTTCCACATACTCGGCCAACCGGCCCGGTATTCACTGGTCTTGAAGCTCGGCCAAGTTTTGTTGGTAGCCACCGGCCAATCCTGGTCCAGTTCAACGTAAGCAGTTCCGCCGCTTAAATTAATGGATGTGTAATGGGACCGCATAAACCCGGTGAACCAATTACTAACCGGCCAAGCCTCATGCCAATAAAGAATGGGTCCCTCGGTGGTTAGCTTAACCTCTTTGCTGCTTAACGTGGGGGTGCTGTTAAGGTGGGTTGTCAGGTCGGTTTTAAGGGTGCCAACCGTCTTGGTGTGTGCAGCATAGGAGGAGGAGTCGTTGCCCCTGTACTGGTAGTTGTGGAGGTATTGAGGATGGGTAAAAACCGGGGGCATATAAAATTTTGTTTCCAGTGCCACATCACTAGAACCACTCCCCAAGTCTAACGTTCTAAACTGGTCCTGGTAGGTCAAGAGGTTCGTGGTTTTTTGCCACACATAATAATACAATTTGGAGGCGGACTTGGTAATTGTGAACTTATTAAGCACCGTGGAGGACCCCAGGCCGGCGGTGGTTAATGCAGTTGCGAGGTTGCTGTAACCGTCAAACTCTATGGTGCCAATCTCCGGGGTGCTGGTGGCATCGGTTGCCCGGTAATAACTCAAGTCCCCCGTGTGAAAGGCTAACTCCGCAACCTTGGCAGAGTCGTTGACTGTTGGAACATAACCGGCAGTTGCATACTCACTGCCAATGTCCACGCATTGGGTAGGCTCAAATGTGATGCGATGTGTTTGCCTGACCGACTCCTGGACCAAATCATGTTGCCCAACAAACTCCATAATGTTGTAGAGGTAGGAGGCATTGGTAATGTTATTGGCACGCATGGTTTGAGCCACGCTCCCGGTGTGGGAATCAAAGGCCAAAAATCTTGGGTCATTCTTTTTGCACTTAAAAAAATATTTATAACTGGAATCGTAACCGGCAGTAACAGAATCCCGGCGGACACATTTTTGGGAATACGCAGGAATGGTAAGGCTGTAATTATAACTGGAGGAGGTGCCAAAATAAAACGTGATTTGGCTGCCCGTTAGGTTGTGGAGTTTAAAGGCGTTGTACTTATCATAGGTGTCCGGGAACTCAAAGACGTTGCCGCTGGCGTTGCCAATCAAAATCTCTGCAACGGCATATTTCCAACGTTTCTCCGGTGCCGGCTGCCCCTTGTCCCACACATAATAAGTGTTGCCACTGTCGGTAACGGTGTGGGCTTTTAGTGTCTGGTCAATGGCAATGTCCGTGGCAGACAATGCCCAGCCTCCGGAGTCATAAGTGTAGGTTGCCGCACTTACTGCCGAGTCAATTGTTGCCTGGTCATGTGTTGCCGGCAGGGATGAATAGATGGGGTAAAGGACGGAGAGGTCATCGCTCTGGTGCTGGCTTGACGTGTAAAACCAAAACTCCTTGCCGGTTAGGAGGTAGTCCACCCAATCCGAATCCACCGCCCCATTAAATAGGAGGTAGGTGGATTTACCATCCATTGCCTTGTCAATGATGGTGTCCGCCTCGTCCCAAAGCAGATTCATCCGGTCTGCCGTGGGTTGCTCGTTGCCGGTTAAAAAGTCTAAAGCCAAACCGCTTTGCCACTCCCTCCGCTCCCACTGCCGCCGCCCTTACCTTCCCGGACGGTGCCCCGGGTTGTGCGCTTGTAGTTGGTGTTGGAGGACCCAACCGGCAGGAGTGACAAAATCACCTCGCGCAGTTGGTTGTGCCATGCTGCCTCGGGTCCATTACCTTTTAGTTTTGCCGGGACGCGGACCATGTTACGCCTCCGGGTAAAGGAAGTTGGGCCAAATGTTTAATTGCCACTCCTGGTTGCGCTCAAACTTGCCGCCGGCAACCTGGGTGATTTGCGGGGACTTCTTTAACCATAGCCATTTGTAGGTGTACCCGGTGCCGCTTATGTCACCGTCCACCGTAAATGTTGGGGTGGGAATCTCGGATAAGGTGGCTTGTATCATGGCCGGGATGCCCTCGGCAGTTGTTAGTTTTGCCGTGGTCCAAAGGTAGTTAACCCCTGTTGTTGCCATGGCGCGTTGATAGTCGCTCGCCACCAACTCTGTCTTACGAATAACGTATTCCGTTTCAATGTAAGACTCCTGGCCCTTGGTTAGGAGGAAGAAAAAAAACTTGGCGTTATTGGTCCAGGCAGAGGTGTTGGTTGTGGTGCCGCTGCCGGTGTGAATGGCAACATCAAATGCGTCCGTGTCATAATCCTTGGTGGTATCATCCCCCCACTCCGCCGCCTTTTTTTCAATGTCCTTGATTGTGTTAGGGTTAAGGGAGTGCAATCGCCAATGCTCCCGGATGTCCTTTTGTGTGTCCTGTCCAATCAACTCCCAGGTGGTGGTTACATCGGCGTTATTATCTCCCCCACCCCCTCCGGTGGTGTCCCGGTTAATCCTGGCAGTTAGGGTGGCGGTGGCTCCGTTAGTGTCATAAGTTACATCATCGCAACGGGGGGCGTACCGGGAAATTAGTTTGCGGACGGCACTGGCCTCCCCCTCGTACCGCACTTCCGATTGCCAACCGCTCTGCTTGTTCCAAGAGTAGCGTCTGCCTGTTCTCCTATATGTGCCTTTGCCTACTACTGTTGCCATTTTTTAATTGGGATAAATAGAATCCCCCGATTTAGCGGAGGCAGTTGCTTTGGTGTTCGCAGCGATTGCCTTTTGTTGGACGAGTTGCTGTTTAGCCAAATTGATTAAGCCTTGAGGAGAACGAACAAGGGCCCCGATTTGCTGGGCGGATGTCATCGAGCGGGAAGCACCACCGCCAGCGGTGGACTTGGACAGTTTGCCAGCGGCCTCCATCGCTTTCATCTCCAATTCCAATGCCTTCTTTTTGTCCTCCGGTTTGCCGGTTTCCCGGAGTGCCTTAATCTCTGCCTCGGCTTGTTCCTTTTGGAGTTTAAGTTGGGCCTGTTGCTCGGCGGTGGTTAGCTTGGCAAAACCCAATGCCTCCTTGCGTTTCTGAACTTGTTTCTCCAGGGCTTTAATCTCCGCCTCCATTTTGAAATCCAACCCCTGGCCAATAAATTTGCCCTCCGGTTTCTTATCGTCGGCAAGCATCTTTTCTCGGGCTACTCGGTTCTTTTCTATGTCATCCCAAACCGCCTCCATCCCGCCGCCAAACGACTCCCAAAAACCCACGTCCCAGTTGCCTTCTGATATGTTAGCCATTATGGCACCCAAACCCGTTATCAACCCGGAGATGGGGGCAATGATTAACCCCTTGAACACCTCAACAAAACCGGTGGCAAAACCGGTTAGGTTGCCCAGGAACTCCCCAAACCATGAGCGATTGGCGGCAGTCAGTGCCGCTAGTTTTTTGGAGGCATCATCTAGAGAATTAATGGACTCCTCGCTAATGGCAAAATCCCCGGAGGCTGCCGCCATTTCCCGCAAAGCCTCGGACCCCTCGCTGATTAGGGGTAACACTCGCCGGCCCAGGTCATCGCCAAAGGTGCGAATGGTTGCAGTTAACACCCGGGATTTGTCATCGGTCTTGGCTGCCGCATCGGCAAAGGCATAAAGGGCCTCCATTGCCGTTAGGTTCTTCATTTTGCCGGACTCCAACCCAATCAACCTGAAGTCCTCCCGGACCCCCTCGGACCCACCTATGGCATCGTGCATTTTATCCGCCAAAGTCCCAAAGGCATCAACCACATCGTTAGTGTCTGCTCCCACCGTCTTGAAGAGGTAGTCCATTTTTTGGAACTCGTCCGTGGTCAACCCGATTTGATGCGAGAATGTTTTAACGTCTTTGGCAAACTGTAACGCCTCGGAACTAGCCTTGGATAAAAAGCCCAGGGCAAACACCCCGGCAAGTTGGCCCTTGAGGTTAGATGCCATTTTCCTCCCGGACTTTTTCATGGACCCGGAAACCTTGTTCATCCCCTGGTTAAAGGGGCGTGCATCTAATCCGAGTTTGGCAACGAGTTGGGCGAGCATTTTAGTTGTTCCTTACTTTGTTGGTCTCCCGCTCTGCCTGCATTTTTGCGAACTTCTCTCCAAATTCGTCCGCCTTTTTCTTGGCCTCATCGTCCGCCTCGGTCTTTAGGTTGAGGCTGCCCTCCATTTCTCCCAGGGTTACGATATCCCAAAGGTTCATTGCAAAAGGACGGTTCATAATCTCGGCCTCGGTTAGGTTGGTCTTGCTATGGAGTTGCACCCGGATAACCTGGGCCAAGGGTGTCTCAAGGTTTTTGCCCTTGTCCTTGAACCAATAGCTCGGACCCTGCACCCCTTCTTCCAGATACTCCCGGAGAAATTGGGTTTCCTTTTCCAAGTCTATCTCCTGACAAACCTTGGCAAGTCGCTTGGTGTGTTTTGTTATTGCCCCGGACGCTTGAGCCTCCAAGAACTCCTCAAATGTGGAGGAACAGATAACAACGGCAGCGGCAAAATCTATGACAGTGGCGGGACCCCCCAGGAGCAACGCACAAGCGTTCTTTTCCAGTAGGATGTAATGCCCCAAGCTAAAGGGGCGGAGCCTTATGCCGAGAACCTCATAAGTGTCCGGGACAATCGTGTCATGGAAAGACTGCACATTATTAGGTCAAGGTGGCGTCCAGGTCGCACCCGGCATACTGTTTAAGCACCATGCTGATGCGGGTCTCGGCATCGTTGGAACGTGATAGCTCCCCACTCATGTAAGACCACACCCCGGCTCCGCCAGATTCTTTAACCGTGTCGGTGTCCCCGTCCAGGGTTGTTAGGTCTGCGTCACTCTCCACCAGGGTAATAAGGGTGCCCGATGGCGGCAGTAACTTCTCAATATCTCCCTGCACCGTGGCGAGGGTTGTTGAGCTGGGCACCACCTCAATGGATGTTTCCCGGTTCTGGTTACTGAACACCAACAAGGACACCTCCCCGTTGCCGTTCTTTACCTCTGCAACATCGGAGTTATTGGATACCGAAACACTCTGAACCTCACCCTTGGTGGCCGCCCAAGGTTCCGTGCCGTCAAAACCGGTGGCAGTTATTCCGTTAACACCCCAGACCACATATTTACCATTAAAGGTCGCCATTCAGATAGTTTAAGAGTTATCGGGGGCGTTTCAAATTTTCCGCCCGGATTTGTTAAATGCCTTCTCCATTCGGTACTTTAGCCGCTTCTCAAAATACCGGTTCATTAGGTCCGTGGATTGGTCCAGGGCATATTTCATCCACCTGGTCGTTGCCCCCCTGCCGCTGGCATAGTCCATGAGGTTGGCAATGGTTATTTCCTGCCTGGGGAAATTAAACCCACTGGACTTGTCCTTGATATAACCCCGCCCGGAATGCCTTTTCACCCAGGCCGGCCAACCCTTTTTTCCCCTGGCCTTTAACCCTCTGGCTGCCTTGTTCCACCCTGCCTTGTACCGGCCCAACCGCGCTGCCGTTTTGCTTACATACTTGTTGCGCTCGGTCTTGTTTATAACAAACAACTGCTTGCCGGTGGTCTTGTTGATGCGTCCCCGCTTGTTCCTAAATCTCTCATGGAAACCCCCGGGGATGGTCTTGGCAACCGTCACCCCGATAATGCGGGATAACACCCGCAACTCCCCCTTGCTAATCAGTTTTTTTATCTTGGGGTCCTGGTAGAGTTTTAACTCCTTGAGAACACCCACCACCCTTTGGATGTCGGTCCGTATGTTCTGGAGTCCCTGGGCTTTTTGTAGTCCAGGCTTCTCGGAATGCGCCACGGACATATTGCCCGAGTGTGGGGGCGTAACCTTTATGGCAGTCTCCACCAGGTGCCGCCCGGTTAACCTTAAAATCTCCTTGGTTGCCAAACCGGTCTCCTCAACCAGTTTATCCACGGACATATAAAATGCCCCGTCATCAATGGAGAATTTAGAAGGCACTGGCAACAACGTCGAAACTCACCGCCCCAACCAGAAACCGGTCCTCCACTCCCTGGGTGAATCGGTACCCGAACACCCCGCTTGTCCTAATCGTCTGGTCCGTTGCATCCAGGGTGGTGGTTATCCCGTCATCCATGAACAGGTCCCGGATGTTGGCCAGGAGTGTCCGGTGTGTGGTGGCGGAACTTGCGGCGTCCACGTTGCTCCTAATCTCTACCACCATGCGAACAGACCACAACCCCGTCCCCACCAGCCTCTCCTCGGCACTCTCGGCAAAACAGACAATCCCGTTTTGCTCATAAGCACCATCGTTTATGCCGGTCAAGGCATCGTAGTCGGTGGAGTAAGTGGACCAAAAACTGGACCCCTCTATTACCTCCTTAACCGCTAACTCCAGCTTGGCATCAACGTTGTTATAAGGACTACTCATTTAAACTTTTTAAACCATAATTGGCAATGCTGCCGTCGCTCAATCCCCGGGTGTGTATCCGGTACTTATTGCCCACCAAAAGGGAGTCGTATGAGGAGGAGACTGTTATGGTGTCCCCCACGTCCAGCGGGGTGGTGAAGTCCGCCGATTTGCAGTACAACTCCGCATCGTAATCCGGGACAATGCCACCAACCTCCAGGGTCGACTCCTCGGAAACTTCGCCCAAGTACCCGGAAAACGTGGAACCACCAAAGGTAAACACGGTTGGCCACTCCGCCAAAATAGATGCAAAATCAGCTAACATAAGTAATCCTCGCGCCGTGTCGATTGTGATAAACGCAATGGCTAAATAACCGCAACCATCGTTTGCCGTTTTGTTTGTTATCTCCCATTGCCCTAAATAAAACTGTCCCAGATTGGTTGGACGGTCCAGGTTTAACACCTCGCCGGGTTGCACCGGTATTTTTACAACCCCACCAACTCTCCTTAAATAAACATTATCAGCATTATCCCCGGCAGCCGTCTTGCCAACAACCAGCAGGGAGTTTGTTTTAACGTCAGTGAATGCCCCGAGTTGGGTGTTGGAATCTGCCAACACATTTGTAATGTATCCGTCATGGACCCGAGTTAAAACCATCCACCGTTTTAAAGTAAAAAGGGGAGAGGAGGCTAACCCCCTCCCCCCATGCACTAACTATTTTACCCTTATGCTATCACATAATCGTCACACTTGGAGAACGACTGCCCGTGTCTAACGGCAATGTCCGCCCAAATTGCAACGACCAGTTTAACCAGCCGATATTCCGCCTTTGAATAGGGGTCTATGGTTATGTCCACCCCTTGCCAGTGACCAATCAGGAGGTCCGACCAATTGCCAAAGATAACCGTGGCAGTTGATGGGGCCGGTACCTGGTTGCTCAAGTGCATGGGATAACCGTTAACCATTCCATTCTCGTAGATGAACCGCGCCGTGTTGGTGGCAATCTCGGTAACTTTCATCTTCGCAATGACTCCCGCCCCTGCAATATAGGAGAGGGACCCGCTCAACGCATTGTCAACCGCAACCTCTTTTTCCATGTTCACAACGTCCGTGTAAGGGTCGGACGTTGCTGCAACATCGGCAACGTTGGTCTGGCCGGTAATGCCCGTGGGTTGTTCTGTCCCCGTGCCTGAAATGGCAGCAAGGTCCTCGGCAATCGCCAGGACTTTCACCATGTCGTCACGGATTAAACCCTCCACGTCCATTGAACCCTGGGCCAACAACTGCTTGCTAACCTCACTGTAAGTGCCGAGCGACTTGGGTGAGAGTGTCACCTGGTCAAATGTCGCTTGGGACTCGGTTATGGCAGTGGTCTCGTTCGTTAGCCAATAGCCGGTTGCGTTTGTGGCGAGTCTTGGAATCGCCACATCGCCGACCAAGCCGTTAAGCACGGTGGCGCCGGTTTGCTGGACAACGGATTTATTCCGCAAGGCATCAATGAAGTTGGTTCCGAGCAGGTCCGTTGCTACCGCGCCGGCCCCACCAACAGCAGTGGAAACATCGCGCTTGGCAAAACTTGATTTTGCCAACACATCGGTGGGAATAATCAGGCCAGGATTTGGCCGCCCATAACGTTTGGCTGCCGCTTCGCTAACTTCACCCTCGAAACCACTCACCTGGCCCGTTTCGCAATAGGACCTAACAGCACGCAACAGGGAGAAGTCCTTGGCCTCCTTATCGGTCAAGCCGATTTCACCCGTGTCCTGCTTGGTGGGTTCGTTCTTCAAATGGTTATCAAGTATCCACCGGGAAAACTCCCCGGCAGTCTTGCCGTCCTGGATGGCGTTATACGCATCATCCATGCAGTTGTAACGGGCACCCAGGCCCGTTAACTCCTTGGAACGTTTCAACTCGGCATTGCGGGTGTTCTCCGCGATAACCTCAACGTTGGGAGTCTCTCTTTCTTGGACTACTTCTGACATTATAATTTTTTCCTTTTGTTGTGGTTGTTCTACGGCTACACCACGGCCAACTCCAACCGAGGGGTCCGCTGGCACCGGCACAACGGATAGCTCTAGCGGCAGGAACCGAGTGACACGGAGAGTATCCAAACCCTCCTCCGCCCGTTCCCTCACCGTCTTGAGGACG
>Ga0080013_1000605_pt1 | contig 50774 bp, 79 predicted proteins | sample ETNvirenome_6_85_FD_69236 | JGI IMG/M metagenome (GOLD analysis project Ga0080013, IMG submission 69236) | Marine viral communities from the Pacific Ocean - ETNP_6_85 (SPADES assembly) (version 2) | ecosystem: Environmental > Aquatic > Marine > Oceanic | place: Pacific Ocean | collected 2013-06-19
ACTGCTGACGCAGATGCAGCTAATGCTATGACAATAACTTGTGCTAGTGGTGATACATTCGAGCCTTATCAAGAGATTCGTATTGGAACTGGTATCCCAGCCCAACAGGATTCATCTGTTGCAGCGGATTCAGTTATTACAATAACACCTTCAGCCACCAATGGTGGATGGGGTATGACAGGAAGTTATTACCTGCTTTATTGTAAAAATGATGGCGAATGGCTTGTTAAAGTTAATGGTATCAAAGAAGGTACTGGTGCAACATCAACTATTGCTTTTAGCTAAACCTAAATAAATAAGGGTTAACAGTTTTGCTTACTGTGGGGCAGGTCGTATAAAGGGCTTGCCCCAGACAAGCTAAATAAAAATTATGATTATCAAAGCAATTATATTATCAACAATGTTAAACAGTGACCCAGCTATTACTATTGCAATGCCTCCTGTTAAAATTGAAGCAAGGAAGCGTAATAAGGGTAATAAAGGTCGCAGAAGAGGTGGTGGAGGTTTACGTTAATATGGGAAGAATAATAAAAGATATAGTTAAATCAACAAGTTTCCCAGGTGTACAATCATTAAATGAGTATGATGATATGAACTGGGAGGATGTAAATATTAATTGGGGCGTTTCATTGTCTGAGAGTGCTTTATCATCTTGGGGTACTGATAGTCAAGACACACGTAGAAAATTTAATTTTGATCCAGAAAGGTTAAGGGTAGCATAATGCCATTTAAATCAGATAAACAAAGAAGGTGGATGCACACTAATAAGCCAGAAATGGCTAAAAGATGGGAAGCGGAAGCAAAGGCACAAATGGGAGGTGTATTAAATGGCCCACCACATGAACAGGGTGGCATCCCAATTGAAGCAGAGGGTGGAGAGTTTATAATTAAAAAGGACTCGGTAAATGCGAGTACATTAGATATGTTAGAATATGTTAACGAGCATGGAGATTTACCAATGTCCGATGCTAGAAAAAGGAGAAAGTAAAATGGCAATAGGAAAATTTTTAAAAGGAATTGGAAAAGATTTAAAGAAGGGTCTTAAAGGTTCTAATCCAGCGGGAAATGAAGTAGGTACAGGGATGTATAAAGAAGGTGGAAAGGTAAAATAATATGGCTATAATATTCTTTTGTCATAAATGTAATACAAAGATAGAGTGTGAAACAAAGGCAGAGATGATATGTGATTGTGGGCATTATGTCAAGAAACATAATAACACAAAAGATCATGTCAATATGCGTACAACTTGGTCTGGAACTACACAGGTAGAATTTAATCAAACAACAATGGAAAAATCCATTGAAGACATGGGGAACAATAATTAATGGCTTGGTCGTTTTCAGATGAAATACATGCATTAGCTGGATATGATGCTGATAGTACAAGTACAACTGTCTCAGGAGAGACTTTTGTAGTACATACTAATCAGTGGCTTACAGAGGGAGCAAGAGAAGTTATAAATAATCTCCCTTCTAATCTTCAAAAACTATGTACTGCTATGCAATCATTTACATCTGCAGCTGCTGGTTCTGAGGCAGAGACATTAAATACTGGTAAGGTATTTGGGGTATTCGCTGGTAGTGTTAATTGTAGGTCGATTGACAATACGGAGAAATATAGAGCCGAGGATAGTGGAGATGTTTTATATGCAACGAGTACTGATCCAGCATATTACATTGAATCAAATTTTATTAATGTTTTGCCAGCAAGTTTATCTTGTAAGTACGAAGAAGTTCAATATCCAACTGTTGCAAATACCGACACTTCTATATCTGTATTCCCAGATGAAGCAGAGCATCTTGTAGTATTATATGCTGCAATGAAGGCACTCCAATATAGAATGCAAATAAAGTCAAGCGACTTACCATCTGACACCGAATTAAATGAAGTTCCCCCAGATGTTCCAACATTAACTTCTATCACATTTTCAAGTATTGATAGTGCCGTAGATGCAACTCTTGTAGCAGCAGCCACAAGCACTACACTTGGAGGATCGTCTACAGCTCCTGCTTATGATGCTACTATTGGAGACACAGAAATTGGAGAAGCCTCTACAGCATTAGATAATGAGGATATGGAATTAGCATCTGCGAGGCTTCAAGAGGCTCAAGTTCTCATGCAACAAGAGCTCAGTGAATTTAATCAATTAAATATTGCATTTCAGGCAGGCGTGCAAGAAGCAATGGCAGAATTTCAATCTTCCAATCAGATAGCAATTGGTAACGCAGAAAGAAGTCAAAATAGGCAATTACAAAATTCTACAAATGATATGCAGGCAATTGTTCAAAATAATCAAAGTTTAATTAGTAAATATACAGCAGAATCTTCAGCATATTCAGCAGGAGTTAATGCACAAGTTCAAGAATTTACAACAAAAATACAAAAGCATACAGCTGATTACCAATGGCTTCAAGGTCAATACGCTTCACTTAAAGCTGATTATGTGGCAGGTCTTACAGCATTGAAAGGTACATAACATGACAGTTAAAGATATAGTATCACAGGTAGAAATGCTTTATGGAAAGAAGTCTCATACATACTTATTTAGGCTTATAAATGACTGTCTTTTAGACATGTCATCAGAGGTACAAAGCTATCAAAAAACAGCAAAAGAAACATTAACACAATATCAGAGATGGTATCCACTAAAAGACTTTGCGGATGTCAATGGAAGTGCTACAACAGATATAATTGATGTATTTAGGGTAGAGATATTAGATAGTGATAGTAGATATAATCTTATTCCCAAAATATCTGATCCGCATAAACTATTAAAAGAAGATACTGATGATAGCACTCTCAGTCATTCAAATACAACAGGGGATGTAACTAGCTAATATGGCACTTAAAGATAAACCAAATAGTAAGTTCGGATGGTTCTTAGACAATGAAGCTCATCATGGATCACGTATGTGTGTCCTTGTTGATAGAGCTTCAACAGATTCAACGAATAGAGAAGGCAATTATGATACATATAATGAAGATAGCGTTACAGATGGCATTCGTATTCATTATCATGCAAAGTATCCAGAAGTAGATGCACTTACCGATAATTTTGCAAACTTTGGGACAACGACAAATTCAAGCTATATTGATACAGGATTACATCCTGCTATACTTGATTATGTAAAAGCAAGAATAGAAGAAGATAATGGTGCATTTGATAAGGCTGGGTTTTTTATGAACAAATATAAAGAGAAGATACATAAGTATCCTCACCGCAAGTCAGGTGCAAGATCACTTAGTGTGCCACGAATTTAATGGCAAAAAGAATCCTATATAAAAATCACTGTACACCACAAGAACAAGTATCAAGTGGTGGAAGATATTATTTAGATGGAGATTGTGGACGTAAGCTTACAGGTTCTAATCTATATGAACTTGGGAGTGATACAACTACAACAGGGACGCTTACCGCTACTGGTGATCTTGGTTCTGATTCAGGATTTGATTTTATAGCTGTAACTGCTACATCTATAACATCTGGCACAGTCTTGTTATCTTTAGATAATGGGACTACACAGATTATTAAGCTTTTAGAGGGGGAATGTTTTGCCTCTAAGATAGCAAGTGGGGCACAGCCAGTTGTCACAATATCTGGAACAGCAACAGTAGACTATATGACAGGGACTTAAATATGGCAACACCAAATGATAGAAGGGTAATATGGGGATCACATGTAATACCGCAAGTTAGTTTTACCACTACTGATCTAGAGGAGACAAGAGAAGAAGGGTCTAGTGTTGGGAGGGCAGATTATACTGATTACAAACTTGACACAACAGTAGCAAAGAGATTTGGCGGTAAGGGAAGTGTTGATATAAACTCTGAGCAAGATATTGATGGATGGGTATCATTTGAACATCCAGGTGAAACATGGGATTCGCTGAGTCAGTCTACAGATGCTTGGAACTTAAATGAGGTTATCTGGGATGGTGAGCGTGGGGTAACGACAAGTTCTACCACTCTTAGAAGTGATACTGTGAATATAGACTTTTTATATGTAAAGAATTTAGGTAGTGTAGAATGTCAATTAGCTCTTGAAGGAGATGAATTTGATATATTAATACCAAGCGGAGCAGCTGTATCAATGAGGGTTAATAGTATAAGCTCGGATGATATTAAAGTGCAGACTGCTTCTAGCACTACAACAATAGAATACGTAATAGCAAAAACGCCTTAATAGGGAGAAACTGAAATGGCAACTGGAACATTAACAGGACAAACAATAGCAAATACTTATAAAAGCTTGCTTAGGGTAGGAACAGGAAGTACAGCAGATAATACTTTATTAGATGCTGATTTACAAATTATAGAGGATGGAGATGGCACTAATAGTTGTTTGCAGCTATCTACAGATGCCTTTTTAATTAAAAATGCAACAGGAACAGATGTTGCTAGTACATTTGAAGTACAAGATAAAGATGGTACTGTTTGCTTATCTGTAAATGGTACAAATAATAGGGTCGGTATTGGGACTACTGCACCGTTAGATAACTTTCATGTTGCTGGAGATGATGATACTGATGCAGCTCTAATTGTAACATCATATGATACTGATAGTCCTGGCAATCCACCATCATTAAGATTATTTCGTGCAAGGGGGACTCAAGCATCTCCATCAATAGTTGGAGATAACGATGTACTTGGGTCTATATGGTTTGGTGGATTTATAGGAAGTAATGGTGATTACTATACAAATTATGATATTGGTGCTGGTATTCTTGCAAGAGTAGATGGTGACCCCTCTAATGCAGATGACGATTTACCAACAGAACTTGCATTTTATACTAATGATGATGGTGCAACAGATCATGGTCAAAGAATGGTAATTGATCCAGGTGGGAATGTCGGCATTGGGACTACTGACCCAGCTGTCCCATTTCATGTAAGTTCTGCATCTGATAATGGTAGTGAGATATTGGCTAAATTTTCAGAAGCCACTCCTCATGGCAGGGTAGATATCGGACTTGCAAGTGGGGATGCTTATTTAACCGCTTATTCAACAGGGGGTGGTGTAATGGCACAAATACATTCAGATGGTGATTCATATTTTAACGGTGGCAATGTCGGTATTGGAGAATCTGTTCCAGATGCTCTTTTACATCTAAAGTCTGCTGCTCCATGGATAGATATAGAAGATACTGGATATTCAGATGAGCGTGTTAAAATTGGAACAGATGCTAATAATATGTATTTGATGTGTACTGACGCTGCTGGAGCTTTTTATTTTAAAAATGATATTGCTGTAACCTCCAATCCAGCCTCTGCTGCTACTTATCTTATGGCAATACTAGGCAATGGCAAAGTCGGTATTGGGACTCATACCCCAAATGCAGATTTACATGTAGATGGAGAGTTTATTTTAGGTACAGACGGTGCTCCAGATTCAGTTCCTATAGTTAGTGGTGCGTGTACAACTACTAAGGCTTATAACGAAATAATAGCTGAAGGTGATGCTGCTGATAATTTAGATACAATAAGTGGTGGTGTTAGGGGGCAAATAATAATGATCTCACCAGAGAATGGCTCTGAGAACATAACAATAAGAGATAATGCTACAGGAGGTGGTAATATTGATACAGGGGTAGGTAATCCTAGTATTGTTATGGGTGATAGGGGTGATATTACTGTTCTTCTATTTGGTCACAATAGCAGATGGAAAGTTATAGCTTCACACGGAACTGGCTGGGATGGAATGTAATATCTAAATAAAACAATGGAGTAAAAAATGAATAACAATCAAAAATATTATAGGGCAGAGGATGTAAAAATTATAAAGTGGCTTAAAGAGCCAGATGGTAGTCATTTTATAGTGGCTTCATGTCCTGATGGATTTAAGGGGGAAATTCCACAAAAAGTATTGGCAGATTTGCCCGATGACCCTGTACTTGCTGACGTAGAAGCAATAGCACAAACATGGATACAAACAATTCTGTCAGCAAGTTGGAAGCCAGACGGTTGGGCTGAAAAACATAAAAAAATAGATATGTTAAATCAATAACAACTAAGGAGACTCAGATAATGAGTAAGAACAAGACAGAAGTAAAGGAGACAGTAGTAACAGAATCTCAGGGAAAGTCAGTAGAGGAGCTGAAAGAAATAGCTCAGACTCTACAGACCCAGCTTAACGAGCATCAAAGACAAGCAAATCATCATCAGACGATGGCAACTAAGGCTCAAGGAGCTTTAGAAGTAATGCTTCAGTTGATTCCGAAACAGGAAGTTGAAGAGATGATAGAGGAAGAAGCGAAGGCTAATGGAGAAGCAGAAAACCAAGAAGAAAACTAAATAACACATTCACGCTCTGCCAAGAGCTTAAAGTGTAACTCATAAGGAGAAATAAAATGGCAACAAAACCAATTAATAGATATACTGTACAAGAAGCATCCAACCTTTTAGTATATGAAGAATATAAATCTGAGCAAGTAACTCTTGAAACAGCATATGGAACTACTGGTGACAAGGGAGAAAGTGCTGATTGGTCAAGTAATCCAGCTAAAGAGGTTATGCTGATTCCTTATAGCACTAATGATGCTACTGACCAAATTAAGGTTAAATTAAAAGTTAAGGGGTCATATGGAGATGAAATAATACTGCTTTATAATGATTTTCCACTAACTATAAGCAATTTATTGATAGATCAAGTTACTATGAAAAGTGATGAAGGTACTGACGAACTCTTTACAATAATATCTTTTCATTAATCATGGGAAGCATTAGCAAGAGAAAGATACCTATAAGCAATAAAGACTTAAAAAAGGCTGTTGTTAATGCTAATAAGAAGCTTGAATCTAAAAATAAATCTCTTGAAAAATCTATCAAGGATCAAAAAGGACAGTTAAAATCTTTAGATAAAGAGTATAGCTCCAAAGCTAATAAGCTTAGAAAACTTCTTATAGATGTTGAATTTAGCGAGGAAAGATTTCAAAAGCTCCAAGGCGGGGTTCACTCTACTGATAAACTTTTAAAGACTAAGCTTGATGCTGTTTCTTCTGCTGAGAAAGATTTTAAGAAGTATGAGAAAAAGGCATTAAAAGAAGAAGAGAGAGAGCGTAAGCTTAGGGATGAGATTGCACGGCTTGAGTTTTATAAGAAAAAACTTGAGTCTTCTAAAGTTGAGCTTGCTGGCATTCAGGTTAAAAAAGACAATGCCCTAAAAGATGTTTCCCTAGTTAAAAGCGAGATAAGCAAGATTAAGGCTGATGGTGAGAACATGGTGGCTAACTATAATCAAGCCTATAATGAATATGAAGTGGAAATAGAGAAGCGTCAAGAGTTTGCAAAGACATTAGAAAATACATTGTCAGACACAAAAGATGAGATAGTTGAAGAAAGAGGAAGACTTGACAGTGTTCGTGTTGTGATAGAAGAGGAGAAAAATATAGCAGATAATGAGCTTCAGGCAATTAAAAATCTTACAAATGATACGGAAGACAAGTATATTGGATGGGAGCAGAAAATAGCAAAGATAACAGAGAGAGCTGACAAGGAAGAAGATCGTATTAAAAAAGCAAAAGAAAGATATGAAAAGTGGCGTATTGGAGTATTAGAAGAAGTTGCTCGTATGAAGCTTAAAAAGAAAGTTGATAATATAGATAAAGCAGGTTTATCAGAGATATTAAATGGCTAGTTCTGGCACAAGTGCTGTAAGAATAATCGATAGTGACAATGAAGTTGTCCAAGTTACTAGCAATGCTTTAGATGTTAATATAGCTGGTGGTGCTACAATTGATATTGGTGATGTTGATATGTTTCTTGATGGTGGCACTGCTGTTTTAGGGGGTGCTGGTGCTGTAGCAGCTGGTGTTCTTCGTGTTACTTTAGCTAGTGATGATACTCATTTTGGGGAAGTTGGATCAGCTTCTGATCCAAATGGTAATATACATGGGCAGTTAAGATATATAGCAGAAGCCCATACCCATCCTGGTACTCAGTGGACAACACAAGAAGGTGTTCTGGCTGGTGCAGTACGAAATGATACACTTGAAGCATTATTTGCAGTTGCTGATGGGGATATAACCCATATACAGGTAAATGCAAAAGGTGGTTTATATGTAACTGGTAGCGAAGTAGAAAATGCAGCAGTTCAAAGTGAACCTTTGCTTATTGGTGGTAGATATGATTCTTCAGCTAGAACCCTTGGAGATGGAGATGCAGGAGCTGTAGCCTTAAATGCTTCAGGGCATGTAATTATGGATGTTGTTGATGGCGGTCAATTAGATACTATAATAGATACACTAGAAACTACATTAACAGCTATTGAAACAGACCAAGCAGCTATTGAAGCTTTACTTATTACAATTGATTCGGATACAGATGCAATTAAAACAGCAGTGCAGATTCTTGATGACTGGGATGATAGCAACTATGCAAATGTAAATCTTAATCTTGCTGGTTCAGATGCTCCTACAGGTGGTGGTGCAGAATCTGGAGCTTTAAGGGTTACTCTTGCTAATGATTCAACTGGAGTTATTAGCATTGATGATGGGGGTAATACGATAACTGTTGATGGTACTGTGTCAGTTAATTCTCATGCAGTAACTAATGCTGGTACTTTTGCAGTACAGGTAGATGGCGATGCATTGACATCGTTACAATTGCTTGATGATGCTATTTATGTTGATGATGCAGATTGGACTGATAATACTAGTAAGCATGTACTCGTAGGAGGTGTAAATACTTCTAATGTTGTTACAAGTGGAGATGTTGGCCCATTAAGGCTAAATTCTGTTGGTTCACTTATTATTGATGTTGAAAATGGCGGAACTCTTGAAGGACAAGTTGATCAGATTGAGACGTATTTATCTGAGATTGAAGGAGCTACAGAAACTATTGAGGCTGCTATTAGATATGAAGATTCGGGACACACAGGTGGTACGCTAGGCATACATACGCTTACTGTTAGAAATGATGTCCTTGGGGATACAGTAACAGATATTAACAATGATTATGCATCATTTAAATCGGATACCAAAGGAGCACTATATACCACTCATGGTATGACTGGTCTTGCAAGTGACGATAATGATACAGTGGGCACATCTGCTGAAAAGATTTCTGGGGCAGATGGGGATGTTGCTTGTAAGCGTGTTGATATAATGGCACATCCAAGCAATACTGGATATATATGGATAGGAGATAGTGCTGTAACAACTAATGGAAGTAATGGTGGCATAAGGCTTGCACCTGGGGATTTTTATAGTATGGATATAGATAATACAGGCGATGTTTATGCTGTAGCAACTGTTGATGGTGAAAATGTTTGTTTTAATTATTTTACATAATGCCTAATACACTTACAAAAGCACGCCCAGAAGAGTCAAGATATTATTACTCCTTTGTTAGTGCCAACTTTTACAATTCTGGTGCTACAGCAGCTGTTATGCTTCCATTAAACGGATATATTCTCGAACAAGCGTCTCCAGGAACAAGCGGTACTGAATTTTATGGACTTATAGCTCCACATGATGGAATACTTGTAAATGTGAAAATGCGTAGTGAGCAACAACTTCGAGATTCTGTTATATTTGAACTTATGACATCGGGAGATGGTACAGAACTTCCAACTACTGTTACTGGAACTTTAACACGAATATGGAGTGGTCTTAGTAGGCTTAATGCAAATACATATGATACTGCTGATTTTACTGGCAGTTTAGATAGTGGTACAAATACAGTAACTAAAGGAAATATTATTGCTATTCGTATGACTATGGGGGGAAGTGCTGTAAATGATTGTCTTATAATGACCACATGGAGATATGATGTTACAACATAATATAGAAATATATGAGTAAAAGTGTAGTAAGACGAGCAATAGTAACACCTGACAAACATTTCCCATTAGCGGATAAAAAAGCAATTAGTGTTTTATGTCAGGCAATTGAAATAGTAAAACCAGATATATATGTAGATTTAGGTGATGTGGGAGAATGGGAGGGTTCTTCCCACTGGCAATGGAGAAAGAAGAAACGTCCACCGCTAGAATACCAAACTCCTTTTATAGACCAAGATATAAAGGATGTTAACAAGGGGATGGACATAATAGACGAAGCTCTCGATAAAGTAAACTGTAATGAGAAGCATATGATCGAGGGCAATCATGATGATTGGATGAACAGGTTTGTAGATGAACATCCATATTTGAAAGGATATAGGTTTGAAGAATGTGTAAAGCTAAAAGAAAGAGGTTATACGTATCATCCAGCGGGTCAGTACATGAAGCTTGGGAAGTTAGCTCTGTATCACGGGCATCACTTTGCTGGGATCAGCCATACAAGGAATCATTTACTAAGGCTTGGAAGCAACATAATGTATGGGCATCACCACGATTTACAACAGTCATCTGTTACCCATCTGGATGGGGTGAAGTCAGCGTGGAGTATAGGATGTCTGAAGGACATGAAGGCAGAGAAGAATGAATTTTTACAAGGAAGGATGCACAATTGGAGTCATGCATTTGCAATCGTTGACTTTTATGACAAAGGCTTTTTCACTGTGCATGTAATACAAATTATAAATGGTAAAACCTCTTTATGGGGCGAATTAATTACAGGATAATATTATGGCAAATAATAATATAGAAGGACAAATTTTAGCTGGGGATAAAACCATTCTTGATGTATTTGGAGAAAAGTCTCAGGTTGCTGATGAATATATGATTCCTGGTGGAAAGAATATTTTTGGTCAGGAAGTTGCTCCACTTTCACAAGTAGAATTATTAGAAATGATAATGCCATTTGCTGGTTCTATTAGAGGTGGTAAACAGGCATTGGGTAATTTTAAATTTTTGTCTAAAAATTGGGATATACTTGGCAAAAAGCTTAAAGGGGATGTTGCTGGCTTATCTTCTAGGTCAATAGGTAAGAAAAATATAAACATCTCAAAAGCAGATAAAGAATTTGCTGATGCATATGAGGAATTTATGAAATTTCATGCAAAGAATCCTCCTAAGCTTCAACCTAGAGCTGACAAGTCTATCAAACCCAGCAAATTTACTAAAGAATATATCGAACAGAGAAATAAGGAGGCTGTAGAGTCACTAAAATATGAAGAAGCTAGAAAAGTATTAAATACTATAATGAAGAAACATGGAATTACTGATCCAGATAATGTAGAATTTGTAGATACAATAACAGACTTACTTACAAGGAGTAGGAATTAAAGTGGATGGAATAATAGATACATTGAAAACAACAGGAGCAGGTGTAAGTGGATGGTGGTTGTCGGTTAGTGGCTGGCTTCCAGAGGTTGTATCACTAGGGGTTGGAATTGCAACTTTAGTGTACCTCATAATTAAAATATATAAAGAGCTAAAATAATTACATGGGAGGTGTAGTTGGATATAATAGGAATAATAGAAACACTTGGAATACCAGTAGCAGTTGCTATAGGTCTGGGTTATGCTCTTATGTATCTAATAAAATTTATAACAAGAGATGTAAAGGCTGATATAAAGAATCTTTATGATATTACTGTTAAGCTTATTGATAGCAATAGACAATCAAAAGATGAAACTAAAAAAACAATGACAGCAGTTAATGTAATAAAAGACATCGTAATAAAACTTTTCAAACAAGGAGAAAAATAATGTTAGAATTTTTATCAAGTAACTGGGAATATGCACTAATAGGTATTCTCTGTATAGATAAGGTTGTTGCACTTAGTCCAACTGAGTGGGATGATCTTATATGGACATCAATTAAAAAAGCAATTTATAAGGCGGTAGGTAAAAATGTTTAAAATGATAATAGCAAAAGCAGTTGCAAAGCATGGCTTTCTTCCTCTTCTTTTAAAGGTGGGAGATATTGCTGTAAAGGCGACAAAGACAAAAAAAGATGATGAAGCATGGGCTAAAGTTAAAAAGGTTATAAGTAAACTGTAAGAATGAAAATCTATAATGAAATAGTATTTGATGTAGATGGGAATGTAGTATACGAAGATAGCTATGAGTATAGTGGTGATGTTATACTTTGTCAAGAGGATGATGATCCTTTTAATTTTAATTTTAATCTTGGCATTAACTTAGGTGACATTACATCTGGAGTAGGGGGCTCTCTTGATTTTCCTACACTTAATATTGATCCAGAAGCTGTACAAACCATAATCGAAGAAAACCAGCAGAGGGGGTTGCGTTCACAAACACAGGGAAGTGATATACAGGCAAATGCAGCTCCTTCTCTTCCATCTATTTCAAATGTAGGTTCTATAGCTCCAACTGGTGTTGTCAATTGGAATGCAATTCCTGGGGGGTTTCAGCCCTTACCACAAACAGCAGGTGGGAGGAAGAAGTTATATCAATTATCCAAGTTTCATGGAGGCATTAATCAAAAGTCTTCTCCAAGAGATATAGCTGATTTTGAATGCCAAGAAGCTATAAACGTTACAGTTTCGCAGGTTGGAAGAATTAAACTACTTGGCGATTGTTTAAATACGAATAATAGTATAACTACAGAGGATAGCCAAAAAGCTGATAGGGGTGCTGCTGGATATGGTCTCTTCCAATTCACAGCTCCAGCTGCTACTAATGGCACTGCTGGTGAATATGTCGTAACACTTGCTCCAAGTGGAGATGAGATAGATGCTCATGATAGTACGGGTACTACAGATTCATGGATAACATATGGTGTCACTGACGATCATGATGTTGCACATGTCATATATGCTGCTGGTAATGGAGTATACGCAAATGATGCAAATTTTAGAACATCAAGTGATAATCCACGCAAAGCAAATATATATGTATATAGAGAGGATGCTGGTAGTAGTCAAACAGTTAGTGGGTGGAAAGAAGGCAAGGCATTAATTGATTCCCCGACCTATGATATAGCTGCTGCTGGTTCAATGGCTGCTGGTGATGTTAAAGTTGTACACTCTGCTGAAACTGCCTCTGTTGCTGGCACAATGATAGTAGATTGTACTCCTACTGGTACTGGAACTTGGGGTGCTGGAGGTGCTACTACATATTATTTTTATTGTTCATGGCTTTTTGATGGCGGTTGTGAGACTGGATTAACCTCATGTGGTACTGATGATGGGACTGGGACTTCGGATGGTATAGCATTTACTGATAATACATTGCAACTTAATATTTCATTAATGCATACTCCACATGCATCAAATAATACAGAGCTTGGTGGAGATAAAAGAATTGAGGGTGGGCGTATATATTTTAAGGAAAGTGGAACGGCAGAAAGGTGGCTATTAGCAGAATTTAATTTAGTGGATGGTGTTAAAGGTGCACTTGATTCTACATTTACCCCTTGGACTGAAAGTAGTGATGTCTATAGCCATACTACAATTATATTTGTAAATCCTCCAGAAGTATATTCATATGCATCATTAAATGCATATTATGCAAATGAGGCATACGGAGAGTCTCCTGATATAAATGATGATGATGCTACTGGCCCAACAGCACATGACGTAAGATATAAAACTGCGGTTGTTGGTAGTGGGGGGATTGTATTTATTGGCAATGTTAAATTTAAAGGAAAGCATATGCCTGACTCTATGATGTTTTCAATGCCTGGAAAGCCTGGGGTATTTCCTAAGTTTAATACATTTGACTCTCCTTCTTCTGATGGGTCTCCAATTACAGCCCTTGCAGCGTTTAAAGATACAATACTACAGTTTAAAGAAAATGCACTATATGTAATAAATGTCTCAAATCCAGCTCAATTTTATGCACAAGCTTCATTTAGAGACTGTGGTGTATTTAATCCATGCCAAGTATTTACAACTTCATTTGGGGTTATATTTGCAAATCAGATTGGATGCTTTATTTATGCTGGGGGTAAAGTTATTTCTCTTACAAGTGGTAAATTTGATTTTACTAATTGGGATTTACCTAGCGATGAAGGTTCTTCAATAGGTGCTGATGGTACTGGCGTTCCCTGTGTTGGCTATGATCCACGCTCACAAAGTATTGTTGTCTTAAAAGACATTAATGATGATTCTGAGGACACAGGTGCTTTTGTATATAATATGGTGACACAATCATGGACTGAGGGAAGTTCAATGATTACAAATGCGAATACTAATCGTCATACAAACTTTATTATAACTTCTGGTGGATATTTAAGTATACTTAGAGATAATAGTACAAGTTTATTAAATTATAATCATGATATGCAAACTGGCACTAACTCTTACGCAAGTGCACAGTCAATTGAATACATAACTAAAGACTTGGATTTTGGATTACCTTCTCAGACCAAAAAGATATTTAAGGTATATGTGACATATAAAGGTGATTGTGATGGTATTAGTGTATATTTTAGAGCAGATGGAAATTCAACTGATAGGCAGTTTAATAGTACTAATACTCCACTTTCTGATGTGGGTTCAACACTTACTACTGTAACCCTTACTCCTACTACTGCATCTCAAGCAAAAGATATAAAAAGTTTTGCACTTAAATTTACAGGTTCTGTTGGAGTAGATGCATCAGACTCATTCGAGATAAATGATATTTCAATACTATATAGAGTGAGACCTATTAAATAATGGGCTGGGGACAAGCAAGAAGACCAAAAATTTCTACTAAACTTGGAAATCCAAATCCAAGAGAAGGTAGTGATGGTGATATACAGATAAAGGGAACTGCACTTGGAGCTAAGTTATGGGGTAAATGGTCAGGTAGATGGTGGGATGTTCCACTTTCTAGAGATGGTGTTACAAAGTTTGGTGTTACTGACTCTAATTACCTTAGTATAGATAGGGACTCAGTAGATATATTTACAGATAAAGTTAAAGTAGCTTCGTTTGGATCAACGACTACTGTGCCTAATATAAGATTGGGAGGTAGAATATTAGTAGATTCTAAAAATGCTTATGGCACTGCTGCTGGGGACTATGGTAATATTTGTTTAGGAATAACAAATTCTATATTAGGACTCCATAATATTTCAATTGGATGGGAGGCTGGAAAAGTACTAGAAGGAGGTGAAAGTCTTGGTCATGGCTCTAATGGAGAATATAATATATGTATTGGGAGTTCAGCTGGAGAGAGTATAACTACTGGGAATGGCAATATTTGTATTGGCTTGAGTACTGATAATTCTTCGGCTACTGGCGATAATGCTATTGCTATTGGATATGGTGTTCATGCTGCTTCTGACAACATGGTAATCGGAAAAGCAGGTGCAACAAGTTATTGGAGTATTGATTTTACATCTTCTACTACTTGGGCACATAGCTCAGATTTGAGAGCTAAAAGGAATATTAAAGATGATACTTTAGGGCTTTCATTTATAAATGATTTGAGAACAAAAACATTTCAATGGAAGTCAGCAGAAGAGCATCCAGAAGAATGGGAAGATTATACTTTAGACACAGATGGTAATAAGGTGTATGCAGAGATAAATGATGACATTATGCATGGAATGATAGCTCAAGATGTTAAGATAGCATTAGATAATGCAGGCGTTGATACATTTTCTGCATGGTCGGAAAATGAAAAAGGTATGCAGCAATTAGCACCAGCGTCATTTGTATATCCACTTATAAAAGCAGTACAAGAATTATCAGTAAAAATAGATACAATGCAAACAGAAATTAACAACTTAAAAGCGGAGTAAAGTTATGGCAGAAGGAATATATATGGGTGGTGAAGTTTTAAAAGGGAAGGCTTCAAAAGAAATTCGTGACCTCGTTGCTGAAATAAAAAAACAACAAGAGGCATTTGCAAAGCAAGCTGGGAAATCTAAACTATGGAATCAGTTTGGAGATTTACTTCAGCTGGGATTATCATTTACAGGTGTTCCAGGTATCATTGGTGGAGGTTTTTTGGATTTTCTAATAGATCAAGTCTCTGGAAGAACTTTAATGGGTGGTACAAAAGCTGGTGATCCAGAAGCAATAAAGAAATTACAAACAGCATATACGGGTAGTGGCTATGGAGAAGAATTTGGGAAAATGATAGAGGAATCAAGGCCAGATTTTTGGGCTGGGTTATTACAAGAAGGTGTTGAGGGATTAAAATCATATGCTCTTGCTGAAGCCACAGGGCATGTTCTTGGAGAAGGCACAAAAGGAGGTGGCACTGATATTCCAGCAGACTATCCTAGGGATTGGCGTGAAGGTGGTAGAGTTCCTAAATACTATGGAGGTGGAAGCGTTTTAGGTAGTCCTACAATTACAGGTTACTTTAGTCAGCAAGGAAAAACATTAGGTGGTAGTAACAAGCAATCATTAGCTGAAATGTTGGGGAGAAGATAGTATGGGAGATTGGCAAGGTACTTATCAAGGTTCTGATAATATTGTAATTTTACACGGACAAAGTTCTGGGACTGATGAATATTATTACTACCAATGGGATGGTGAAAAATATAATAAGACAGGGAGTAGCTATAATGAGATTGTTGATTCTTCTTGGACTTTAAAAGATATAAATGATATGGAAATTTCATCTACAACAGCAACAGTTTATGATGACACTCCAGTTGGAGAACGTACAGACATTGGAGAGCCTTCAATAACTGAAGAAAATTGGATGGGGAAATCTTTAGAGCAGCAAGCTCGATACATTTTAGATACAAAATATCAAGGTAATATTCCTGATCTTAATTTAGGAGATTATCCTGAAGACCCGAATAATCCTGAATCCAATGATTTAGAGTATTTAATGGAGAAATTGAGAGTACAACCACTAAAAGGAGAAATTGATCCAACAAAAGCTAGATTCTTTTCAGAGGAATATGGTGGTGCTGGAACATCATTTGCTGATAGCCTTGCTGGGAGAACAGCGGGTCAAACACTTTCTACAAGCCTTACTTCACTTCAAGGTGCAACTAGTAAGGTTACAGGTGCAATGCAAGGTGTATATGGAGGGTCTGGGATTGGCATGAGGGCTGGTATTGCTGGGCAGGGAGCAATTAAAAAAGGTTTTGGAGAAGCACAGGATGCGTATGGACTTGCTGCTGATACGGCAGATTTAGGCTATAGAAAAGGAATGTATGGACTTGAAGAAGATGTTATAGGTGATTGGGAGTCAAATTGGAAATCATTTTGGGATAATCTTCCAGATGCAACATAAATATAGAGGTTAAATTATGGCAGTAGAAAGTATAATAAGAGGACTTTTAAATAGAGGTAAATCAGTCCGTGATATTGAAGAGCCTTGGTGGTCTAGACGTTATGGTGATATACTTGGAGCAGTCCCAGGAGTTGTAGGGGCTTTCCAACAGGCGAAAAAAGAAAAGGCAGTACAAGCTAATAGAGACTTAACTACAATATCTAGCTTTGAAGCTAGGCTTGGGAATAAATTAAACAATTACGAGGTTAGTGGTGATGTATATAATGAGGCTAAAATGCCAGAGCTTAAAGAGTCTATTAATAATTTTTACGATCAATATTCTTCTAAGTTTCCTGAGTTAATATCTGAGTTTTCCGAAGAACGTGATGCAATTCTAGGTAAAATAAATTCTTACAGTATAAAAAATAAAGAAAAAGATGCATTACTTTCTAAGATTAATCCCACCAAGGAAAAACTTTTCTCAATAGTTGAGACATTAAATACTACAGCAACAACAGATTTTAATCCCGATGAGCGAGTCAAGTTCAGACAAGAAGTCTATGATACAATGGAAGAGATTACTAAGCTTGACAAGATAATTGATGACCCTTATTATGCTGGCATAGATGGGTGGGCAGATACAATTGAAGATGTTAAGTATGGTTTATCAGATGCATCAAAACAACTAATTACACAGATTAATACTTGGGATTCAAAAGAAAATGTTATATCAAAGCAGGATTTAAATAATCTAGAAAACGCAATATTCAAAAATGATACTCAAGGTATTCGTGCTATTAACGAGCAGATAGTTCAAGATAAAACTGCGAGAATGACACAATATGAAACAGATTATAATACTTATTTAAAGAATTATCAAGCTATTGCATCATTTGCAAATACTCAAACGTATAAAGATATGAAAAAAATAAAGGATGATGAATATGCTAAGGCTATTAAAGATGGAAGGACAGTTTCCGAGGATTTTTGGTTTGAGTATGTAGACCCAACTAAGCTACCTGGAGCTCCAGAAGAAGGTGTTAATTTGCAAAACGTGGATGCACAATTAATTAAATTAAAAACTGATGCTGAGAACATAGACGCTAACTATCGTAATGAGCATATAGCTGGTGCTTCAATAGCCGAAGTTTTAAATAAACCGCTTCCTTGGGATAAGGGTAAGGCGAGCTTAGAGCAAAAGAAAAAAGAGCATGAGAAAAGAATGAAGGACTTAGGCTTAACTGTTTCTTCTGTTGGTGGAGGTGAGGCTGTTGTTGCTGGCGATGAACCTCTTGAGGTATCAGAACTTCACAGGTCTGTTGCCCCTATAGACCCTACCATGCCAACTGGTGAGCCACGTGTTAAAGAAGGGGACAATATAGATGTTGGAGTATTTCAAATAAATGAACCAACATTTGCCAAATACAATCCTAAAGAAATGTCTGAACCAGAGATGATTAAATTTGCATCCGATATTGTTTATAACAATCTTTCAGATACTACTGTTGGTGATTTTAATCACAATGATGGGTGGAACAATTGGTCTGTCTATAAAAATAAAACAGATGATTTTAAATTAGCACGTAATAAAAATGATAAATGGTTTTTAGAGAATGGTTTATCTCAGGAGCAATTAAATAATATTGATAATAATTTTAAATCAAATAAAGATAAAAAAATTGCACGTGCTGTAATATGGGCTGAGTCTAAAGGAGATCATTCAGCTATTAATATCAATAAGCCCGAAGTTAAAGAACCAGAAGTTAAAGGTATCAAAATAGACTCTCCATTAACTGAGGCAAAGGATGGCAAGACTGTTGTAAATTATAGCAATGCAAGCTCAACTGGATTTAAAAGACAGCAAACAAATTTAAATAAGATAGCTTCTAAAAAATACAACGCTAAAGAAAATAAAAATAAATATGACAATGTTCGTGATTTTGTTAAATCTAAGTTTGAAGAGTGGCTAAGGTCAACAGGTAAATATGGTAAGTATGCAGAGGAAGATTTTAAATATTTTATTCCAACAAAAGTTGACAGGAAAAATAAAGTAAATCCTAATACAGATATGAATAGATATAATTTGTATTATCCTGGTGCTTTTTCTGGTGCAAAAGGAGATGTGCGAATGATGATAAATCCTAAAATTGGAAGCGGATACCTAGGATTTGCAAAAGATTTTGATGAGTTTAGAAAGTATTTACAGGAGTCGTAAATGATAACACGTGAGCAATTTGTCTCCGAGCTAAGGGAGAAGCATCCAGATATATTTTCCCCAACTACCCCCGATGAATATGTATATCAGACAGGAAGGAAGGCATTTCCTGATCAAGATGTAGAAGAATGGTCTGAAATACAACCTATTACAAAACCGAAGGCAGATACATCTCCTGATGGATGGAATGAATTAGTATTCAAAGATATTAATGATGACTCATGGGAATGGGTTAAACATGCTTATGCAAACTCTCTGCAAGGTACATTAGAAGAGTGGAAAAATGGTGAGCTTGATTATGATATTAAGAAAGATTATGATGAGCTTAATGTAGGTGAAAAGATATTATCTGGTGTTGCTAGCTTTCTTATGCCACTTGATATAGTTACACTTTTTGGTGGCGGTCTTGCTAGTAGAGGTGCAATGGCTATTGGTAAAAAATTAGCAGGTAAACAATTAACTAAATCTCTTGCAGGTCGTGGCTTTTTAACTAAATTAGATGCACTTGGCGTTAAACGTGGTCTTGGTGAAGGTGTTGCAAGGGGAGCTATTGAAAGAGCTATCGTAGAGGGTAATACTCTTGGTATGTATGAAGCTGCTAAAGGCGGACTTGCTGCTGACAATGCAGGCGGTGATGTTGCAAAGGGAATTGCTGATGGTTATGTGCATGGTTCTATTATGGGTGCTGTATTTGGTGGTACAGGCGGTGTTCTTGAAGGTAATTTTCTAAAGTATAAAGCATTAAAAGAATTAAAGGGTGGCTTCAGAGGACTTGGTGAAAAAGGTGGATTCGCTAAAAAATATACTGTACCTGAGCTTGAAAAGATGATGAAGTATACAGGTACTATTCCTCAATATGCTGCTGAGGTTGGAGCACTAGAGGCATTTACAATTGTAGATGCTGCTAAAAATGGAGAGCTTGGCGGAGAAAAGCTTTTAGAAGACTTAGTTGTCAACATTGGATTTGCAGGTCTTATGCGTGGTAAACGTAAACTGATTGGTGATCTTGTCAAACAGTATAAAAAGGGTAAGAATACTTACGAAGAAGATTTCCATGAAAGAAGCTTGCAAGAGCTTAGGGGAGATGAAAGACCTTGGCAAGAAAGACTTGCAGATCAGGGCTTTGAAGGGTTAAAAAAGGTTAAAGAAGATGCTAAGAGAGAGGGCAATACTAAGCTTGAAGAAGTTGTTGATGAGGGTATAAAGCAGTTTAATGAGAATAGAGACCCAAGCAAGTTTAAAGAAAGTGAATATCTAGAAAATTTAATAGAATTTGATAAGTTAGATAAAAATCTAATAGCAATGGAATCACTTCTTGGAGAAAATATAGATGTTATGACTGCTAAGGAGAGGGTGAGTACCCTTACACAGGCTGAAGGTAGAGTACAAGAATTGCTGGGGTCTATAGATAAATTTATATCAGATGGACATATAACAGAGGTGCAAGGTAGAGATGCAAGGGCTTGGCTTGCGAATAAAGCTGTTCAGCACCAAGAATTAATAGATAAATATTTTCATAAAACAACTGATACTGAGTCTAGGCTCGCAGAAAAACAACAAACTGCACGCACTTTGTTTCAAGAGACTCAAACTAAGATTGCAAATTTAGCTGAAAAGCCTACAAAAGAAATGTTAGAAAATCTTGTGCTAAAAGAAGAAACTATGGAAGCACAGATACAAACAGAAAAAGGTGCTGACTCATATATACGTGGAACTAAAAATGCTATTCGTTTGCTTGAGGGTAAAGAGGGTGCTGAGGGAAGAGATATTTCTTTAAAACAATCTGACTATGAGTCATCTTTATCATTACTAAAAGATATACAAACTGGAAAAGATAAGACAACCGCTGGCTCTGAAATTGCAAGAAAGATTTTAGTAGGGAAGGATAAGTCTGGTAAAAAATATTTTGAAGGTGTTGAAGATTTTAGTAAAGTTGCCTTTCAAGATTACACAGCCTCAGAATCATCAAAAGCACTCAAGTCATATGCTCCTTATGTGGCAAGATTTTTAAGAGGAACAAAAAATAGACCATTAGATGAGCTTACAATGATTGAAGTTCAAAGCTATATTAGGGATAGAATTATTGAAAATAAAGGAAAGCCATTAGGATCAGCAGAGCTTTCTGCTATTAGTAGATTTACAAAACATATTACAAGTGGTCGTGGCAAATTTAATAAAAATATTGAATGGGGTATTGGTACTGAAAGTATATTTAAAGAAACAAATAAAAGATTAGCCGAAGGTACTCATCCAGCTGTTCCTGGAGTTAGAAGGGAAGTTATTAAGATTGGAAATGAATTATCTTCTAAGAGAAATGATCTTGGATATAAATTAGCTGCTGAGCTCATGTCAAGACTTGGTATTAGAGGTCAAGAAATAAAAGATATTTCTAAGGATATTGTAAAAAGCACTACTGTTAATGGTAAGAAGCAATATTATATTGACATGAGACCAAAAAGCTTTACTGTTGATGTTGTAACTGGAAGAGAACTTTTTAGTATAGGGACTGGTAAGCCCAATACAAGTAAGGCTTATATATATGTACCAAAAGATTTAGCCGAATCTTTAATTGGTTACTTGAAAGATAATAAATTCACCAAAAAATATATCACAGAAATTCATAAGAATATAACATTATCTAATAACAAGACTAAAAAGTGGGCAGATTTACGATCAAGGATAGAAACCCTTGCCCTTCAACATCATCCAGAATTATTGCCACAATTAAAATATGTTTTAAGGCATGATAAGACAACGATTGATAAAAATTATTTAAAAATGAATCCAGAGGCAGCTATTGAAATGCAGATGGAGATGCATAAAAAACTTGGCTTGGACGTTGAAGTTCCAAAAGTTAAAGTTAAAGGTGGAAAGCCTGAGCTTGGTACTCCTCCACAAGAACCACAAAGAGCTGTAATTGATAAGATACGAGAGACTAAGGCTATCCATGAACGTATCAAGGGTAGAAAAGATATATTAGAACAGTATCAACCACAAAATCAAAAAGAGATTCTTGCCCAAAAAGATATTATTATTGATGCACTTGAGGGTGCACAGCAACCAAAGGCTGGTGCTAAAATATATCTTAATCGTTTTATTCGTAGTCACGAAAAAGCAATACAAGATATAAAAGCTAATCCAACCAAGAAGTTTCCTGAAATGTTTGGAGATATACCTTGGCATGAGGCTCAAATAGCAAATTATAGAGAAGCTTTAAGTCTGTTAAAGGCTGCTCCTAAACAAGGAATGGTCGAGGTTGGTGCGTTTAAGGGTGAGGGTAAAGGTGAAAGACGTAAACTTACAAATCTTATCAAACGTGAGCAGAAGTATCTAGGTATTGAGCGTAAACAGCTTGGAAATGAAGCTTATGAAAGGGAGATAAGAGAACTTACAAAGCATGGACTTGGCTATGAAGACCCTGTTTCTTCTATAAGTAACCTTCAAACAACAGAGTTATATACTTTCCTTAACCTTCTTAGAAGTACTGATTATACTAAGTCAGGTGCTAAATTTAAGGCTGCTGAGGCTTCTGTTAAGCAAATGGCTAAAGAGCGTGGCGTTACTAAGGCAGAGTTAAAACAAATGTTATCAGAACTTGGTGTTAAAGATGGTGAGTTTGAAAATGTTTTAAGTAAAGAAGTATTAAATAATTTGAAAGGTACTCTTGCTGAGTATCAGCGTACTAAATTTCCAGCGACACCATCTGACAATATTGTAACATTTTTAACCAAAGGATTTACAAAGTTTCCTTCTACATTTAGGCGTGTCTTTACTCCTGTCTATGCACTCCTTAAAAATCCAAAGATTGGTGGAGAGGTAGGTGGTAAAATTGCAGACTCATTTCTAAACTATGATGTTACCCATTCTATTAAAAATGGTTATTCAACAAGGAGACTTATTGAAATAAGGGGCTTACTTGGAGATAATGCTCATATGCTTCAGTTTTACGATAAAGAGAAACGTAGGGTTTGGAAAAAGCATATGACTCCAGAGGAGCTAGAGTTTGTTAAAAAGATGGAGACAAAGGGAACAGATGAATATAAAGCTCTTGAAATATGGAATGATTTGAGGAAAAATCTCTATAATGACATCGAGGTATATGCAAAGCAGTGGTCTAACAAAGCTATTGATGAACAGTTAAGAACATGGATGGACAGAAAATATGTTGAAGATTACTTCACTCGTAGGCTTAGTAAAGAATTTTTAGAAATACTTCCTGAGCTTGAGACTCAGCCTTTCTATGAAAAAATGTTTAATGAAAACATGGACTCATATGTTCGTGGCAAATTAAATAAAATGAAAATACGTGAAAATGAAACTGATCTTGCTTTTGCAGAACGTAAAAAAGAAAAGGCTGAGAGTATAAGGAAGAACGGGGATGATATAAATGCAGTTAAGAATCGTGTAATGTCATTTTTGGATATGCCAAACCACAAAGTAATAAACAAGAACCTTATGGAACGTGGTATACTTTTACCAAGAACAGTTGAGATAGAATTAAAGGGTAAACGTAAGACTATTAATACTTATGATGAATCATTTAGAGGATCAGCAGAATACTATGGATTTAGCATGAGTAAATATCTAGCCACACTCCGTCATTTCCCAGAGGTAACAGAGCTTGGTAAAGAATTAAAGCTTGGCAATTGGAAACAAAATATATTTGATATATTGACCTCTGAAAAAGAAAGTAAGAAGTTTGGGGTGAATAGAGATTGGGCTGACTATTTAAGACTTACACTTGAAACTCATTTGGGCATGGAGTCTGCCACTACTTCACGTATCAATAAAAAGAATTTGAGATGGATGGGCACACTATCTTCTACAGGTGCTGCTGCTGGTCTTTCAACTCCACTTGTTCATGGCATTAAAAACTTAGGGCTAGGATTTATAAATTCAAATCGTCACTTTGGAATGCGTAATACTTTTGCTGGCTTCTTAAAATATATGGATATGCAGGAACGTGCAAAGATGCAAGAAAAAGGTGCTGGAGATTACATGGGTCAAAATATTCTCCGTACACAAAAGAATATATTTGAGGAGATGGGCTTAGATAAAAAGCTACCATTTGGAATAGGTAAATGGCTGACAATGGATAGAATATTTGATATAAATTTTATGACAAAGTCTGAGGAAATAGGACGTATATCGTCTGCGTTTGCTGGTGGTATGTACTTTCATCAAATACTAGGTGCTTACAAAGGTCAGAAAAATTCATTCCTTATGAGTAAGGCGAATACAAAGAAGCAAGCTGAGTTTGCCTTTAAGAATCAGTTCAAGCTCTCAAAGGAAGAGATAGATTTTATTAAAAATACCAAGTATAAAGACCTGTTTAAAGAGGGTGAAAACTTTAAGAAGATGGCATGGATACAGAATAAGGTGGAGCACTTTTCACACGTATCATCACAGGGTGGTACATCTACTATCTTACTACCATTGTGGATGAGTCAGCCTGGGTTTAAACCTCTTACTCTATTTTCAAGAATAGCAACGTCTGCTACACATGATCTATGGCAGAATACATTTAGACCTTTATGGAATCATGGTAATCCAATGCCACTTGTTAGACATGCTGCTGCTTCAACCTTTACAGGTGCAGGTTTGTATTATTTTTATAAACATATAGCAGGTCAAGACCAGATGTTTGAAAAGAGTGATGCTAAATGGAAAACATTAGCACAGTACTTATGGCGTGCAGAGTTTCTTGGGCTATGGACTTCTCTCTTAAATCCACATAGCTCTCCTATATATGGAAAAGGAAAGACTGGTACACTAGGGGTTGATCCTACATTTGTAGGGGATTTCTTTGAGCCTTATATGATTAGAAGTGCAAGGGCAATTACAGAGGGAGCAACCACACTTATGACTGATCCTTCTAATCCAAAGGCATACTCACAGGCAGTAAAACATATTATGAAGAATACTGTCTCTGGCGTTGGGCAACTTGGAAGACAATGGGATAGAGTTTTATATCCAGAGCTTCATGAGTGGAGAGGATTTAGAACTGCTGCTCGTTCATTCAAGAAAGAAAAAGGATATGAAATCCCAGCTGTCATCATGCAGTCAGCACGTAGTATTTATTACAAGGATTTAAAAGATACTTTTTGGACAGGAAGTGAAAAGGATTTTGCCAAAACTTACTATGATGCTTTATCCTACCTCGATTCTGATTTACTTGAAAATGGATTTGTTAATCCAGCTTTTAGAAGAAAAGAGGCTATGAAAAGAATTGAACAATCACTAAAGAGCATGAATCCTGTTAATTTTAGTGATGAATCTAAAGGTAGGATCATGTCAAAGAAGAGAGAGTTTTTAGAATACTTAAAGAACTATGATGTAGCTGAGTATAAAAGAGCTATTAAAGCAGAAAGAGAATTTAACTTTAAATTTAGAAAACTATTAGCTTCAGTTAATAAATCAGAATACAAGCTAAGATACTCTCCATACTACGATAGGTATTAAACATTAAACTCTTTCCATTCGGATAGAGGAACATCATAAAAATATTCTCCTTTCTTAACAGATTTGTTAGGCACTTCAACAAGGGGATATTTTTTTATCACATCAGTCTCACAGAATAATAGTGTATCAAAGGTTTTTGTCTTTGTCTCATGATGCATGACAACAACATAGTATATATTGTGCTTAAAGAATTTCTCTTTTCTCTCTGGAACATGCACAGTACTATACGGCCATTTCTCTGTGTAGATAGTTCTGCGTTCAACCTCATACTTTGCCACCATTAGATCAATCCCATAATCATTTGGGTTCTCAATAGCATCTATTCCACGACTACGCAGGAAGTCAATTACAACTTTTTTACCCGCTCCATCGTTTGCATTGTGATTGCTTTCACTAAAAGGTTTTCTTACTCTCTTTTTTTCAGGTATTATTTCCACTGGTTCTCCATCTAAGTATTCTATTTCTCCAAATATCCTACGGATGTCTGGAAGTAGTTTATGACACTTGTAATACTCTCCATTAGCATCTTTAAAGTACAGCTGTGGCGTTTTAAGCTCCTTAACCGCCACTATACGCCACTTTTTTCTTCAAATGAGGTTCAACCCAAGGTTTACTATTATCAGGGCTTAAATGAGCCTCCATACCATAGATAGCTATTAGTAATGCATCAGCAGTTTTAAGTGTTACCTTCTTTGCATTTGGGCATCTATCTATTGCCATTTGCTTTAATACTTTCTTTCTAATAGCCTTTGGTAAGCCCTTTTTTATCTCAAAATGTGACTGCCACATCTTTGGAGTTACAAGTGTAGGCTCTATTTCATGTGACGCAAGTATTCCCTGCCATTGTCCATAGTTTTCACCAAATGTAAATGATCCAGCCCTACCATCTGTAGGGAATGCCCATACTTTCTCCAAGAATACTCTCGTCCTGTATGCTGCGACATCATTGAGACACATGCCTATAAGGTGTGCCATAGCATTCACTGTTTTTGGGCAGTTGTGAAGTTGCACTGTCTCATTGGTGATAATGGCTACACCACCACCTTTGCCTGGGTCAATTCCTATACACTTTCTAAATGGAGTCTTCATTTTCTCTGGTATCTAATTGAAGTATTGTAAATGCCCATATCCAGTCATACTCATTAAAGAGAGCACCTTCCCAAATATTATACAAAATATACATTTTAAAATGGGATTTCATCTGTTTCTGCCTTTGTTAGTGGTGGTACAAATAGCTCATCTTCATTGTTATACATCTTACACTTATCTCCATCATATGCCATTTGTATTGATCCTGTTTCTCCGTACCTGACCTTTGCAGCTACAAGTACTAATTGATTCTTATTTTCTGGCTTCGCTGTTGCTGGTACTTTATATGGATAGTAAACAAAGAATACATTCTCCGCTACTTGTTCTATTGCACCTGATTCTGCGAGGTCAGATAGCTGTGGTTTTGGATTCCCCCTCGTCTCCAAAGCTCTATTTAACTGGGATGCTAAAATTACAACACAGTTATACTCTTTTGCAATCCATTTATAGTCATTAACTATTCTTTCAAGCTGAAGTCTTCGTTGATCTTCCTTTCCTGTTGGAGTTATAAGTTGAATATAATCATCAAATATAACATCGGGTTTAAACTTCTTTATCTCTGTAGCTGAGGCTGGGAAGTCTCTTATCTGATCATACATACGGAAATGCTTAGGGTTATATTTCTTTGCAATATAATCACGGACTCTATCAAGCTCTTGTAATTGTTTCATATCATATATACCTTGCCGTATCATTGTATATGAAAGTCTACCCGACTCCAAAGCTATTAGCTTTTTCAACACCTCAACATTTGTAAGTTCCCTATTGAATAGTAAAACTTTTCTCTTTTCTGCCAAAATATTTGAGAGTAAATTTAGAAGCATTGTAGATTTACCATGTCCAGGCCGTCCACCTACTATAGTTATCTCTCCCCTCGTAAGACCACCTGCAAACTTATCAACATTAACAAATCCCGTTTTAACGAGTAGCTTGTCAGTATTTTGTATTGATTCTATTGCATCACCAAGAGCCTCATTAATATCAAAAGAGCTATCTGGCCTTAAACTTATAAGTTCACCAATGTTAGTATGTGCTGAGACAAGGACATCTAAGGCATCTATCTTATTGTCCATTGCCTTTTCTTCTATCTCTTTGGCTGACTCAATGACAAGACGTAGTAGATACTTCTCGTATATCTTCTTTGCATATACCTCTATCGTACTTTTACTGCCTGCTCCTTCTGTGCAATCTACAAGGAATACATTATTTACTCCCTGTATGTGATCTCCCTCATCAAGTGTTGAGGTAACAGTCATAAGATCAACATGCTCTCTTCTCCGTATCATCCCTGCAAGGACGTTCCACAGCACTTTACATCTGCTGTCGTACCACACCTCATCTGAGACTATATACTTCGCTATATCATTGAATTTGGAAGGATACATAATAACAGCACCAACTACAGCAAGTTCTATCGTTGCATCATTAGGAAGTTCTTTATTACTTTTTGCCATTAAAATAGTTCCTCCTGTGCTGTCTTGGTATTAATAAATCTAGCATACTCTTCGTTAAGCTCTATGCCTATCCACTTTCTGCCAAGCCTTTTAGCTACATTTGCTGTTGTACCGCTACCCATAAAAGGGTCTAATACCACATCTCCTTCTTTTGTTCCCGCCTTTATACATAGTTCTGGTATTTTTTCAGGGAATACAGCGAAGTGAGCTTCACCTGATTGTGCTGTGTTAATACTCCATACGCTACGTTTATTTCTATATTCCCCAGTTGGCTGCGAGTCAGCTGCCATACTATTAGCAAGGAGAACATCTCTTCTACTGTCTCCACGTGATGCTCTATTGTCACCTACATATACAGCTTTTTCCTGTATAGCTTTATAGTCAAAGTAGTATTTAGGTTTAAGTGACAAGAGAAATATATACTCATGAGACTTAACACATCTATCCTTGACTGCTTCTGGCATGGGGTTTGGTTTATGCCATATTATATCTTGACGTAAATACCATCCATCTTTTTGAAGTGAGAATGCAAGCATCCAAGGGACACCTGTAAGGTCTTTTGTTTTTAAACGTGGATGTTTAGGTGGTGCTTTTCGTTGCATCCTATAGTTGCCACCTGTAGCATCATTGGTAATAGAATTACCACCTTCCCAGTGACCACCCTTTGCACCGAAGTATGTATCTCCAATGTTCAGCCACAAAGTGCCATCATCTTTTAGTACACGTTTTGATTTATTAAACAGGGTTGTGAGGGTTCTTACAAAGTCTTCGGGTACAAGCTCCTCACCTAACTGCCCATCAGCATTGTAGTCTCTAAGACCCCAATACGGAGGAGAAGTTACTATAGCCTGTACTGACTTTTCTTTTATTTCGTCTATTTTTTCAAGACTGTTCCCAATCAGTAACACTATCTTTCTCCAATAATTGAGAATATCTGAGCATTGTAGTCTTGATAAGGCGAGGTGTTATTTTTACGCCATATTCTGTAGTACCACCAATATCATTGAGAAGCCTTGTTATCTGGTTCTCATAAAAAGATACTATCCAGTCGTGGAGCTCTTGTTCTGATTCGAATTTATCTGCGAAGATTGCCATTTTGTTAACGTTTCATGTATTGCTGTTTCTATTTCACATTCGTCAACTTGGTTAACCTCATACAGAGTTCCACCATCTTGAGTTTCTAAATTGCGTATCGGCTGGTTTTTATAAAATATTCCCCAGTTTTCGCTTTTTAGTACCTGCATTATTAGTTCTACTATATCCATGATCCTTTGCTTTTGTTTTAATTTACGCTCAATACATACCTGTATCTGTGATTCTGCACACAGAGCATCCATGTAGTTGAGGTGCTTTTTACCGCCTGAGTCAATGTATACAGTCTCAAGCTCCTTCTTTAATTTCAGATCGTTGTTTATTTTCAAACTCTTTCACTTTGGCTTTGACGAACTTATTAAACTTTTCAGTTTCTTTACGATACTCTAAATATAAGGAAAATAACTGTTTCATTTCAACACTTTCTTTCCACAGTATTTGATCGTTACTACTAAGTCCAGCAATGGCTGAGGTCATCTCTTTATTGGTTAGTTTATTTTTTTTGCTCAAGTAATCTCTCTTTTTTTGCTTGTTTCATTTTTCTTGTGCCATACTTTTCTCTATAGGCACACTCTCTACAGATAAATAATTCTCTCTCAGTAAAATAACTTTTCCATAAGAACTTATTTCTTCTTGAAGTGTCTTGACACATATTGCATTTGTAGGGCTCTGATAGTCGCTCTTGGTGAAGTTTTATAACTGGTACTGCCATATTTATCCTTCAAATAATCTCTTATCCTTTGTGCTACAGTTTTAATCAACAGTAACAGCTTTTTTTCTTGTTGCTTTCTTTCTTGTTCCTGCTGGTGGTGTAAACTTTTCGTCAGGCTCTATTTCTACTGCATTTTCTTCCCGTATCCTTTCTTCATGTTTATCAATTTCGTCATGGAGGTCTACGTGATGTACTCTTGTTTGTATTATCTCTTCCAATGCATCTTCTACAAGTTTTAACCTTACCTCTAATGCATCAAGTTTGTTTTCCACGTCTATTGCTCTACCCATTACTTATTTCTCCTTTTTTTCTATTGTTGGTAGATATGAATGGAGTATCTCTTCCATTATATCCAGTCTTTTTTGTAAATCTCTTTTTTCCTGAACTAAATGTTTTAGTATTTCCATAAAATCATGTGTATCCATAACTAAAGTAAGCAGGCAGCTGTGCGGATTATTACTCTGTATTGTCCATTTATCATCAAGGTATTGGAAGCGTACCTGCTCACTTTATAGCCCAAAACAATAATACCATTACTATCTTATCGAGTATCCATAGTAATATCAGTATTGTTAGTTTAGTTTCGTTACTTACTTTCATTTAAATCTGTAAGGGCTGATACTGGTTATTGTTTATTCCCCAACGAATATATTCAACTATAATGTACCAGCCCTTGCCTCTTACTTCTTAATATACCTATAAACTGTAGCTCTACTTATACCAAGTGTTTTTGCTACACTATCAGGCTTCATTTTTAAAGCTTTTACAGCTAACTGTGCAAGCTTTTTCTTTAACTTAGAACGGAAGATCATCTGTAGTAGTCGTAGCTAATCTTTTTCCACTCTCCCATAACTTAGTGAACTTAGCTCTCCATGAAGGTCGTGTTTCACCAGTATCAGTAACCCAATCATTGCCACGTCCAACCACAGCAATTACAGGTGTTCCATTAAGATCAGTTTCCTTAATGTCTGGTAGAACTTGAACCTTAACAGTTTTACCACCTATTGTACGCTCTTCTGTTGGTATTTCTATACCAATAGATTGGCAGAATCGCAGATACCTTTTATTGCCTTCGGCATTTGATTCAAACTTATCATCACCTGTTGGCTCTAAGAATCTAAACACACCATCAGCAACTACAGTCCAATCAACGTAGTGTTCACCAGTTACTTCTCTACCACCTTCTAATGTGTAGGTTGTATTAGCATTCTCAGGGGCTACATTTACTTTAAAGTTAAATATACGAGCCTTGAATGTTCTTCCCTTTGTAGTAAATTCCCTTGTAACTGTGCGAGCATCAGTAATGTGACCTAAATAATCGCCTGCTACTTTGGGAATGTACTCTTCCTCTGTCGTTTCACTTGGAATAAACAGAGCTTCTTCGTTTTTCAACGTATCAGTCATAGTAGACATTTTCTCTCCCTATTGTGAGTTAGTGTAATGTTCCATAGCTTTATGGAAATTACCTTGGTTTATTTGTCCAATGCTTATTTGATGCAATACAGTATCAACTAAGCCTTCTTGGTTATTATCTTTCAGTGTTGAAAGTAATTCTTTTGTCTGTGTGTCATCAAGTGGTGGACTTGGCGGTAAATCCTCACCAGCATATAGATGCAAACCAAGACCATGTAGTGCAATAGCCTTTGTTAAACATCTCTGTATACTTGTGTTTATTTGGAATGCATTTGGTGCTGTAACTGCTTTGTTCTGATGATCGAGTACTGGATGTACTTGTGTCATCTCAACATCATTCACTATCACGGATGCTTTCACAAAGAATCCACACTCAGTATTTACAAATGGGACACCTTCCCATTCATGTATTGTCCATGTTGCACTTGGATGTCTTTTCTTTAACTCCCTTACAGCATATGCCCAGCTAAGATAACTAAACTTACCTTTCTTCTCGATATGATTAGTAACATCTACCTGATCTAATTCTGTAAAGTAGTTTGTTGTTTTTTTAGTTGCCATGTTTCTCTCCTTGTTCTATAAATAATTCTTGTTGCTGACTTAAAATATCTTCTGTGTTTTTAAAACCTTCTTCTACATCATCACTTGGCTTTCCTATTATTTTTTCAAGTGTCCAATGCTGATAATCTTTAAATGATATGTTATATTTTTTTTTACCCTTAAAATATTCAAAGGGTATCCAAGCTATCAATTCATATCTCAAGTCAACAAGTACAAATATGTCAACACATCTATACTCTTCTAAATCCCATCTCCAGACACCATTTGTACGTCTTTTATTTCTCTTACATATTGTGAAAGATGTGCCATTCCCATTATTATATCTACAGTATGCTGCTGATTTAGCTTGTACACCATAGTGCTTAGTATCATTAAAAACTGTAAAGTCAAAATCAAAAGCATCACTTTCTTCTGATGATATTACATAGCCATCCATAGATGCACGATACTTTGCATATAATGCCCCTGCTGCTCCCTTTCTCTTTCCAAAGTTACTTCTGTTAGAGTCTTTTAAGTTTGACAAGTAATAATTATTACGCTTTAAATTCATATCATATTACAGCTGGTGGATTGCAATGATCTTTAAACTGGCAGTAACTACAACACCACTTGTATGCAGGTGATACGCCATGTACAAATCCTGGTAATCCTTTTGAATGTTCATCATTGACTGAATGCCAGTATCTTCTTGCCTTATCAAGATATTCATTTGGGACAGTCTGTTCTTTGATTGTAGAATTATCTTTGTTATAGTACAGTATTGACATGCTTTCTAAACTGCCCAGCTTTTCTTTAAGAGCAAGTCCATACGTTGCAACTTGTAGAAAATGATTTCTATTTTCATGCTGAACACTACCTCTGCCAAACTTTTGCTTAAAACCCCAAGAAGAAGATGTCTTAATATCATATAGTCTGTTGATCTCTTCTGTACCCGAAGCCGAGCAGTCTTGCAATAAAACATCAAAAAAGCCCCTAACATTAAACTCAGGCAAAGTGATCTCACCTTCCGTGTCAAATTTTTTGACGCTTTCTACAGCAATATTTCTTAACAATATATTATCTTTATTGTTCTCTTTACTATATAATATATTATTATAATATATTAATGCGTTCTGAATGTCTTCATGAAGTATTGTTCCAATCCTCATGACTCTCATACTTTTTTTATTTGGTGGGTTTGTAGGCTCTGCTTTCTCAACAGACTCATAATAGAGCTTGCGAGAGCAAAAGCCAGCACCACTTGCATGATACCAGCTTTCGTTTCCTTCATATCTTTCTTTTCTGTTCTCTTCGTTCTTATGAACTAAGTATTCCTGATAAATATCCTCAAACATTATGTCCTTACGTAGTCCTCCATTAGCTTTGTCAGAGTTTCTCTGTAAGTCGCATGTTTGTCTGTCAGTGATTTTATCTTGAATTTTGTAAACAGATCGTGTGGAACTTTCAATGTATATGTTGCAAATTCCCTATCTTTTCTCTTCATGAATATCCTCTATTTCGTATTGTGATTATGCTTAAAATTACATTAGATTTAATATTACTACAAAAGGTTTTTTATAAATATATTAATTATTTTTATACCTCTTCTATAGTCTCATCAAATCTCATTCTTGTCTCATAGTCTCACTTGCGTGTCAATTTCCCTTCGGAGTCTACAGTCATCTCACTGTCTACAGTATCTAATATATCTTGTCTCACCTTTACCATATCAAGTGCTATACTGTAAGCATCCTCAGCAGACACACCCTCCCGAAGGAGGGCATGTGCTGCAAACATATCAAGCAAGTCTATTGTTGATTTTTCTTCCATGATTACAGAAGCTTATCACTTGGAGACCATAGGGCTTCGATTTTCTTTCTGTTTTCTATGCAATTACGCAGTACATTGGCATCAATAAATGTATCAATGGATACTTTTATATCATATGCAGTACCAACATTAAACATCCAATACAAACATTCTTTCTGTGCTCTCCTATGAACTTTCTGAGAGACATCCTTTTTTCTTTGCTTTGTATAAGATGTGTACTTGTTAATTGCAATTAAATATGTGTTTGGAGATTTTCCTTCAGACACTATTCTTTCTATGCATTTACGTCCACCCCCAATCTCCATCATTTTATTTATTGATGTTAGAACATCCTTAGATATGACAGGTGCACCTACTAACCATCGCTCTGTTTCTTGGGCTGCTGATAATTCCATGCTATCTACGTTTTCAGCAACAAACATTGCATCGTAATTACTGTCATTTATTTTTGGATTTATAAAAGCAGGTATTGTCTTATGGCCAAGGTCTTTAAAACAATTTACTCGTCTATGTCCTGCGACAAGCAATATATTTTCCTTGCCAACACCACATGTTACAGGGGTGATTAAGCCATTCTTGGCAATACTTGTTTTTAATTGCACATACTTGGGATGCTTCCTTTCTGTGCGAATCCTTGGATTATACTTACTTTCTTTTATTCGTGATATGGATACTTCTCTGAACTCCATTTATCTCTCCTTTACTTTGTATGTTGCACCCTTGATCTTTACTTGCTCAAGAGTGTTTGTATTTATGAATCTGTATGCTTTCTTTTGCATATCAAATACTCCAATGAGGTCTTTCTCTTCAGGCTTAAACTTCAAGCCTACCCCTTTGACATATTTAGATACACCTTGTCTGCATACCATCCTTCTTTTTTCTCCGTTCTTCTTTGTAAAGACCGCTGAGAAAATCTTTCCATTAGTTTTATATATATACTGCTTAGCTGTTTCTCTACTTATTATCATAATCTGTTTCATCCTTTGTTATAGTTATACTACCAACCATTCCATGTTTTATTATGTCAAGTGTTAAATTCTCATTTAATTTCCAGCCCATCCGTTGCCAAATTTTAGGTGGTAACGATAACTGCTTTTGAGAAGTCTTGCTATCTACATTAGATGTAGACCTAAGAAAACATCTGTATCTATTCTTCATCACTATCACCTCCTATATCGGCATGTTCTCCACAGCTACTACAAAAATCACTGTCAGGCCACCCTGGATGTGTAAATGGGAAACCACAACAGTTACTCATTGGTTCTTCGTCACCAAGCATATCTTTTAATGCTGATGCAATTACTTTATAGTGTTTATCTTCCATGTTATTGTTCTCCTTTCAATAATTTATGCAGTGAAATATTATGAAATGGGTTTTTTGCGATGTGATACCAGTCTTCCTCTGAAATTTTAGCAAGATTCTCTATTTCGCAATTATGGGGATTTTTATCAATACAGCAAATCACTTCAGTATCTAAAATGCTCCCATTGAAATAAACCCATATCAATCTGTTTAAATAATAAAGCTTACCCTTAATTTGAACTCTTGGAGGTTTATGAGGGTTTAATTTATCAAAGCATCCTGCTTTACTATTTATCAAATCTCTTCTCCCTTTTATCCAATATAAATTCCCATTTACATATTTGAGCATGTCTTTTATTTCACGTTGTGTGGGGCACGTACCTATTTCCATGTTATTGTTCTCCTAAAAAATAGGGGTGAGCCAGAAAGGCGTAGGATGAAATAACCTACAGCTGCTCAACGGCAGCATAAACCCACCCCTATATATTATTGTTTACATGCCTGCTTTGATGAAGGCAAATACGAAGTACCATACGAGTATACAGCCTCCAAGCATACCCATCCATACCATAAACTTCCCTGCTAGTCCACCTGCTATTACAAGCACTTCAAATACATCATCTCTATTCAGCATATTCTAAACCCTCCACTATTGGCACAGAAGTTTGCAAACTCACGTACATTATCTTCACTGAATGGATATGACTTTGCCCAATCATCCACCTTGCCTGTTCCATCACATTTATTACACTCCATATCTCCAGCACCAGTCTTTGGTGGCTCTTGTCTCTTACCAGTAGCTTCACATAGATCACAATCTAACTGTTCAAGTGAATCAAGTTCCTTTTTATACATTGATTCATAGGCTTTAACTTGGTCAGTTTCAATTAAGCGAAACAGTTCTTTTGCTATTCTCCCTGCTTTAGTCTTGCTTATCTTATGACCATCATTCCAGCTACCTTGCTCTATATCTTTTTCTGTAAGTATATTTTCACATGCTTTAACTACAAAGTGCCACAGTGGTCTCCACCACCATACATTATTTCTAAAGTATACACCACTGTTCTCTTGTTGCCACTCTTCATAGTCAGCATACATCTTCTTTTCTTCGTCAGACCAATCGTTCATTGTCTGGTATGGCGGTATCTCTGGTTGAGGTCTACTTATATTTGGATTAAGTCCTGATAAATCAAATCCCATTACTTGTCTCCTTTCTGTTTATTGTCTAACATGTCTTGTAGTTCTCTTGATATTTGATACTCATACTCATCCCACTGCAGAAGCAGATTTCTTACAAACTCTACTTTCATTTCTCTGAGTAGTGTTATTCTATTGTCCTCAGATATATATGCAATGGTTAGCATTGATGTCTCACCTGCTATTATTTGTGGTACTTTTACTTCGTACCTCTTCATTACACCATCATATTCAAACTGTGTCATATTTATCCCTTCCTTATTTCTGTTACTATGTTTATTATTATCAGTGCAAAGATCACATAAGCTATTATATCCATTTATGTATTCTCCATTGCTGTAAAGCTATCTCCAACAAGCTTACCAAGTAATGTGCTTGCCTTCTTAAACCCAGAACCACTTGTCTGCCATACTAAGAAGATGTCTCCTAGTTCTTCATCATGATGTCCTTCTACTTTTATACCAGATTCCCATCCACATGTATGACTTGATATACCTGTTGTCTTATGTCCTAATCTACTTACAGCTTTACCACCACCTTTGCATTCGGCTCTAAACTGTGCCATATTTGTTTCTCCTTTCTGTTTATTATTAGTCTCCTGTTTCCATTTCTTCAATCAAGCGTTTACCAGATGTGGTTGCATTTGATAAAAACAGTCCAAGCTTTTTATTTCGGTGGTAGACACTTTCTTTAAAATACGTTTCAAAATGAGCTATTGCCTTACCTATTACTATGCTCATTTCCTCATCATCATCCAAGTCAAACTTCCCTGAGTAGTCTACCCATCCATTTTTCCATTTTAGTTCTTTTATTTGTTCAGCAGTATATTTTGAATGCTCTGACGGATTTACCTTATAACCCTGCTTATTAGGGTCATGACCTTCAGGCAATACTCTTATTTCAACTGACTGTTTATTTATATGAGTATCTAAGGCTGTCTTTATTCTGCTTAACTCTCTTCTTAGTTCCACTATGTTTGTTTCTATCTTGTCCAACCTTTTACCCAGTGTTCCCTCCCCATGACATGTACCACATCTGGCATCTCCATGACCACCTTTAGGAGGTTTTCCTGTTTTGGTTATTGGTTTACCCGTGCCATCACATTGATTACACTCTACTTCTAAATGTTTCTCAACAGACTTTAATCCCTTTTCAACCTCAGCTAATGTTCTTGGCTTTTCTTTTTGTTTCTCTACTAACTTCATTTGTTTCTCCTTTCTGTTTCTTTTGTCATTGTTGTTGGTTTTCGTGTCATCCACCTTGTTTCAATTGGTCGCTGTATATTTTCCGCTCTTTTCATATCAGTTATAGAATCTATTGTTCCTAATTCCCTATCAATATACTTGTCACTCTCCTGGTCAACAGCTCTATTCTCTTTCTTGTCTCTGAGCACAGCTACAAGTTTAAAGTAGTTTACATCAAGTGTCTTACCTTGCTGTTCTTCAAACCCTTTAACAAATTCCACAAGTTTTTCAGTTGTATTAAATAACCACTTAGTTTTCATGTGACAATACTCCTTTCATTGTATCTGAGTGATATGCTGTAGTTATATTATCAATATATCTTGGCTGACACTCACTGTATGCATGTTTATCGCTTACATATCTTCTATCAAGTTCGTTAGCAATTTCGTGTATCAGGCGTGAACTCAGATCATTGGTGTGGAATATCTCTTGAAAACCACGTCCATGATACACTCCAGCCCTAAAATAAGAGTGTTGGTTTATAACTACTCTTTCCTGTATTGCTTGACACTCTTCCCAGTGATGACTTCTTTTCATCCCGACAGTCCACTTGGAATATCTTTTCCCTTTATAGATATTATTATATCTCTGTTTACATCCATGACACATGGCATCCGTATTATCTTCATTCATCTTTTTCCCTTTCTTCTGTTATTGTTTTTTCTGTTAACTCAAAGTTCCTGAGAAAGAACTCACAGCATTCCATCCATCCCTTGTTTACATCTCTGTCCCTGCTCACTACTCCATACTTGTTAAAGTCTTTCTCATTCTCCTGACAAAGTATCAGTATTTCTTTTAGGCTACTCATATATTAATACCTCTCTTCTTCTGGCCAAATATGTTCACCATGTTCTAACAGATGTTGATAACTATCTTTACGATATGGATATTTACTGCTGTCGTTACTATTGTAACAGTCATCACAGTATATGCCTGTAAATATACCATAAACATCATATCTTGCCCACCAATGCTGACCTATTGGTCTATGCATTTCTTCTTCTGCTTTACAACCACGACAGTATATTTTATCTTTCATATTTATTTTCTCCTTTTTTATTTATCCGTAAACGTCTGAGTAACAGTCTGGATGATACCATCCTTCAGGCATATCTACTGTATCTTCACCCTCACACATTGGTTCTTGACAGCATTCACAAGTAGTGTGGTCTGCCATACTCATTTTACATTCATCACATTTTTCTTCTAATTTCTTTTCTGCCTTGGTTAATACTCGTATGCTCCCCAGTTTACCAGTGCCAGTATTATCTGTTGGTAATGGTTCATTCTTATTCATGTTATTCTCCTTTCTATTTGATATGGAGTATCAGCTATTATCATTCAGCCTCCTTTTCAATGCTAACTATTTCAAAGCTATCTTCAGCATAATCACTGGGCAGCTCCATATTCATCAAGTCTCTTGCTATCCAGTTATCATCTTTTGAATCATCATACTGATACTCAAGTTCTATTTTTATCCTTGCTATCTTCATACCCATTCCCCTTTATTTAGCTGTTCCCATACATCTTTAGCCTTCATTGGTTCAAAGTATAGATCACGCTGTAGTCTTGGTTGCATGCTCTTCAGCTCTTCCATGCTGAATGAACCCATCTCAACAGCATGTCCTTTCACTATACCCCAGCAATAGTCTCCATCTTTGTCCATATTCATAAGAAACCACTTCCAGCCTCCCATAGCATCAAAATATTTAGCTACTACCATCTGCTCCATATCAGAGCCATCATCAAACTGCTTCTGTGCTTTCTCTTTTATTTCTTTAGTCATTAGTTTCATTTTGTTCCCTTTCTGTTAGTGTGTAGTTTCTTGCTATTGTATTCCAAAATACATAGAAGGCTGTATATATTGGGAGTCTTTCTTCCTTGGGCATTGCCTGTATTACCTCACCAAAGTATTCTGTTGCCTCATCTATTGTATCTCTTTCTCCAAACAGTCCATGTATTTGCAGTTCCATTTTATTCTCCTTTCTGTTTTTTAGCCATTGCTATAGCCCTCTCAACAACTGTTGTATCTTGATTATGGTCTTTCATTTCTTGCAGTGCTTCTTCTGGTGTCATGCCAAAATGCTCCATGAAATATATTAACATATCTACTCCTTTGAGTTGTACAGTTTCCCATTTACTCATCACAGTCCTCCCCATAACATATTGTATTTACAGTCTTTCTATCCATACCAGCATTATCAAGTACATCCCATGCCATATCTGGTATAATACCTTCTATTTCTTTTTCTGTCATATCATCTTCAACCCAGTTGTGTATGTCAAAGTCTGGAAGGTCTTGCATATGCATTCCAGTATTTTTAGATATGAACTCATTTAGTTTACTCCATGCTAATCCCTGTTTACTCATTTTGCCTTTCCTTTCCTTTTGTTTTGTTGTTATTAAATTTGTGTAAAGGCAGGGGAGTACCAAAAACCTGCCCTTACACTGTATAACACACAGCTTAAAAAAGTCCGTTCCACTGTGTGCATTATCCTCCTGTCACTCAGGTCGAAGTGAGTGTTAGAGATTACTTAGCTGCGAGAGATGGTAATACTTCTCCAGCTCCCATTTCTACCCATATACTATCATGGAATGATACTCCATATACAGACTCAATTGCAGTTAGTACATTTCTACAACTCTCATCTATTTCTTCTGCATGTCCCCAACTATCATTTACTGATGGGTCATCTCCAAATGGACACCACATTAACCAAGCTGTACCTTCCTCTTCGTCTCTGTCAGGAGATACTCCTGTGTTATCATACCATACACTCCAATAAGAACTTGTAGTGCTGTCTGGTATCATTGTCTTTTGTAAGTGTACCCAATTATCTGGGAGTGTTATGTCTTTACTTATTGGTGATGCTGGCATTATTCTGCTCCTTTCCCTTTATATCCATATTGTGCTAACCTTGCAGGTAGCACTACCTTCATATCACAATTATAACAACATTGACCACTTGCAACAGGCTCGGCATTACATCCACCTTCCCAACCATAAGGATCAGGTGTTATCTCTTGCTTACATATTACACATTTACCACTGGTTTTCATCTTTACTCCCTTCTGTTATCTATATGGATTATTATTCATCAACTCTCTTATTTCAGGATAACAAACATCACAAATCAGAGCATCAATCATATATCTTTCTTTGTTTTGTATTGTTGGAAACTTGACAGCATTTAGTTTGTCATACCTTTTCTGTTTATTACAATGGTCGCATTTCCTTTCCTTTGGTGTACAGATATACTTTACTGTACCATTGAAAAGGATTTCTTCTTTCACATTAAAATCAGTTGTATTTATTTCCATTTGCCTTTCCTTTCCTTTTAGTAATTATTTACAGCAAAAATCAAATAATAATAACAACAAAAAACCCCCACTAAAATTAATTAGTGGAGGTTTACTGTTTTTTTTACTTGGCTAATTTACTTGGTTTTTGTTTCCGCAAACTTCTTTCCGTTCCAAGTATGAACTACACCGCCAATTTGAATATATTCACCTACTTGTGAATTTTTCCCTTCCGCATAAATCTTTAGTTCATTTATGCTACATGGGTTATTCATTGTTAAGGTTTTGCCACTTTCCGCATGAGTTACTTCTACACTTTCATCAAGTGGAAACAATAACCTTTCACCGTTTATTGTTTGAACTTCACTCTTTTTTGTCCGAGTGTTTGTCTTAACAATTTGAGTTCCACTAATATCCATAAAGTTATTAGGATATTTTTCTCTCAAATATTCTTTACAAACATCATAAAGTTCATTTGCTATTTGTTTCCCCAAAGAAACATTTCCAGAGGTTGCTGGTTTTCTTGTTTTATCTTGTCCTAACATATCGTATAGATTCATGATATTCCTTTTATTTATTATTATTAAGTGACTTTCCATAATTAAGATAGTTTCCCCTCGGTCTTTCCTTAATTATCCCTATTTTCAAAGAGCAACTATCCAATAAATACCCCATCCAATGAAAGTAATGTAAAAACATACATATGAGAAAAACAAGAACTATTTTAAATTATTTTACATTTAAATAATAATTGTTGTGTATATGGTCAATAGTATTATATTACTCATGTTAATTATTAATGATAAATAAGAAAGGTAATAAAATGAAAATAAAAGAACAACCTACTATATATAATGATGAAGTAAGTAAATGCGGTATAATGTTAAATGTAAAGGGTGAAATGTATATTATAAGGGATGGTAAAAAAATGCGGTTAAATGCATTCATAATAAAAGAAAGGAAAGGTAATTAATATGGAAAATGAATTATATATCTTATTTTTAGAGAATAGATTAAAAGAAGTAAAGTTATTACATACAAATGAAGTAGATGAAGTTGATAAGTTAAAAGCGGAGAATGAGAGATTAAAGAAGGGGTTTGGTCATGGTGTATTAGTTGAACTTGAACAAGTGGACTCATTGAAAGATGAAGTGAAAGAGTTAAAAGCGGAGAACAAACAACTCACTCAAACCATTAAATATAGTAATGGAAATGATGGTTTATATGATGAAATAGTAGAAAGCAATGAATACCTTGAAGATCAAATAAAAGATCTAAAAGCGGAACTCTCCAAATTTCAAAGCGGTAATGCAAAGGAATATGTGGACAAGTTAAAAGCGGATAATGTTAAATTGTTTAAGAAGTTAAATGATGCTAACAAACAAATAATAGCGGAACGAGTTAATAGATAACTCATGATTATAGGTGCGTATGATATGGCTATTATATTGTTGCGTGTATATAAGGTAAGCAAAGCCACTCATGCAATAACATAAGCCATTACAATATCCGTACATAATAACATTAACCCCGCTTGTATTGGCGGGGTTTTTGTTTATGCTATGCAATGGCGTTGCCTTTCCTCAAATATGCGGAGAAATTCATCTAAAATTATAATTAAACCTAAAAAACAATGTAATCCGACCTCCTACGAGGACATTTCAACGGGGGTGGGTAGATAAATAAACCCTCACACTCATTCTAATGTAATTTTTCAAAATTTTCAACTTTTGTGTCTTCTGACACACATTCTACAGCAATATATTATTATAAAGGAACTTTATTATATATTATGTATTATATATTATATTATATATTATAAGGAATTTTACAGGAATTTGCAAATTAATCACAAACTGATGTATATTACCACATGGATTTCAAAGAAATAAAAAACACAAAACATTACCTGTATGACAATGAGCAAGAATTTGCTGTATACTTCCCCGATGGGGTTGTTCGCCATAACTGGCGTCACGGAGATGAGGGAGAATGGGTTTATACAGATGATGGCTTTGTGTGTCAAATCCTGCGTAAATCAAAAATAAAGGAGAAAAATCGGTCTGTAACATGTGTTCGTACTGTTTGTGGTACATATCTTGCAAGAGACAAAAAGAAAGAGATGCTTGGCGAAGATGGTATTGCAGAGAACATTTACACATTTTCTGGCACAAACGTTAGCCAGAGGGCTTTCAATGAAAGAGGTCGTAATTCTAGAGAGCTTTTGTTTGCTAAGTACGTTGCTGGTGGTCTAGGTGCTGTTGAAGCTTACAAGAGGGCGTATCCAGATGCAAGGAGTTCAAACTATATAAAAGCTCGGACTGATAAACTTCTAAAAACGGAGACAATTAGAAAAATGATAGACAAGCAAATAGAAGAAATTCTAAATGAAGAGGGTGTTACACCTAATTGGCTGATTGAGAGATACAAAACAATTGCTGATTTAGCTGAAAATGATAATGCAAAACTTAGGTCGCTTGATAGCTTATCAAAGATTGCAGGTTTATTTGACCTTGGAGAGAAAAAATCAGAGCAAGTAACAATTTGGGCGGGTTTTTCGCCTGAGCAGCTAGAAGGAGTTAAAAAACATGGAGAACCAGAACTCATCGCACATGCAGAAAAAGCCACAGACGACTAAAAAAAGGGAAACTGTTGATCCTTGTCCAATTTGTAGCAAGGAATTACACTTAAATAGCGAATTTACTCAAAGAGTTGGTCTTATTGGTGACTTTGATGATGTTATAGGCTGGATGTGTCCCCATTGTAGCTCTGAGTTTGATGTTGATGACCATTTAACAAAATTTTTAGGTGAAGGTAACATAAGGGGAGAGGCATAATGCCATATTTCGGTAAAAAATCTAAGGAGAGACTAAATACTTGTGACAGTAAGTTGCAAAAAGTATTTAATGAAGTGATTAAGCACGTTGATTGCTCGGTGCTGGAGGGTCATAGGGAAAAGGATAGACAAAATAAGCTGTATGAAGAGGGAAAGACGAAGGTAAAGTATCCAAATGGGCGACATAATCGTCAGCCTTCTTCCGCTGTTGATGTTACGCCCTATCCTGTTGACTGGAAGGATCGAGAGAGGCAAACACTGTTTGCTGGTTTTGTTATTGGCGTTGCTAGTCAGATGAACATTAACTTACGCTGGGGCGGTGACTGGGATCAGGACTTTCAAGTTGTAGACAACCGCTTCGATGACTTTCCTCATTTTGAACTGAAGTGACAAAAAGGGATGCTGCTCGTTTACTCAACCTGTTTGTGGGGCTTTACAACCTCTACTTATGGCATATAGGCGGTGCATTATTCATATTCATACTCGGATGTTTAAATATAGGAGCTTATGTATTTGGTAAGAAGTGAGTCTTATAACAACTATATATCTCTGTTTAGTTGCTGGCTTTTTAGCTCTAGAGGTAGACAGGGAAAAACCGAAGCCTTATCCGCTTGGTACTACAGGAGACACTTTAATGGTTAGAATCGTAGGATATGGATTTTGCCCCCAATATTGCAATGTAGATCACTTTCACATTGGACATTTTAAAAATTACGACTGTGAAGAGGGTGTATGTACACATATAACAATAAACGATGAAGAGTGATTTAGGAAAACTTATAGTGTTTGTATGGATGTCTATTACAGTCTACTTCATGTTTTGTATGTGGGCAGACCTAAAATATATGACTGACCTCATACATGCCTATATTTCATTGACAATGGAGCACATTAGAAACTAATTGGCTAATTTAAACCTACATGGCGATATAAGTGAAAATGAGCAGCTTCTTGCCAATGCCCATAATGATTTAATATTATTCGGTAAACTTTTCTCTCCTCAAGACTTCCTCGCTTCTACAACACCTGATTTTCATGTAGAGGTGGGGAAGTTACTTTTAAATAAGAAAATACAGCAGTTAGGGCTAGTATTACCACGTGACCATGCTAAATCTACCTTGGCATCAACTGCAATCTTGCATCGTTTCTTATTCGCAGAGAAAGATAAGCCTGAATTTATCGCCTGGATTGGAGAAGCACAAGATCAGGCAATTGATAACTTAAACTGGGTTATGAGCCATATTGAGCTAAATCCAGCTATACATTACTACTTTGGAGACCTCCAAGGGAACAAATGGACAAAAGCCGAGTTTACCCTCACAAATGGCTGTAGAATGATTGCAAAGGGTGCAAATCAGCGTTTAAGGGGTAAAAAGCAACTTTCGACTAGATTTACAGGAATGGTGCTTGATGACTTCGAGTCAGAGCTAAATACGAAAACACCCGATGCAAGACAGCAAATCAAGAACTGGGTTACAGCAGCTGTGTTTCCAGCAATCGACTTCGATAAGGATGGCTTTCTTTGGTGTAATGGTACTATCGTTCACTGGGATTCTTTCTTAAACGGACTCGTTACGGGTTGGAGGGATGCTCGCAAGAGTGGGGAAGCATATTCTTGGGAAGTCTACACCAAAAAAGCAATTGAAGATGGTGCATCTATTTGGCCATCTCGCTGGCCATTATCGAAATTAGAAGATCGTAAGCAGTTTTACATTGATAGTGGCACTCCTGCTAAGTTCTATCAGGAGTATATGAATCAAGCAAAATCACCAGAAGATCAGATTTTTGCTGAGGAAGATATTAACGAAGCACTTTACAGGGGGAATATTAGATTTGAAGAAGCGTCAGATAGCTGGTACATTAAATTTGATGACGGACACACTGAGTATGTTAACATATATATTGGTGTCGATCCCGCTTCAACTGTTGCTAGCAGGAATGATTATAGTGTCATCATGGTTCTTGGTGTCACTTCAGAGTATGATTACTATGTTATTGAGTATTGGCGTGAGCGAGTCCTCCCAATGGAATGTGCTGACAAGATTTTTGAGATACTTAAAAGGTATAACCCTGTTAGAAGGGTAAATATAGAAACTATTGCATATCAGGAAATGCTTAGAGACTATGTTCAAAAGCGTAGTAAAAAAGAGGGGCTTTTCGTTCCAGGCATTGAACAGGGTATTAAAGGGTATACCCAGAAGAAAAAAGACAGATTATTTGAAGGATTGCAACCAATGTTCAAAGCTGGGGCTGTACATCTTAAAAAACTACATCATGAGTTTATTGGCGAGCTGCTTGATTTTCCAAAAGGTTCACATGATGACACAATTGACGCTTTTTGGCTAGCAACACAGTATGCTAAGGGAAATCCCAAGGCAGGTAAGAAAAATAAAGATAAACAGAAAGATGGTACTTATCTTAAAGCACGTAAGGCATATAATTGGATAACAGGCAAACGCACATGATTTGCACTTAACACTAATTTTACAGTAAATTTACTATATGATAGAACAAGATAAAAGAGCAGAAGAGATAAAAGAGCGGTATCAACGATGGTTTGATGCCCGTAAAGCTTGGGATGAGCAGGCGAGAGAAGACATAGATTTCTATCTCGGCAATCATTTTACAGATGAAGAGGCAAACGAGCTTGCTGAGAGAAATCAAATGGGTTTACCCATTGATAGACTGTATGCAGCCATCGAGCAGTTTAAAGCAATTATCACTTCTAAGCCCCCAAAATTTTCTGCCGTTGGCAGAGAGGATTCTGATGTTAGGCTTGCTAATGTTTGGAAGACTATTTTAGAGTACATATGGGATAATTCTGATGGTGACGAAGTATTTAAGCAGGTAGTTCATGATTACTCTGTAGCTGGCCTTGGTTACTTTTATGCATATATAGACCCTGAAGATGATTATGGTAGGGGCGAGGTTAAGTTTACCTATGTCGATCCGTTTCGTGTCGTTGTTGACCCTAATAGTAGAAGTAAGTGGTTTGATGATGCGTCAGGCATGCAGCTCTCTACAATACTTACAAAACAGCAACTTTTAGATGCATATCCTATGCTTGTTGCTCCAGATGAAAATGGAGACACGCTTATTGACAATATTGAAGGATTATCCATTCAGGATGAAGATTATCCATCTTCCAACAAAAGACAGCAGGGAACAGCATTTACCCCTGATATTGTCAAAGATTATGATTGGGAAAATACTGGAGAGAAGTATAGAATTATAGAAGACTTTAGAAAAGTCAAAATGCCATTTTTCCGTGTTATTGATCTTCGTAGTGGCCAAGAGAAAGTTTTGGACAATAGTGGGCTTGAAAAGCTTTTAGCGGATGAAAGAACTGCTGAGGCTTTTGATAAAGGGCTTTTTGATATTGTGCAAGTACAGCAGACAAGAATACAATGTACATGTATTGTCGGACAGGTCATTTTATATGAAAAAGTCCTTGATACAAATGTATTCCCATTAGTACCCGTACCAAACATTTGGACAAATACTCCTTATCCAATGAGTGATGTCCGTAAGAACAAGGGATTTCAGAGGTTCTTAAATAAAGTAATGTCTTTAATTACATCGCATGCACAGGCATCGTCAGGCTTGAAGTTGCTAATACCACAGGGTTCTGTACAAGATATAGAAGAACTGGAACGTGATTGGGCGAATCCCAATGCAACGATTGAATATGACGCTTCATTTGGAGAACCTCACTTTCCCTCTCCACAACCACTCGCTGGATCAATATTACAGCTACCTCAGATGGTGGAACATTATATTGACTTAAACATTGGAATATTTGAGATGCAGCAGGGAAATACTGAGGTAGCTCCAAGAACATCATCTGGAACAATGATGATGGAAGATTTCGGACAAAGACGTAGTAAAAGTAAATTAAGAGATGTTGAGGCAAGTTTAAAACGACTAGGCAAAGTCTGCTATCATTTAGCTAAGTCACATTACAGTTTCCAAAAGACATTTAGAATAGTACAGCCCAATAACGATATTAATGAATACACAGTAAATAAGAAGCTTTATGACGATAAGACACAAGAGCTTATGACAATTGAAAACAACTTATCTGTTGGTTCATTTGATATACGTGTTATTGGCAATTCCACTATGCCATCTAATAAATGGGGTGAATGGAATGTATATATGGAAGCCTTCCAAGCAGGTTTAATTGATAAAGTGGAAGCATTAAAGAAAACAGAAATATTTGATAAAGCTGGTGTACTTCAAAGAACAGATCAAGTTGCACAATTGCAGGCACAATTACAACAAGCTCAAGAGCAAATTAAGAGTCTTAGTGGTGACCTTCAAACTGCAAATCGTGCAGAAGTACAATCACGCAAAAGAACTGAAGTTGAAAAATTCAAGGGTAAGCTCAAAGAGCAAGAGTACGACTCTAAAACCCAAAATAAAGTTTCTATTGATAAATTATCTAATGCGGTCAAACTCGAATCAGAGAAATTACGTTTAGTGACAGATGTGGAGAAGAAACGTAGTCAGGCTCGTAAATCCGAGAAATCGTGAATATAAAGGAATGAAACAATGTCAAGTGAAGAACAAGACGTAATCGCTTCTGTTGTCGAAAGTCAAGACAATCATGGCCAACTCGAAAATACAGAAGTAGGGCAAGATGAGGGAACAAACAGTGAAGAGGGTTCTACACAAGATTGGGAGACACAAGCAAAGTATCACCAATCTGAGAAGGATAAACTCTATGCTGAGAATCAACAGCTTAAACAATACGAAAAAGTTGGTAAATTTTTGGAATCACGTCCAGACTTGGTGCAAAACCTTATGTCGGAAGTAGGTCAGCCAGATGATAAACCACAACGTGTCACGTTAAAGCCTGATGAATTTGATCCTTGGGAAGCCTACAATGACCCATCATCAGCATCTTATAAATTTAGGATGCAAGAGATGCAGGAAACCATAAATGGTGCAGTAGATCAAGCTGTCGGTGGAATTAAAGCACAACAAGGAAGAACAAGTCTTCGTGGTGATTTAATCGCTAAAGGATTAAATGAGCAGGAAGTAACGAACTTCTTTGAATTTGCTGATAAGCATCCATCCGAATATGGCTTGGACAATGTACTTAAAATGTGGCGTGCTGTATCACAAGCTCCAGAAACTGTTAATGACAACCCACTCGATAAGATTCGTCAAAATCAGAGTAGTCCTACACCAGCTGGCACTATTGCAGGTGCACAGCCAAGTAGAAGGTCTGAGGAAGATAAGATGTGGAATGCAATAATGGGTTCTGGGGATCGAACTAAGTTTTAACTTAAACAAATAAACGGAGGTCATAATAATGGCTATTAATACAGGAATACTAAATGTAGGTTCTGTTGGTGGAAGCACAGTAGATAGTGCTAGTTTAGACACCAGAAGAATGTACAACTTCAGTGACAGAGTCGCTGATTTAGCTCCAGAAGAGTCTCCATTTTTTGTTTATCTTAGCAAAGTTGCGAAAGTTCCAACAGATGATCCTACATTCCGTTTCCTAGAGAATCGGACTAAGGTTTCTTGGACAGATCGTTCTTTCTTGTTGCAGGGTTCATGTGATTTCCCAGCAGCTGGAAGTACCGTATCTTGTACTGTAGATACATCTGGTGGTGCAAGTGTTGATTGGTTAGTAAAGGGCATGGTTATAGCGGTTGGTGGATTTGATTCATCAACTGATGCTCCCGAGACTATCATTGCACGTGTTGAAACTGGCCCTGTAGATAATGGTAGTGATACTACCTTTACTGCAAAGTCTATTTCAAAGCATGCCAGTGCAGCCTCTACTACTCTTACCAATACCAAGTGTACTGTTATTGGAACATCTTTCGCAGAAGGTTCGGGTTCTCCTGATGTATGGTCAGAAGGTCTTGACGATGACTATGGATATACCCAAATCTTTAAAACTGCTGCTGAGATGAGCAATACCTCGATTGCTACACGCTATCGTGGGTATGAAAATGAATGGCAACGAATCTGGAACTTAAAACTAAGAGAGCACAAAGTTGACATAGAAAGAGCAATGCTCTTTAGTCATCGTGCTAGTGTAAGTTCAATAAACTACTCAGAAGGAATAGTAGGTCATATAGTAAAGAACGCAACAGTAAATACAGACAACAGTGCACTTTCTTATACAAGTGGTGCACCGTATTTTCGTACTTCATCTGCTGCTAATTTTACATATGATCGTTTACTAGGAGACTTCGAGGTACTTTATGATCCTGCACGTGGTGGTTCTAATAACAAGCTTGCTCTTGCAGGTTTACCAGTAATCACGGAATTTAACAAATTCGGTGGAGCATTTGTAGATAGTACGATTAATGCTGGCAATGTTGAAAACTTTGCTCGGTATAACATTGCAGAGAAGCAAGGTAGTTTTGGACATTCTATAATGGAAGTTAATACTGTTCATGGTACTATGTCTCTTGTTAAAGAACCTCTCTTCAGGGGATTTGCACAGTCCTACTTATGTCTTTGTGATATGAGTAATCTTGCATATCGTCCTCTGGTTGGTAACGGATTAAATCGTGATACGAGCATTACAACTAATGTTCAGCAGGCTGATGAAGACTTACGGAAAGACTTGATTCTTACCGAAGCAGGTCTTGAAGTCGCTTTGCCTGAGTCACACATGTTATACAACCTAGAAGGAGCTGCATAATGAGAGCTGATAAACTAAATAGTAACAGTGGTAGTTATGGCAAATTTGACTTTGTCACATATTCTAAGGATATGGCTTTTGCTAGTGAAAAATGGCAAGACTTGGTCAAAAATGGCGAACTAACATCGTTGGCAGTTGTAGATGCTACTGTAGATGCTGGTATAACTCTAGTTAAGAACTATCAGTATCTATCAGCATGGTTGGCAGATGCTACATCGGCAATAACATTACCAGCAGCAGAAGAAGGCGTATTTATAGCCTTTGTTCAAACTGCTGACGCAGATGCAGCTAATGCTATGACAATAACTTGTGCTAGTGGTGATACATTCGAGCCTTATCAAGAGATTCGTATTGGAACTGGTATCCCAGCCCAACAGGATTCATCTGTTGCA
>Ga0080013_1000606_pt1 | contig 50541 bp, 53 predicted proteins | sample ETNvirenome_6_85_FD_69236 | JGI IMG/M metagenome (GOLD analysis project Ga0080013, IMG submission 69236) | Marine viral communities from the Pacific Ocean - ETNP_6_85 (SPADES assembly) (version 2) | ecosystem: Environmental > Aquatic > Marine > Oceanic | place: Pacific Ocean | collected 2013-06-19
GCTAACATTGCCATCTTCTTCCCACTGTTCGATATCTTCAATCGCCGTCAGGTCTGCAATGTCGCCATAAAGAACGTTCTCGGGTATAAATAAGCTGTCAGCCGTATTAATGGGGCCGGCTGGGTATACTGAAGATTGAACATAGCTAAAACTTTTGCCAGGTTCGAAGTTAACTCCACCTTTAATTGTCTTATTTCTTTCCGGCTGATTAAAGTTTACAACCCCATGTTTTTGTGTTTGCAGAAGTTGGTTTCTAACGTATTGTGTGCCGTCAGGCTTAGAAAGAACAATTTGTGAACTCGATAGAGATGGCTTACTCCACGAAATATTTCGGAAAGCCCTTCGTTGAGAATCGATAGCCGCATCGCCAGAAGAAATCTCAAATGAGCCAACCCCTTTAGCACCGGGCTGAGCGCGCTTTTTCCAATAGTTCTTATGAACATTCACTGGACGCGGGGAGGCCTCTACACCGCCAAATAAATCTGTGACGTATCCAAGCAAGTTAGCGCCAATACCAAGCATGGGTGCTTCAGGATCGGGCTGCTTAAATTCTATAGTAGGGAACTTGGAATGATATTTGTGTCTCTCCAGAATATGGCTTTCGACCGTGTTATACATATCTGCTACATATTCGGCTGAAGCAGGTACCATTTGTTGGATAATGGCAGCGATCGCGTCATCAAACCATCGGAAGTATTCAGTAAACTTTTCAACTGTCTTGATATCATTAAACTTTTCAAAGTATATTCGGCGCAGTAAATCTATGGGTTTATATTCAAATCGATAGCGGTGAACGGGATCGCCAATCATATTGGAAAAATCCAGAACTCCTGCAAAATAATCTAATATTTCTTCGGTTACCGATGCGTATAGACTTTTTTCTGTTAAATGCCTGTAGCTTGGGACTTCATCAAAGAGTCCGAAGAGTTCATCGTCCTCATCAAGGATATTCACCATTTCATCACTTGTCACGATCTCCGGATCTACAAACTTGAATTCATTTACAAGGTTGTTAGATACAGCGTCTTCCGCACTCGCTGGGAAGCCATGGCCTTTTCCTGCGTACAGGTAGCCAGATAATTTACCTGCCCAACCAAACTTCTCCATAACCGAAGTTCCAGCACTATTGAGAGAGCCTGAAGATAAATCCGTAACATAGAAGTTGCCGGCGCTGTCTGAGCCGGTTACGTTTCCAAAATACCAATTAAGGGCGAGTGTATTAAGATTGTATACATCATGGGTCGCCGCCAATGGATCAATACCTGAGATATTGCGATAAGAACCTGAGACTCCTGAGTTTTCTCGGTCTAGGGCGTGTTGTTTGAGGGAAATATTGTCAATATATTTTGTCCAATATTTCAAACCATTAATTTGAGTATCAGCAAAATGTGTATTCGAGCCAGTAATGTTTACATTCTGGGCACCAACATACATTCGTTTCCATGATCGGAGGAAGTTCTTGCCGAACTCAGCCTTCATAGACGCCGAAACCTCAAAGCTGTTTCGTATCGTCCCTAAAGTATTGTTGTATCCGCGAAATACAATGTCATAGACGAAATCCGTTGAACCAGAAATGATATCTGAGCCATACTTAGTGGGGCGCAATCCAACTGAGAGGTTCCAGTCTTCGTTGGCATAGACACTTAGGAAGTTGCTGCTTGTAAGAGCATCAAATGGGTGAGGATCGAATGAAGAAGTAAGCATAAAGCGAACATTCTTGGATCCGAGTGCATCCCTAATGGCGTAAACTTGGAAGTTAGCGACATCTTGCGCGCCAGTCAGAGCGGTTGTCCCTCCGGCATATCCTGTGCCGGTCGCGCCAGTCATCACAGTCATTCCACCAAATAGAGAAGACGTGAAAAAGTTCCTATCCATGGAATCCGCAATCTTAAAGAATCGGGGGAATCTAATACTTGCTTCTGCTGTAAACCCATAACCATCTTGATTACCAGCTTCTCCGAACTCATATGGGCCCGGGATTGCTTGCTTTCCAGAACCAGTTATATACCCTAGAGAAACTGGTGCCGGGTAGGCCGGATCTTCAGCTTGATAGACGACTGCTTCCATATTGGATGCAGTATTGAAGTTAATCATCTTACGCTTCTTAAGCGTTTGCTTGCGATTGGTGTTTAATTCATAAGTTTGATTGTCTGCATACGTATTGAAATAAACCAAGTTGTCATCAATATTGAAACATCTTAAGACATTTCTAATGGAACGATGAGTACCTTTAGATTTATAAATGGTAGCTAAACTATTGTAAAGATTTTGATATATTAAGTTCTTGGTATCGTTTAAATCTCCCTCGAACATTTCCGTGTTCGAGCGATCTTTAAATCTTTCGAGAATCTTAGAGTCAACAAATATGTCCGGCGTTGTCAATCCCAATGATTGGGGCAAATGCTGAGCAAAAGGCAGCGGTTTATATGAGGAGCTTGTAAATTGCTCGTGCCTAAAGGACGGCAGCGCTGAAATCTGTAAGTAAAGTTTATCAAAGTAGGCGCCCATAATGTGCGATAATTGCTCTATGTTGCTTTGTCCATCTGCATCGTTCGTAGCTTGGGCTTCTTCGACTACCCATGCGGGTATCAAGTTGAGGAACTGTCCCGCATTTTGAGTATCGTGATGCTCGCCTTTCGCAGTCAGTTCTGTTCGTAAAGAAGAAATGCCTGCATGTTGTGGTCGGATAATCGGGTCTAGGTATTCAAAAGGCGCTGCTGATGCGGACACAATGGCAGAGCCTGTGTTGCGCGATACTGACGAATATCCGGTCCATGTACCGTTGCATAAGCGGCCGGCATAATCCAATACCACGCTATCGATAGTTGGGGCGCCGGTAATACCTTCATTGAACTTATAGTACATACCAAGCGTTGTATTAGAGATGTCTGTGTTGGTACCGCCGCGGACTTGATCAAACCAGTATCGGCCGATCTGCTCAGCGTTTCTTGCAGTTTTCCAAAATCTAAATTCATCTAAAGATCCGCTCAGCTTACCGCCTCCAACAAACTGGCTCGCAGTCAAAGTGGTATCTGACACATAAGCCGGTGCCGTTAAAAGGGCGCCGATGCGACCTTGCATATTTTTGGATGACAACTCTCCCATAGTCGTCGATAAATAAACGTTTGTATCGTTCAGTTCTCCGTTCACATACAGAGATGCTTTAAAGGCGCTGCCGGAATTCTCTAAAACAAATGCATAGTGTCGCCAATCTGACAAGCTATGTGACAGATTTGCTGTACCAATGGAGGAAGTGTTTATCTGTTCTGCGCTCGCGCTCAAAGTTCCTGATTGTACAGTAATCAAAAAGGGACTTTCTGTTGCGCCGTAAGCGCCGTCGGCGGCCAACTCGATACGAATGCGTCCGTAAGACTCGTCGGCACTAGCTGTGGCATTATTATTCCACATATCGAACACAACCTGTCGGTCAGTAACACTTGTTCCAAGTGCGCCGGTCATAGCCCAGAATTCAATGGTAACCCCTGTATCAAAGTCGGATCGGAGGTTGGAGAGACGCGTACCTGAACCATAATCCGAAGGGAAGCCGCTGTTTACGTACAGATTATTATCATAAATGTTGTTATATTGGAACTTGCTGTTGGTTGGATCCGGTACAAGTTTTTTAATGTTCGTTGTCTCGTTAACTACGTTTAGGCCGCCATTGAATGTGATGTATTCCGCAACCGTCGGCATGCCATACCCGGCGCCTCCATAAGCTGGTCGGCCGCTATATTTGGCCGAACTCGTTACATTAACAGGAGAGATAATGCTGTATCCAGTTGTGCGAGGATACTTCTTATCAAAAATATATTTCTCAATGTCCAGCGACTTATTATAGAATTTAGTTATTTCGGAATCAGATCCATCATAGGGATAAAAATCCAAGATACGATCAATAGCACTATTATAATAAAGATTGGCAGAACCGTACTTAGCAAATGTGTATGGGTTCTCATAATCAATCTGCGGAATAAAACTATCTTGCCGAGCTTTTTGTGCCTGCAGATTCTCCGGCGACTCAATGTCGACAGATATTTCTTTTATGCTTTTGTCTGGTAGATAATTTCTACCAAATAAGTCCTTAATACTCATAGTTTACCACTCTAAACTTAAACATTTCATCCTGTTCAAGCCAAGATTTTAATTCGTCATCATAAAATGCAAACTTAAATCCATACTCATATCCAGGATCAAGCAATTTCATATCAAAGTTGAAGTAGTTACCCGACACATCGTAAGAGAGTCCAGTGGAGAAGTCGCTACCGGTATCGTGCGGAAGAACTTCAAGAGCATCTAAAACGCGGAATACACGATAAGAGGCGCTGACGACCGGCAAATGCTCCGGTGTGGTCTTCGCTTTTGTATAAATGGTGGGATTCCAATTTTTATTTCGGATATATAAGCTGAACCGTGCTGTCTCCGTGGGACTGTAACGGTTTTGCAAGTTACTAATATTAATATAGTATGTAGGCTCGCGGACATCGGTGGTCGCGCCGAACGTCTTTGGTTTTGTCGAACCCGTAAAGAATTCTATACCATTCTTGGCATGGCCAGAGGCGGCGTGAGAGCCACTCCACCAAACGTCATAAAGAGTCTTAATTGGGGTTGCCGAGGCAGTCGCACAGATAGATGCCGAGTATATACCCGTGGACACATAGCCCCCCGTTACGGCGTAAAGACCATCGCAAAGTAATAGTTTAGAACCAGAGGGTGCATTATTTTTAGCAGAACCAGAGTAGAGACTCACCATAATTGAGCCAGTGGTGCCAATGGCGGGGATGTTTTGCAACTTGCCGCGGACATAGTTATAAATATAGATAGTATTTTTGTTATCTGCGGCGGGTGCTAGAGAGCTACTGTAATAGAAGTCTCCTCTATCGTCTCGGGTTGTGCTATCCCATCGTGCTTCTATACAAGGCTTCTTGAAGAAATATTGTGTTCCTCTTCCGAAGAATCTTTTTGTGTAGTAGGAATCAGTGGCGCCACCGGTATTATTGATAATGCTGCCGGTGTAGAGGGGAGTAACGTCAGTGTCATTTGATGCTGAATAATAAGCTTCGTACGAAGATGAGAGTATCACCCCTACCCCGTAATTGTCTCGCGTGCCAGCAATCCAATGTTCAACCAGCGGCGAAATATCAATTTCTAAATCTTCAAGGCCGGTAGAAAAAGTCTGCTTGAATCGAGGGTCGCTGGTACCGGTTAAGTATGAGCCGCCTACTGCGTTGGCAGAGGAGGTCCATTCGGTTGTTTTGGTTGCCATAATCCAGTTGGAGCCGATGTTGCCTTTGGTTAAATCAGTATAGCTCTCAAGATCCAGACCGAGGCCTTCTTCCCACTCTTGCGAAACCGGGAAGACTTCAAGGGCAAAATCCCGCGGTACTGTCTTTGAGGTTTCGGCATTGTGTATCTTGAGATAGAATGAAACAGAGCCGCTAGCGGGGATCTTGTTTGCAGTGCGATCAGCAGTAATGTTCGCAATAGGAAATTGCATTAAGATGCGTGAAAGCTCTTGAGAACCGCTTGTAGCCGATGCTGTAGCCATTGGGGCATGGCCATAGATAGAATAAACTTCAACAATATCGGCCTGACCACAGTTAGCGCCCGTACCTCTAGTTGTGAGATTGGGTTGAAACGCATTGACAATCGTGTTGTCGAGGCTAGCTGTATATCTGAATATTGACATTATCTAATTTTTCCTGTGATGTCGACATCGGGATATTTAAGTTCCATGATTGCGTTCTTGGGTACCACCATATATGAGCCATCGCCAGAGAGATTCTCATTTATGTTGATTCCGGCCGTAGAATAAGCTCCGCCGCTCTTGTTATAAACTTTAACTTTTGTAACATCCAAAACTCCTGAGACTTTTTTGAGAACTTCGTAAATATCACTAATATAAAGCGCTTCTCCTATAAAAAGAGGATGGGCATAGTGCTTTTTCAAAGCTGCTATACAGCGGTCTAAAACAATATACTTATCAGACATTTTCTGTGGTTTTGCTATAAACTCAATTCCAAAATTTAAAATATATGGATCTAATATATCAACTGTGTCATTAATCATTCTATACTGATTTAGCCATGTTTTTAAGTTGTTTTTAATAGTAGAGTTACATAGAGTTAACTTACCCGCTATATCTTCCGAAACAACATACATATTCAGGTTGCGTTTTTGGGAATCGGAGTCTTTTTGTACCGAAACTCTTTTGATGGCTCCGAACTTGGGGTGCATACGATACGCTATGTTTTCATAATCAGTTTGAGTAACTGCTCTATTTTGAGTTGGGAAAGTGTCATATACTCGTTGCTTTATTTCTTTAGTCGTAGGGTATGACACATCTCCCATAATAGGTTCTTCGTTGTTTACTTCCAATGAGCTGCGCACATTGGCGCCCTTGGCGGTCTGTAAATTTTGCGCGTCTTTAAATTGGAAGTTTGTCGACGCCACCGAGTTTAAGGATCCGACTGCTGTATTAGAGTTGGCGCCATTTGTAGTTCGGAATGTAACTATAAGAGTAGTGTTAGTGGGCACGATGCCGAAGCTTTCGTTGTCCGATAATCTTGTAGGATCGAAAGTGGTTGTGGTCACATACGTTTTTCCAAAAACGTCTACTGCCACATTTTGGGGATTAGCAATAACATTAGATGTGCCCATCTTACCACTTCCAAATTGAAGGGTTACCTTATCGCGATTAAACTGCGTTATGAATTTTCGAGATACCAAGGTGGGCTTAAGGATAGATGGGACATTATCGTTTTTGTAGTTCGAGTTCGCAACGTCCTTAAAAATCATATCCTGCACAAGATAATCAACTTCGAAATATTCGTTTCCTTCCGTGTCGAAGACTGAGATGATCTCAGATACATTCTGTGTAAGAAGAGTCACGCTTTTAAATCGCTCGAAGGCGCCCACAGGGATTCTCTCTTGGCCGAACTGGCCCGAGACCACATTACCATAGGCCTTGACGGCATAATAGGTTGGGGCGCCCGTAGTGGCGTCTACGCGGGCTGCTACAAAGGTGTTTTTGGGACTTGCGAAGTCGATGTTTTCAGTTAATACAAAACTTTGGCCAGAATCAGAGGAGAACGAAGTGCCTCTTTTTAAGATTGGCAGATAGTCTGTGTCTGGTCCAATACCGGTAGTTGTGGCTGGCACAAGAATAAAGAGTGCGACGGATCCATAGGTTGATGGGCGCCCAGCAAACTTATATCCTAAAATAGCGCCATGGCGAACCACGTTGGTATATTGAAATGATGTATCTAGGAACGATTCATTGACGTTATAATCTAAGTAAAACGACAGTTGATCTCCGACATACGAAACAGCGTCTAACATAAGGGCGCCGAAGGAGGCCTCGCTGAAATCTTGAAATGAATCAGGGTAGAATCGTTCGGCTATTTCCAACAAATCTTGCTGGATAGTTTCAAACTCACGATGTGTATAATCGATTGGTAGTAACTTTTTTTGATTTTTAGACATAAAAAATCCTCAATTTAAATAGTAAATTCTAATAAATCTTTAGTATTTAAATTCGGTACTGCGTACTTGATTCGAACACTAAGTGCATTTGCGTTTTCATCCATGGCTGTGAAAAATACTTCTTCAATCGCAACAGCGGGCAAATAAATTTTAGCTTGCTTAAGGATATTTCTCTCTATTTTGGCAAACGTTGACTCAGAAAAGTTTTCAAATAGGTATTGTCTCAAGCCCACTCCGAATTCTGGCTCCATCACTCGTTCGCCGGGTGATGTCAATAAAAGCATTTTAAAATTTTGCTTAATCATATCTTTGAAGCTTTTGATCATTTGAAAACCATCAGAGGAATTGCGCTCAAGAGGTAATCTGACTGAGAGTGATGCCATGTACTTTTTCCTGTTTTAAATATTTAGATCGGTTGTGAATAATCAACTAGAGTTCTTGCGTGAACATTCTTCGCCATTGGCATTAAACACATTCCCGCGCGCTTGCTTTTTCTGGAACCAAGGTAATATCTGAAAAGCGGCGTTATATCTGAATTTTTCAACAACGCCGGCGACCCATTCGGCGCCCGGATCTCGTTCAGGGCCGTCGTCAAGACCAAACTTCCTGTTCCTGTAATTGGATTTGAATGCGCTTTTCATGTAAGAAGTCATCTTGCGCAGACAACTCTGATCCCATTCATCGAAGTCCAAGAACCCGAAGCTTGTGAACCAACCGTTTCGATCGTCTTCAGAAAGCCATCCGGGGATAAAGTATGGGTCCGGTACAATATATGCTATTTTGGGGTTGGTGTGGCCCTCCGGAGGATCGGCGGTTGGAATATATTCTTGGGTAGCCTCATCCCACGTGGAGATAATTACTTGTTCGCCGAGGGAATCGCGCTCGGCTTCCATCCAAACAAAGCTGCGATTGAAGTGGCCGCCGGGCTTGCCGCCGTCTCCGGGCGGCTCTAGAGGAATAATGCTCTCGGGCATGCCCGGGGACTTAAGGGCGCCAGATTCTGCAGTCCATTCTCCGATCGAGGGAAGAAGACCCAAATCATTATAAATAGCCAGCATTGCGGTGGCCTTCTTCATGGAAAAGATATAATCAACCATTAAGCGGTAGTTGTCCTCAGTTTCAAGCTGATCGATTAAGCATAATAACAACTTGCTATTTGCCTCCACTCCCTGAAACTTAGCGCACGGAAGATCTAATGCACCCACTGTTGTGCGCGCAATCGGGATGGGGCCGGAAGCTGCCATAATCCCTATCTCTAAGCCGTAGTATACACCCAGTTCACCGGTGATACCAATTGGTTTACCCTCTCCGATTACCACATTGTCTTTTATTATTTTTTCTTTCACCAGTTTAATGTTTCCGGGATAATGATCTGAAATATTTCCATTAAGGGGCCGTATAAAAGCTTTTGCTTCCTCATTGGTCATCCGGGTGCCGCCTACCTCAATATATTTTTTCAAGTAAAATTGTTTGTGGATATCCGTTGAAGCATACGTCGGGCTCGTATTAGGGATGTCTCCCAGCAGCGTTTCCTTACCATCTTCGTCGCGACTAACCACTTCTAATATATCAGCGAAAGGCACAAGCCGATCGTGTTTTTCATCTTCAGCATGCTCTGGGCCGGCCATATACATATTATACCCATCGATGTCCCTCTGAACGTGATATTCCCCCACATAGGGGTGGCCGCTGGGCAGCGCTAACATATCTCCGGTGCTGTAGTGGTTCGAGCCAGACATCGGGAGCGACTGAGCCTTGGGTCGGGAAATATGTTTGCCGCGCAGTTTAAGATCTGCTCCGCCTTGACAATATTTGTTGTAGAACCAGAAATTCATATTATAGTGGGTGGGTGTCGCGTTCGCACGACTGTATGCCTTCACAAAGTTGGCGCCAACGGAACTTAATTGTTCCGCCACCAACTCTTGCAGAACTATTTTTGCATCACTTTCCACACGCTGTACAGCTTCTAGGTTTTTACTCTCTCTAAAACTTTTCATAGACTCAAACGTCCCATAGTCTTCGCTGTTGAAATCATCGAAATCCCAAGGATATTTATAAGTTTTCTGAAGCTGATCAATCTTGTCGAGCGCATTACGTACGTGCTCAGGCATAGTCTCCACTGTAACGAACTTGTCCTCATCATCGCCGAGGCGCTCAACATAAAACTGCACCGACATTTCAAGGAAGGCATACCAGAACTCGTTGTCACTAAATGGATTTAAGAAACCAGTGCCGGTTGTCATCATCTCTTCTTTCATTATCTCTACAATATAACCCGCGTAAGCATTGCTGTAGTTGCTTGGAAACTTGGGCGCGAATGTGGAAAATACAGGCAATGATTTTATTATTGAAACATTTGCAAAGGCCCGGATTCCAGCCATGATAAGGCCGCGGATTGCGCACTTGCCAGAGCGAGTCAGGATTCGATCAAATGGTAGTTCTTTGGTACAATCAGGAGAGCCCATCAAACGAGGGTCTTCGGATAGAGACGCATAAGTTTTTGAAACCATTTCTTGGACTTCGCCGAAACCGGCGATGCCTTCTATTTTAGGACTACAAGGGCTGCGTTCGGGGAACATTATATCCACCATACCAGTCCAGCCGGTGTTCGGCATAGGCTTTGCATAAACAGGGGGAAAGATAGCATTGCCTCCGTACTTGCCCGGATCAAGATAGAAGACTCGGGTTCTTTCAGGTGTGGGGGGGTCACTAGTATTATGATTGTGCATGTCGCGGCTGATCCCCATAACGGTCGCGTCGGTCATCCATGCTTCGACGCCTCCAAATGTGAGGTCCCAGATGGGAACAAATGAGCCCGATGGACCTCCGCCATAACCGGAGCCTAAAAGCTCGTCGTCCATAGTAACTCCATAATCGAAGTCGCTGCGCATAAGCGGATCCATTGTGGCGCCGAACAACCATGCGCGCTCGTTGCTACCTATTTCGTCAACCATGTCATCATAGAATGATTGATTGACTTCTGTATACATCTTTTCTGCTTCATTAAATGTCATTTTCCCGCGGGTTAAATCTAATAATGCGCCAATAGGGGGAGAATAAGACTTATATTCTTCAAAGCTCTTTTGTAATGTTGGATATTGGTCCATTGCCAGATCGCCCAAGCTGTCGTCTACCGACAGCCATTCCATCCTTTTAACCCGTACAATCTTATTCTCATCTTCCTTGCTGTCCATTTTCTTTTTATCGCTCTCGGAAAGTGTAGAGGTATCTTGACCCTCTTTTGCACCGAAGTTAATTGCTGTGGTTATTGAGACTCTAACATTGTCGTCAGGGCGATTCCTGAACATATTGCCGGACGGGACTATCAAATCATGATAGAACGCATTAACTTGATATCCATACGCCCACTTAGATTGGCCGCCGTTGGGGCCGGTGCGATATCCCTTCGCGTTGTCCTTGAAGGTTAAACGAATATCTGGTGTGTCCTTGCGGGGTTCTTTAGTAAACTTCACTCTATCATTGTTAAACTGTGGTTTCGCCGTCACATTATAGCCATAAGATGGGACATCCACCAACTCAACATCAGTATCCCACAAAAATCCCTCGAAGCCAAGATCGTCGAATGATTTATAGAATGTTTTAGTTTCCCTTTTGTTCTGGTTCGGTTCGAACACCATAGAGGAGGCGTCGCTAGTTAAGCTCTTACCAAAGAGGTCGGACGTAATGAGACCTGTGGGTTCCCCCACGCCGCGGCCTCTGGCTTCTTTGGGCAGTGTTCTGGTACCCGATGCAGGGTTTCCACCTCTTTGATACTGGCCTTTTAGCCAACCAGCCACATATTGGGGGTAAGCGCCGCGTCGAGAGCCAAAGAACATCAAATCGATTATATAAATGACCACAAGAAGAGGAAACAGAATCAGCCATCCCATGAGCGCAATAAGCCAGATAGGGATTTTCCACGGACTTGCAGGGGGGTCTGGGGGACCAAATGGTTCTTCGTCAGAGATCTCTCCGTAATAGGAAACCCATTCGGCGCCGTTGGCGGTCTTGTCTTGATGGACAGTCCATGGGTTTCCATAAGTATCCGAAAGGACCATATTGAGGAATCCCCAATCTTCGTGGTTATTGAAAAGGCTGAATCCGCCATCGCCAAGCATATCGGCCGCAAACGTGGCTTCCATGTATTTCATGTTGCTGTCGAGGACCATGTTAGCCGTTTGTAAAATTTCATCAGGTGTATGGGGAAGAATCCCATTGTCACACCCGGGATCAGAAAATACTGGTGGCATCAATTCTTCTACAAGATTGGATACACCCTTGTTGAGGACATTGGCAACATCATCTAAATCTTCAAGTAGTTGATTTTTGGCACTTGCATTTAATGCTTCACATTGTGCCGGGGACATGCGGCCTTCTAAAATAGCACACCGCTGAGCGTTGAATAGATCTAGCTCTTCCGGCGTCGAACACATCGATGGGTTGGCTGGCTCTCCGGCTTCTTCTGGATACTGTTCCAACATCGACTGCAATTGGCTTCGCGTTTCAACAGGGATTAAGAGTCCAACATTCCTATAGAAGTTGGCAATGGATGACTTTGTGGGGAAGGCATCGCGATATTCGGGGTAATCAAACTCGATAATGTTGTCTACCAAATCGCGGGCGTGGGCCGGCATGCCCGTCGGATCGATGAACGATGTAAAGACTTCCTCGCGCGTCATTGTGTTCATAGTATCAGCAAAGAAACTAATCGCCTTCTCTCTGTCGGCCAAGGCTGCACCGCCAATACCAAGCTGGTCTACCAGTGAAACAACGGTGTCTTCTACCTGTTTGTCCGAGGCAGAAGGCCCGCAGATAGTATCTCTAATAACCCCAGCTAGACTTTCGCGGCCGCTGAGAATCTCGGGTAGTGAGCCTGCCACCGCCCCCACTGTTTCGAGTGCCTTACAGATCGCATTTCCAATAATCTCGCAAATTTTACCCAAGATAGCTAGGAGGATCTTCAGGATGAGCATCTTGAGGAGACACTTTAGAAGCGCAAAGAGGAGCCCCAGAATGTCAGATAGTTTAGGCCATGCTCTAAAAGGATTCTCGAAGCGAATGGCAACGACATCCATGGGATCACGACAGAACGGCAACCCAAGGCTCTTGATAAAATCATCAATACCGGGATTAAAGAGAGGAGGAGCGGGGCAATCAAGAAGAGCGATAACTGCGGAAATCAGTTGCGCGCCGGGGAAGTTGCTTAACTGATCTAGTAATACTAGATAGTTGCCCTCGTACACCTCGATCAAACCCAATATATAAGCTTCGAGCACTATGTTGGGATCCAATTCTCCCTTTTGTTGATCGGATGGGCCGGCTAGCATTGCCGATAATGTTCTCTTTTCGCCCGGGGTCGCCGGAGTCTTTGATGTAGTGCTGCCGTGGGGGCCCGGGCGCGCGTTGGCTTTTTGTTGGGCCATGTATTCTTCATTTTCCCATGGGCGCTTTAAATTATAGCCGCCCCAGAACGGTGCGGCCTCTTTGCGTGGAGAGGGGTCATCTCCTAATCTTCCAAAACTCTTCCCTGACGCAAGATTCTTTTTGACTAGTGCGTCAAGTTCTCTCTTCTTGTCATCAGGAAGACCAACAAATAACTCGCCAAAGTCCTCAACGCCCATGGCTTTTAGTGCCGACAGGACAATTCGACCAAGCGCTTCGTCCATGCTGAGGCCCTTAAATAAGCACTCCATTGCTTCGAATAACAGGTCAAATAATCCGCAATTTTTAAGAGGGCCTAGGCCGTATCTATATAAGCTATCCATGCCGGCCAGACCAAAGCCACCGCCGCTGCAGCCTAAAACGGCGCCGGCGACACTGCCGGCCGGGGCTAATATCTTTTTACACATGTTAACGAAGATAGGATCTTTCTCATCTACCGTAAAGAATGATTGGAACTCTGCCATAGTTTCCATATTGAATGCGTCTGCAAAGGTTGCCGCGGCGTTAAGGCCCATTTCCCCAAAGTCTTTGTCAACCTCGTCTGGATTGGAGCGACACAACGAATCATGGAAGGCCTTAGCAATAGCATCACCCAAGCTGAATACTTCATCAAAAATATCTTGGCCAAGTTCTTTGAACTCGTTTTCGAGGTTATTGGCTATACAATCACTGATAGTGGGGGAGCCCATGGGTCCTTCTGGCTTAAAGTCGTAAATTTCCGGATAAGTATATTTGGTTAAGAATTCAATCCACGGAATCGGTACGCGGGAGCCGAGATCACGGACCATATCATTTTGCTTGGCAAAATAAGCTACCGCGGTTTTATCTCGCCAAGTTGAGCGGCGGCGCAATGATGCCAATCGTTTTTTACCGTACGTTCTTCTTGGCCTATCCAAACAGCCTGCGGTATATACTTTCATCTTTTTGATTTTATAATCGTAGGTGAAAACACAATCTAGTTTGGTGACCATTGCATCCGAACTAAAGAAGTCCCCGAAACTAACATTGAGGGTAAAGCCTCGCGCATCAAGCCACGAATCCAGTTCGTCAACAAGATCCGCTACAGCGCCCGAACCAAAAAATCCATCGTCGCCATATTCTCCGAGATTAAAAATCACGTCGCTCTCTTTAAATTTTAAGTTGCCGCCCTCTGTAGCTCTATATACTTTCAAATACCTATTATATAGATCAAGACCTTTGCGAAGCTTAAGAGCCGTGACATTCAACATCGAAGCGTTAATCGAAACTTTTATGTCTGTTTTGTCTATGGGCTCTTCGTCGGCTGCATCGTCGTCGTTCTCTAAATCAGGGAGGGCCAATACATCGTCGTAGTCTACAGAATAAAGCAGTTTAAGTCGTGATCGTGGGCGCGGATCCATGTAGAAGTCAGTATATTGTACAACCGCTAAGATCTTATCAATACTTTCTTGAGAATCATCTTTCTGAAGATACTCAAGCATTTGTTGAATCGTGCCCGGTGCATGAAACTCCCAGATTTCCTTTAGGGCCGCTTCGGCCTCATCGTCGGTCATTTTAGCGTTATATCCAGTGGTTGTTCTGGGGGTCGTTAACTGCACTTCATACATACAGTTCTTTTCATTTATACGAGGGACTCCTGATTGCATGTCTCGCCAGTTTGAGACAATGGTGTAGGGGTTGGGAATACAACTTTTACAAACTTTAACCGGTGGTGTAACGTCGCCACAGATATCAGGCATGCCATCACCATTTTTATCTTGGAACGGTAAATACGGAGACTGACCGTCGGGAGCTTCCAGTTCCGGAGTCGGTACCATTGTTAAATTTTTGCTAGCTTTCGTATATTCTGCCATGTTAAAACCCTAAGTTATGTTTACGTTCCGACTACAAATGTACTTATATCCGCCCACATTCATATAGTTGAACTGGATAAAGTTCATGTTGATGCGGGCCTGATAGTTAGCATTTATTACCCAATTCAAGTTCTGCGTGAGGAATGAAGACGCATTGCCCATCGATCCCGGCCACATTGGGTAGGGGAACATGAATGCGTTTAGAGCGTTATGCATCATCGATGTCCAACCTATGACGAACAAAGAGGCAAAGATGTCTTCTATGCAGTCGGTTATTTCAAGCAGTGCATCTCGCAATAAGTCACCTCTCACTGCGGGCTGCAGGTTTCGAATTTTTTCGAGAGGATGATAAATACCGCCGTAGGTAATATATGTACCAGTGTGGTTGCCCGCGATAAGATTGATTTCAGGTGCCCTTACTGAAATTTTCCCACCCAGAGAGTTAGTCTCTCCAGTTAAGCCATAACCATCGGGATCCAGAGCTTCGCCCGTGACAATGTTGACACCTTCGCGGCCAATTAGGCGAATAGTGTCGGCTTTTGCCGCAATAGAGGCGCGGGCTTTGGATGGGCCTGTGTTGCCGGCTGCCAAACCAAAGTTCTTGTCAACGTCAGTTAGTTGATTTATAAGAACCCTTGCGGCGTCAGCAAACATAGAATTGTCAACATACGCAGTACCACCTTCTTGACCGGGAGGGCCTTCACCTTTTCCGGCATTTGCCATGCGCCCAACCACCAAATCAATAGAGTTGGCGCGGTTAGAGCCCATCGCTCCATAACCCGAGGCGGCAGCGTCGGGTCGATCGGTGCCCAAAACTATATAAGAGCCCTCATTTTGAAGGATCTCTTCGTTGGGGGCTACCTTATAATGAATATTTTGTACCGCAATCGGGCTATGGAAAAGTCCGTTCTCGGCATATTGAGGCCTCTGGCCCGAGTCTATTCTCTGTTGGGCAGTGGGTGGTGTTTCTGATGGTTTGTTTTCTTTGTTTTTGTTGTCGTAAATTTTAGTTGTCATATTTTCCTCTTTAACTTATCATGCCTAGTGCACGCATGTTCTCTTCCCTTTCGCTTTCTGCTGCAGCGGCGGTAGCGATGTTTTTTTCGCGTTCTGCGCGCAAGGCCTTCTGTACTTTTTCATTATTGTGATGCTGTGAAGCTTTATTCGCTCCGCCGTAATATGAGCGTCCAGAGCAGTTGTTGCCCCCGCTAGCGCATGGTCCAGGACTGGGCACAGAGGCCCATTCGCGAGCTAAGTCTAACTGTGCTGCTTCAATATTGTCGTGTCTCCCCTGAAGGTATCCTGCTAGTGTTGATCTCTTAGTACCGTAAAGGAGGGCGCTTCCCAACTTATCTTGGGTCGCCGCATTGAATAAGGTATCGCGTGAAATGCCGGTTTCCGCTAGCGCAAGCAACATGGTTACGGGTATAATCTGGTATCTTCCTGCTGCAAAGAGGACGGGCGGGGTACCGCTCGTTCCCTTTATCGACGAGTGGGCTGCTTGGTGCTGCAGAACCTCAGCGATTGTCATTTCGGTAAGATTTTTAGGTAAAATGGTGGACGCGTTATGGGTGCTCCCTATAATGGTGCCGCCGCTTGTGCCTTGGTTCATAGAGTTATAAGTGCCTTCGCCGCTACCAATAAACGCTAATAGGTCGCCGCCGGCGCTTTGGCCGGCGTATGGAACTCCCATGGCGTGTGGGCTTGCATTCTTGTTTCCATAAGCGCTCGATGCCGGCTGTGCACATCTATTGCCCTGTCGGCGATTGCGTGCTACATTTGAGCCAATGATGTCCACGATATAAGCAATATCAGTGTCATAAGAAAAGCCCTTCTTTTCCATACGAACCAATACTTCACATCCCCCATACAAGGTTTCTCCGGAATAAAGAGCGGTCGTATACATTGACTGGAGAAGTTGGTTGTGCCCCACATTTGCCGTGGCGGCCTCTCCTTGTGGACAAGGATCTGGCAAGAACGCATGTGGCGAGTCTTCCAAGATCTGAATATAATAACCCTGATATCCCTTTCCCCGAAGGCGAGATTGCTCTCCCGCCGGTAGTCCTTGCATGTTTTGCATGACTTGTGGATCCATCTCTTGGCCGGAGCCAAGACGACGAAGAATCCGAGCTTTAAAAGTATTCTTTCCCGTAAACTTATCGCTGGGTGCTGCCGCTTTCCTGATGGCAGATCCCAGCGCGTCGATGCCGCCGGTGCCGCTCACTAGGTCAGCAAAGGATATAAGGTCTTTAGCCATCGGCCGGTTCTCCTTGAATGAGGTTGAAAATACTGTCCTTATCTTCGTCACTAAGCTCAAAAGATGTTTCATGGTCTTTCTTTTGGATAGAAATAATCTTCACTAGTTGCTCATTGGAGCGCTGCAGGGTTTCTATATGTTTTGCCGCAACCGGGCTAAGATACTTATTCTGTTCGGGGGCTGCTACGATGCAGTTTGCTATCTCGTTCAGAAACTCACGCGCAGCTTTGCGATCGCCGCGGATGTTATCCAAGGCCTCGTTAATCAATGAATCCAGATCGTTTTTACTCATAGCGCGCCATTATTCCAATTTTGTGTGAAGAAGTAATACTTCTTTTTAAACTTTTTCAGAGAGTTAACGATTTGTTTAGTGTTTAAACCGGTAATCTCGCGAAGGTATAAATAAATAGCCTTTTTATTAAAAATTTGAATTTCATCTTTAGAATCGAAAAGAACACAAATCGCCTGATATACCTTCAGATCGTTTTCCTTCATCTGCGTAGTGTCCCATGATTTTAATTCTTTATAAAACAAAAGCCAAAATTCATTCTCCTCTCTTTCGCTAAGATATGACTCAGTGGTTGATAAGTAGCGTTCTTCATAATTCTTAGCTAAATTATCAAAGTTAACTTCTGTTCTATTCTTTCTCTGCTGCCTCTTTACTTTGTGAATAAACCAGTTTTTAGTGATAACACTAAAATAAGAAAAGGCCTTTGAACCCTTATTGGGATCATATTTGTCCAAGATTGTCATGAGCCAAATTTTACATTCGTCTCTGAGAGAATCTATGTTGGGTAAGTTAGTAAACTTATACGTAAAAACAATCTTATCCACCATTTCATTAAATGCTGGCTCTATCCACTTAATGTAGAGATCAGTGCGCTCGCGTGTGCAATTAGTTATGCAGTAGCGTATGATCGCATTTTCGTGATCTTTGGTAAAATAATGATTTTTCTTACGGCGCTTCGTCTTCGGCGCTGTCGGGTTCTGGTTCGGCATCTTCCTCTATTAATCCGTAAATATATTCAAATGTCTCCAACTGTTCGTTGAAAGATCGGGCATGCTCCATAAGAGCGCCTAACGTCTCATCGCCGTAAAACATTTCCAGTTCATATACGTTTTCAATATGAGTGGCAAATGAATCTACCATTTCCTTAAAATCGTACATTTCTTCCGAAATGCTTAAAAGACGAATTATTGCAGTGCGAACATAATATATAAGACCAATATTAAGCACGGCTGATACTAAAAGTATTACTAAAAGGATTATTTCAAGAGTCGTCATGGCTTCTTTCCTTCACTTCTTTCTTTTGTTGTTCTAAGATTTTTCTATTTTCCTCAATAAATTTCTTAGTCAATTCTCCCGTTTGGGAGGACGTTACGCCTTTGTTTTTTGTAACAAAGGGTTTGTTAAGCAATTTTACCAGAGTGTCGATGCTTTCGCATTTTGGACAAGCCAACGGGTCTTCTCCGATAAGATGCATAACCTTGGTAGTTTCATCACAGCTTTCACAATGATAAGCAAAGATGGGCATTACCGGACCACTAGCTTTTCTAAATCTGCGGGGGTGATTTCTGATTCATCACTAAAACGTACACTGGGTGGGTTATTAACCACGAGGCCCTTATCTGTAGCCGTTAGTTCAAAGCCGCTCAAAATAGGGACGATATCCAACTCATTTAATAGTGACTCTTGTAGTGCCATCATAATGGCCCCGAGTGCTTGATTTGATAACTGCATTTTTACTCCTTTAAAAATTCTATATGTTGTTGATTTATAGACATTATATCATTAAATTTAAATCTGTATACGTCAAAGTTTTTATACTTGACTACACTGTCTCTAGCAACTGATTGATATTCCATTTCGTTGATGTTCAAAACAAGACCTTGGCCGGCCTCGTGAACTATATCATCGTTATAATGCGTCCACCATTTTACGATATGGCCCACTTCTATGGGATGCGTTTTATTTTGCAATGGCTTTTAAATCCTCGTCATACATCATGTGGGCGAGTTCCTTGAACTTAATACGTGGCTCCCAGCCGAGCTTTTCTTTTGCTTTGGTGGGATCGCCCAACAACAACGGAACCTCATGGGGGCGGAAAAGTCTTTCATCTATTTCTACGTGTTTATCAACATCTAGGCCGGCGTAATTAAACACCTCGTGTAGAAATTCTTTTACCGTGTGTGTCTCGCCTGTAGCAATAACATAATCATCTGGGATCTCTTGTTGTAGCATCAGCCACATTGCGTCGACGTAATCGCCGGCAAATCCCCAATCTCGTTTAGCTTCAAGATTGCCTAAGAATAACTTCTCTTGGCGCCCTAATCGAATATTGGCCGCGGCCTTCGTAATCTTGCGTGTAACAAAAGTTTCGCCGCGGCGGGGAGACTCATGATTGAAAAGAATACCACTGGAAATATGCATTCCGTATCCTTCTCGATAGTTCCGACACAGATTGTGTGCGAAGACTTTCGAACAAGCATAGGGGCTAGCCGGCATAAGTCGCGTGGTTTCTGACTGGGGGTTCTCTGGGTTATCTCCGAACATTTCAGAAGATGACGCTTGGTATACGTGCGCGCTTGGGCAGATATTTCTGACTGCTTCAAGCAATCGCAAAGTGCCCATAGCTACGATATCGGCTGTTTCTTCTGGGGTATCAAAGGACACCCTAACATGCGATTGTGCTGCTAGGTTATAGATCTCATCAGGTTGGTATTCCAATAATAACCGATGGAGGTTCCCTGAGTCAATCATGTTTCCATATACTAACGAGAAGTTTAATATTTTGTCAGCATCATTAAAGATATGATCGATGCGATCGGTACTAATCAAAGATGTGCGTCGCTTCAAGGCAACAACATTGTAGCCTTTATCCAACAACAGATCCACTAAATAGGAGCCATCCTGACCTGTGGCCCCTGTCACTAGTGCTGTTTTTTGCTTATTGTTCATGTTGTTGGTTCTCCGTATACCATTTATATGTTTTCATTATTCCTTCCTCGAACGATGTGAATTTAAAAGGCCCAATCAAATGTGTAAGTTGTTGATTTGAGCCATCCTTTCTAAACTGACCATCTAGCTTCCCATTAAATGATAATCTCACATTTTTATCAATTTGTTTAGTTAAAGTTCTCGTTAGTTCAAGAATCGAAAGGTTCTCGGGGGGTGCAACAATAACCGGCATGTCACTATTGTGGTTTTGCAACAGAACAGGTATTATTTTGCATAAATCATCAACATACAGTTGTTGTCTAAGAGGAATCCCCGAACCCCATAGTTCTATGGCCTCTCCGGGCTTTGCCTTCCACGTCTTGTGAACGAGGGCTGCTACAAAGTGGGAAGCTTCGGCACCAAAGTAATCTTCGGGTCCGTAAATATTAGAAGGGCAAAACGTAGAATAGTTTAATCCATATTGGTTTCTATATGCGCATGACGCGACATGCAGCATTCTTTTAGTCATCCCATAAGAAAAATTTGTTTTAGCAGGAGGTCCGTCATAGAAGCTGCTCTCAGTAAAAGGGAAGATCTCCATCTTCTCCGGGAAAGCACATGTGCTCAACGTAGACAAAACACGTTCAATACCAGCCTTGTAGGCCTCATGAACCACATTTGTATTCATCATAGTGTTAATATGAAAGAAATCTGCTTGATTTTCTATATTGTCTTTGATGCCTCCCACTCGGGCGGCTAAATGTAAGACCGCATCTGGCTTCAAATCATTGTATAGTTCTCTCACTTGTGTAGAATCGGTCAAATCACAATCTTTTGAAGAGAGATATGTCCAATAGGGCTGTTGTAGCGCCAATCTGCGTCCAACAAAGCCGCTACCACCTGTAACAAGTACAGTCTTATGCATTACCATATGAAGTTCTCCTTATAGTATTGTACGGTGGAGTCAATCTCTTCGTCGAAGATGTGCTCTGGCTTCCAACCAAGGGCGCGTAACTTATCATCGTTCAAAGCATACCTAACATCTTGACCTTCTCTTTCATATGAAAAATCGACATGGTCTTCCCAACAATAGCTGTGTCCAAAGAACGCCTCCATGATCTTCATCACGGTATCTATGTTTTTCTGTTCAAAACCGCCGGCAACATTATAAATTTCATTAGTTTTTTGGGAATCCATTATTGTCATCACGGCGCGGGCTGTGTCATCGGCGTGCAACCAGTTGCGAACCGGTGTGCCGGCATTATGTAATCTTATCTTTTTACCACGTTGCAGGTTTTTAACAGACAATGGGATTAGCTTTTCAGGATACTGACCTATCCCATAATTGTTGGTGGGTCTTAAAAGAATGTACTCGATATCATAGGTTCTAGCCCATGCGAGAACAAGCATGTCTGCAGCGGCCTTTGCGGCTGAATATGGATTGCTCGGATGAAGTAGGTCCGTTTCTATGTGTTCTCCTTTAACAATGTCTCCGTAAACTTCGTCGGTGCTAAAATGAAAAAAGATCGGCCGGCGGTTGCAGTTAACGGGCTTGTTTCTTATCAAATCTAAAAGATTACGAACCCCCATGATGTTACTGTTTATAAACTCTTGGGAATCGATAATACTATTTCCCACATGAGACTCTGCAGCCGTGTTAATAACATAGTCACAATCATACAAGTGTTGAAGATCCTTGATATCCTCTTTTATAAAGGTGAAATTGGAGCTATCATTGAACTCTTTTAATAAAGCTTCATTAGCAACATATGTGCACTTATCAACTCCATATACTTTCCAGCCTCTTTCTAAACAGCGGCGCGTTACATAAGAGCCAATGAAACCCAAACAGCCGGTAATATATACAAGCTTCATTAAAGATCCCCAAAGAAACCATCGACTGCTTCTTTGATGTATTCAAGTTTTTCATCTGTGAGTCCCACATAGGTTCCCAAAAAGAAGGAGTTTGTGGTAATCAACTGGGCGTTAGGGAATGCTTCGTACATATCACCGTATTCTTCCGCCAGATGCACGTAGCCCGGGTGGGCCAAAATATTGCCCGAGAAGTACGAGCGTGTTTGAATTTTAAGGCCCTCAAGATGGTTTACTATATCCGAACGAGAGAAAGGAGCATCTTCGTTGATTGTTAATAGAAATGCAAACCAACAAGGGTCCGCCTTCTCCGTAGCAACCGGCATATGGAAATATTGTTGATAAGGCTCAAATATAGCCCTTAGCTTGGCCCAGTTCTCTCGGCGGGCACTATCTAGCATCGGAAGCTTGTCGAGCTGTTGTAGGCCCATTGCGGCCTGTAAATCTAGAGGCTTGAGATTGTATCCTATTTCATCGAAGACATAGCGGTGGTCGTACACCGCATCTTTGAGGCCCGGGAGCCAGTTTTTAAATCTGTTTCCACATGCGGTTTCACTTGTGACATTGCCCGGCTTCATGGTATTACAGTAACACGCACGGCCCCAATCGCGAATGCTAGCAAGGATAGTGCGGGTTTTGAGACTGTTAGTCGCAATGAATCCTCCCTCTCCCATTGTCATATGGTGAGCGGGAAAGAAAGAGCATGTTGACATGTCTCCGTAGGAGCCAAGCTTCTTACCATCATAATAAGAACCCAGCGCATCGCATGCATCTTCCAAAAACACAAGATTGTATTTTTCGACAAGTGCCATCAATCTGTCCATATCGGGTGGATTGCCGAGTACGTGGGCAAACATGATCCCTTTAATCTCAGGATCTGCTTCTAGTGCTGCTTCTACTTTATCTAAATCCAAGTTAACACTTGGCAGTTCAACGTCTACAAAAACTGGTACTAAATTATGTTGTATGAGAGGGTTGATGGTTGTAGGGAAGCACACTACTGGAGTAATGATCTTGTCGCCATCCTTGAGTTGTTTGGTAAATCTGCGTGATTTCGTCGCAGCTACCATAAGCAGGTTAGCCGAGCTTCCCGAATTAGTAAGGGAACCATAGAGCTTTCCTAGTTTTGAAGGAAATCTTTTCTCAAATTCACGAGCGTTTTTGCCAAAAATCATCCAGCCATCAAGTATCTGCTTCACAGCTACTAAATATTCATTTTCATCAAAGATGGGGCCGGAGTATGCTATCCAATCTTCGCCGGCTGACCATGTTTCGTTTTCGTGTTTTTCCGTGATATATTCGGAAACCAGTCCTAAGATTTGTTCCAACTTTTCAGACACTCTTTTACTCCTTCTTCTAGACCTATCAGGTCAATATTCAGTGAGTCAAGCGTTGTTGAAGCGCCGGTATACGGCTTACTTAACTCCTTGTGGTGTATTATAACCCGATGTTGCGAGTTTGTCAATACTTTAATTCTTTCAGCATGTTCACTTAAAGTGTATTTCTCTGTGTAACAGAGGTTAATATCTCTAGGAAGGTGGGTGTTTTCACTGTATATGATGAAATCTATGACACGGCCAACATCTTGAGCATAAAAATAATCCATATACTTGTTATAAGAGATGGAAGCATCTTGATTGAGACAGAACTTGTTGTAACAAGAGCGAAACAATCTTTGAGATTCTTCGTGGGTGCCAAAACAACCAAATAAACGTAAGTTATAGATATTACTGTTCATCTTTACTATTTTGCGAGCGATAATATTCTTGGCTAGTCCATAGTAATCTGGTGGAGTTCCCGTGTTTATTAACGTTTCTTCGGCGTTCTTGATAGGAAGCATTCGATTAAACTCTGCTCCCGAACCAAAATGGAACATATATTTGAACTTATCAGAAAAATAGGCGAGATTTTGAAACATACCAACATTATCAAAAATATCTTCTATTTGTTCCTTGTGACCTCTCTTTCCACCACGAACTGCGGCATGAATGACCACATCCACCTTGTTCTCATTAAAAAACCTCTGTACATCCAAAAAGTCTGTCGGGTTAAGAGTTGTACGATCAGTTAGAAAAAGGTTTACTCCTTCTTGTTGTATGTAATAGTCTCTCATCTCTTTGGCTAAAAAGCCATTGGCTCCGGTTATCAAAATATTCATATTGCCATAATCTCCTCTAGCACTCTTGCTAGCCGAATCGTCGAGTCATGGTCTTTTAAAAATCGGCGGTGTCCTGCTGCACCTATCTTTTTTGTAACGGCGGCATTCTTACACAAGAAATGAGCCTTATCGATGAACTCTGGTCTCGTCTTAAACGTTATTATTTCTTTATCAACTTCGTAATACTCTTCTATACCGGGGTGATATTCAGTTATCAGCAGGCCACCGCCGGCAGGAACTTCAAAGATTCTTTGTTTCATTTGCGTAGCGCCCGACGGATCATTGTCATTGGTGGATAGATTGATGCCAATCTTGCTATTGGCGTGGGCCCTAAATAACTCTTCTTGTGTCATTCCAAAAAGCCATTCGATGGGGATTGGACAGTTGTTGAAGTAAACTTTTCTGTTTGGTGTTGGCGCGCCAATAAAAGATATATCATACTTTTTCTGTTCAAAGGCCACAGAAGGATAATGTTTGGAGTAGGAATGCCAATTCCCTACCACAATGTTATCGTATCCTATATCTTTATATTTTTGAATATGTGGTCGCTCGGGAGTTGAGCAGACTGTGAAGTGTTTGCAAACGCGACTTGAGAAGTCTGTAAACCGCCATGTGTCATCGCAAAACCAATTGAATGTTTTAGTGCGGCCACTTTGAGTTTCAGCAGCCAGTGCTTGCCATGGTTCATGGGCGGCAATATTTCCATCACCAGTTAACATACAGAATATAAGATCCGGCTTAAAAGATTCTATTACTTTATTTAAATCTTTTTCTGGTGCTGACACTGTGTCATAAAAGTAAACTTCATGACCCAGCTCACATAATGGCAAATAAAAATACCACCATCCGCTATCCACGTGACCTCTATAAGTTTTATTGTTTACAAAAAGTATTCTCATTGCCCACCCTCATGCGAACTGATGTTCTTCGACTAATATAGTAGACACACCATCAGTGCGGGTGTAGGCTTTTTTGTATTCCGGAAGGACATCTTCTGCCTTGTTTAGTTTCACAATATTCATATTTCTTACGATTTTCCTAAACCCCTCGGTGAAGTCCCCCACGTGCTGCTCTTGGGGATCGATGGGTTCGCGGACGCCGACTGCTACCCGTATAATGACCTTGGGCATGTACTGCCCGCATGTCATTTCGCTTATCTTGTCAAGATGATTAACAAGCTGGTCAGCAGCCAAAAGAAGAAAGTTCCATCGGGGATACACTGATACGGGGGTATACCCAGCAATGGCTAGACCAGTGGATATACCTAGTTGGAGATTTTCTGCCACGGGCATTTCTATCTTTTTTTCGGGAGCGATACGCTCAAAGGAGCTTGCTATGGCAATCCCGCCATATTCCATACTCTGACCCAAGAATAAAGTATCTTCCTGTTCCGACAGATACTCCATAGCTTTTTTAAGTTCTTCAGCGTATACTAAACTTGATTTCAAAATAGCACCTTTTCCCCAATTCCTGCGTGTGGGAAGAAATTGTCATATTCATAATAAATGCATTTGGATGAGCTTGTGGCGATTTTTTTAATATCATCGCCCCAAACCGCCGACGTGGGGGTTTCTACGCTCTTGTGATTGTCTGCTACAACAAACGTTATTGGAAGATCGTGAACTTCGGCATATCTCAAGCTTTCTTGCACGGCCCCCGTATAAAAGGACATATCCCCGATGAAGCACCATACTTTTCCTTCACGCTTGTTTTTCTTGAGACCCATGGCGATTCCCACGGCAATCGGAGCATTTCCTCCCACAATAGCAGAGGACATGATATTATATTCTTTAAAAGATAAACAAATAGACTTATTGTTTAGAATCGCGGCTTTTACTTGTTCGCGTGGAACACCCTTGAGTAAACACTCAAGATGACTAGCCCATGTAGCAAAACAGTAATCTTCAGGCTTTATATCTTTGAAGATCTCTATCAGCTGCTCTTCGTTCCCTCCACGTAAATGAACCGGAGAGGTAATCTTCTTGTTTTTGAAAAGCTGAAAGATTTCTAATTCAAACTCTCTCAAGTCTTCAGGTGTTAATTTAGATTCCATTTGGTCCTCCAATATTGTTTGATCTTTTCATCATAGTTAACGGTCTCCTTATGCATACCCCATGTTGCCTGTTCTTTATGCCATCGATAGTAATATCCTAACCACTGGGGGTATGGGTAAATAAAAATATCGTTATCGACAATATTAAAATACAGTTCATAATCTACCGCACCTAAATAATTTTTAGAATCCCAACGTACAATCCCATCATCATACAACTGTTTCTTATACACAACAGTCGGGGTAGTAACAGGGCATTTGACAAACAAAAGTTCCTTGAGTTCTTGCATACCTTTATATGTGTGCTTCAACTCTCCCATTGGATTCTTTAGAGAACCACGGATGCCGTGGATAGGTGATTGTAGGACTTTAATTTTATCCGGTGCTCCAGCGATTATCTTTGCAATATTATCAATATAATCTTCCGTTATAAAATCATCTGCTCCGAGAATAGTAAAATACTCACCAGTAGCGTGCTTTAGAGCTTCATTGACTGGCTCTTCCCATGAATATCTATAAAGATTGGGGGCCGTAAAAACTTGCAACTTGCTGTCGTTTTGTTGAATCTTTTTGGCTATCTCATAGCTCGCATCTGTGCTTTCATTGTCCACAAAAATAACTTCCGTATCTTCATACGTTTGATTCAAGGCCGACATAATGCTCTCCTCTATCCACTTTTCAGCATTGTAACAGGGTATAATGACTGTTATTTTAGGTTTCATAAAGCTAACAACGCCTCCACTCTATTAGTATAACAGTGATTGTCCAGTATGTCTTGTTTATTTTTTTGTTTTATATCATTGAGTTCGCTTTCGGATAAGGATAGAAACTCTTTTACTAATCCTACCATTTCTTGTGCATCTGAAGATGTTTTTATATCGGGAAGTAATCGACTCAGTTGGTCTACCGAATCAGAAACTAAAGCGCCATTTAATCCTAAAGATTTAAATGTCCTTTCATTCGTGTCATGACCTAGGGTTCTTTGATAAGCATCATGAATGTTTAAGGTTGTTTTACTGTTGGCGAGAAGATCGCATTCCTGCTGGTGTGTAAGATTTTTGTTTACAAAAAAACCACACTTAAGACCTGAATTTTTAAACGCTGTGAACGTTTCTACGATTATCTTTCGCTTTTCGTCGAATCCATTGTTTGCCCAACCACCAACAAAACTAACATCAAATTTATTATATTTGGGATTATCAATAGGCTTGTATGATATAGAATCAAATGCTAAGGGGACGCAGTGAACTTTTTTCCATTTATCATAGAATTGAGTACCCTCGACCGCATCGGAAAACGCCCATAAGTGAATATTGTCCATACTATTTACTTGTTTTATTATTTCATCAGACACCTGCGATACAAAGTTAGGATGCTGTGCCCATGGCATAGGAAACGAATGAGGCTGAACATGTAAAAAAGTTTTATGACTATTTTCAGCGGCCTTAAAAAATGCATCTGGATTGGCGGGAATAGTGCCGCCCACTGCCATTATTATGTAATCTTCACTTAGCTTTTCTCGGGTGTGAGGGAGTGATGAGTTGAGGGCGATCTCGGTAATCTCGGACATCCTTTGATGCAGCTGGGTTAAGGTTTCGTCGTCGGGTTCTAGTGAAAATCCCTTGGCCCTCCACGCATTCCTATATCCATCGTAAATCCATTTGCCGGCAAAGGCGCCGTATGTGGGAATATAAGCCTTCATAAAGCTAACATCTCCTCACCATATTTGATACCCATATATCTCTCGCATGTGGACCAGTTTCCCGGCCCACAAAGCTCTTTAAAGTTGATCCAGAAGTTTTCCTGCTGCTTGGGTGTTAACCTCAAAGAATAGTTAGCGATAGTCTTTCCATCACTGTGCGTTCCTTTGCCTTTAAGGGTAGTCGGAACAACGATGGTGAGACCCAATATCTGATCGGAGGGTGGATGTGTTATCTTAATACCTATGGGATCCGGTGTGGTTGCCGATGTTGTATATTGCCATGTCAATGGACGTGTGTGTCTCTGTTCTGGTGTTTCCGCTTCTTCATAAACTTTTATCTCTTCCAACTTAAAGGCTTTCAGGTCTGTCGTATTCGACCAGTCCCAGCCAAGACTAGTCTGGTTATCGTATTTTTCTTTTGCCCAGCCAAGCATAGCGTCAAAGGGAATAAGCGTCTCCATGCGCGGTGTTGGGTACCCCATCGAGATATCAATCTCCAAGTATTGGGGCTCGCCGCCTTGATGGGTGTTATAAGTGGTGCGACTATTCTCAAAATGTTCTTCAAAATTATCCATAAATTTCCGTTGGTCTGCACCGTTTAAATCCACTTGCAAAAACTCACAAAGTTGCCTTATAACAGACGCGGGTTTTTCTACCAAGTCCTCATAATAAAAGATTTGCTTTTTCCCTTCATAAGACTCATAAGTTTTTATATTGTCGAAAAAGTACGATATATCCGAAGAGAGTGGTGGCATAGGGGCATCACAGACGAGTGTGGTCCATTTTTGGATCCCCGTATGGCGTGGAAACATTTCCATTGGGTTTCTCATTAAGAAGATTAAAGGTATTTTGCGCTCCATAAAGGCCTGGATATACTCTTGGTGTATTTTATCTTGGCCATGTATTTTAAAAGCAACTGTTTTTTCGTTTTTGTATTTAGCGATGAGTGGGCTATCAATAAGGTTTGTTGAAGTAGGTGGGCCCCGCGTTGGGCGCTTCGTAAAGTGTTCAATAATATAGCGCACAAAAGTGCTGCCACTTCGGGGATAAGAGAGAATAAGATTAATACTCATGCTACCGCCTTAACTACTAAATCAGCAATGGCAGTTCTTTTAGCATGCATGTATTCAATCAAATCTTTGCCTTTCAATTCATACCAAGGTTCACGGGTGGCGCCAATCATCTTGTTAACAATGACACTCATTCCCATCATGCGAGCCTCTACCACCACTCTAGAGAGAGTTTCAGGAGTTTGGGGAAAGAAGACGAACGTTTGGTTGTCACTTAGTTGATCTAAAAATGACTCGTAATTCTTACTAGATATCAATTTATACGGCTTTTTTGTATGCTCGCAGTACATAACTGCTTCTCTTGTATTCTTGTGAGGAATTTGAGAGTGCATAATCGAACACATGTCTTGCTTTTCTTTCTTAGACATTCTTAACATCAACTCTAATGAAGAAGTAGACCACAGATTGCCACTTAGATTAACAAGGTTGTCTATTTCAAGATTCATTTTGATTATCTCCAAATGAAACTGAGATTGACATATTACTGCTTGGGCGTTTTTGTAGAACTCCACATTAACAAGAGCTTCAGGGGGTGCTTTAAATCCGGGATATGTACCCGGGTTTCGCGATCGCATATATTTGTGATCATGTTCGTAGATAATATACTTTTTATCATAAAAGCGTTCTAATAGATAGGGCCTGATATTAACAAAATTGGCGATGATAAAATGGGCCTCTTTATTGTTCTTTATAAAAGATTCGGTCAAATTGTGACTATTCAGTTTGATAATATGGTGACCGTTGGCGGTTAATATCTGTAGCAGCTCATCATTATTTAACTCGCCGCCTCCGAGCACTTGTTCTACAAAGAAATCTGCAAGGAATACTATTTTCATTTGCTGACTCTCACTAATCTATTTCTTCGATATCCAACCCATCAAGCCAGTTTTCCACATTGAACTCTTCTTCATCAATACCCATTGCATCGACAAACTGCTTGTACATTTTTTCTTCAGAAAATCGGGTAGATAACTGCTGAGCATAATCAATATGAGTTTGGATATCTCCATCCTTCGTGGCCTCATAACATTCTCTCATCTTAGCTTTTGCTCCGACTTCGCGTGGTACTGCCCAGAGAGAGTCCTTGATAAGAACACCGTCCCAAACAACATTTTCGGGAATGGGGGTCATATCGAAGCTGATGTTATAAAAGTGATTTTTACCTTCCTCATCACAGAGGAAGTCTAGTTGGCCCGACCAGCCCGGGGCGACCACAGGTACTCCCATATAGGCCGCTTCAAATAAAGGTAACCCGAATCCCTCGCCATGAGTAAGTGAAAGGGCGGCTTTGATTTTGGGATGAGTATACATTGAATGCATCTCTTCATCAGTCAAATCTCCATGTAACAAATATACCTTGCACTTATGATCGGGCACTTGATTTGCCGCATTGAGGAGGCGTGTATAACATACTTCTCTATCAACAGAACAGTTCTTTGCTATATTGGTTTTCACAACGAGTCCAACGTCAGGATCATTTTTAAATTCCTCTAAAAACCACTTAATGGTGTTGTCTAAGTTTTTCCTCGGACCAAATTGCGCCACACATAAGAAGTTATATTTAGTGGAAAGCTGCAACTCAGGCGCTGCGAGATTTTCGTATGTCTTTACTGGATAGTTAACTGCGGTGATAGGAGTAGAGTTCTTCAGGGTGACCGGGGCGCCTGTTTCTTCCACCATGGCCTCATAGGTAGTATTTTCATAAACGTTTTTGGAGTGATTTGAAACAACGATAATGGCATCCATTTCATTCCCTTTCTGAATCCACTCATGGGCGATTTTGGTTGTTTCGATGCCGGCGGTATAGCCGATGTTCGTCTGTGCTATCTTTTCCCATTCGTTAGGTATCGTTACCTGTATAGAATAATCAAAGGCGCCACCGCTTTGGACGTGACTAATGGTTTGTTCAATCTTGGCATCAATCCATTTTCTTTCTTCATTGTCTTCGTGGAGCCAGCTTGTGTGGCCCCATTGTAGGGGATGAATATATATATCAAATATATCTTCTCTAGAGCGCAAAGCGCGTAAAGCGAAGCGGGCTTGTTCTCCATAACCGGATCTGGTAAGGACCGGACCTCTTAGTACAACTGTTTTTTTCATTAGGCCACCTCCAATAAGTGCCATCGTTTATATTGTTTGCGATTCTCCCAAGAACCGTGTTCTTCTACTATTTCATCTATAAGTTTAATCCAATTTTGTTCATAATCTTCGAAGTTATAGTTGTCCTTTATGTGCTGTAGACCTAACTCACTCATTTTTTTATACTTGGGAGCACTTAATGATAATGCCTTTTTCATGACACGGGTAAAGTCTTCTTGATTAATGCGGTCTTCATAAATATAGGGTACTTGTAGTGAACCAATGACCGCTTTGCTGCTGGGCTGGATACCCCAACCAAACCATTCTTTTCCGTTAGTAACCTGTTCTTGGAGACCCCCTGTCATATTAACAATAATCGGGGTTCCACAAGTCAGCGACTCCAACGTAGAAAGGCCAAATCCCTCTGCATCACTAATACCGATAGTGTAGTCCGCAGCACGATACATGTTTGCCATGGCTTGCGGCGGAATCTTAACGGAGGAAAGCAAAACTTGGCCGTGGATTAAACCCAGATGCTCAATAATATGAGGCAAATCTTGACCGTGGGGGTCCCGAGGGTCCGTATGCATCAGAAGAGTGGCCTTATCATGACCTACCTCATCGAGGAATTCCTTGAACCACCAAATAAGAGTACCACTTTGTTTACGTCGAGCATTTCTACTATTCCAAAAGAAGATTTTCTTTTTAGGATTAACAAATCTCTGCTCAGTATCTGCTGCAAATATCTGTTCCCGGATGTTAGCAATTTCCGCTTTCAGTTCAGCGGTATTTGGTGGGTGAAATATGGTTCCCGGTACCGCATGGGGCACATATGTGGAATCAACACCGGGGGCCACCTCTTGAACTATAGCATGTGTAACTTTTGAGATGCAGGCAATGTGATCGTTGGAACGATACCATTTACCATTGAAATGCGGAGCGGGGAAGTTATCCCATACATGGTAATATACCATCGGAATGTTTGCTCGGACTTCATTTTCAATTTCCCAAAGCCATTCATAGAACCTAGGATCTGTCATAAACCAGAGTACGTCTGGTTTTTCTTTGGTAAGCAAGGATCTGATAATCTCGTGATTTCCGTATCCATCGACTGGATAAATAACCCAGTCATCACCATAAGGCTCTACTCGGGTTGGATTATAGTCTTGATGTTGCATTGCGCCGCCAAGACAAACGAACTTATATCTCCCTGTTTTTAAGAGAGCTTCGATCATATATTTGGTTTGGGTACCAACACCCGAAGGTGAAAGTGGATGGTCTGCTAAGACCAAGATTTTCTTTTTATTCATTTATTCCTCATGGACAGTGTTCTGTCTTATAAAATTTACAGCCATAGCCACCCGTACAAGAAAGTCGATTCTTAATATATCGGCTGTTCTTGATATTGTATAATGCGGTGCTTAAAAGTTTAAGCGCATTTTCAGTTTTTCTTGGGCCGCTCGTGACGCGGAAGAACTCTACGTGATTTTTCTTAGCTGTTCTCTTAAGTAGTGCGAAGTGAGTTTCGACGTTCTTGGGATCAATATCCATTTTTTTACAAAAGAACTCTTTATACAAAGTTAGTTGATATGTTACTACAGGATCTGCGCGTCGGCGTGCGTCCCAGCCCCACGAACATGTTTTCCAATCAAAGATGTGTACTTTACCATCAGGCGTGGCTACTACTGCGTCGATATAACCCTTAAATTTATATTTCTCTTCGCCATCGATATCTTCCATTAATGGCATTTCAACAGCTAATACTTCAAAATCTTCAAAGTAATCAGTTAGAGCATCGTCGATTTCGGGGATTATATTCTTTCCCTGCTGCATCATTTGGTGGACAACTTTGATGTCAATGTCGTCTTCCAAATCTGCAATATTTTTCTTTAGCTCTGTAACAAAAAACTCTTCTGATAAATCTTCTTCTAGAAGCTTCTTTTCACAGACCGAATGAATAGCGGATCCAAAAGCCGTGTATTCATTTCCCTTGAAACCATCAATGCCGTCTACACGTGTTAACTTGTGATAAAAAGCACAAAATTTCCAATCCTTTAACTCTGAATATGATATATGCGGCACCCTAACTCCTAATGTGTTAAAGCTATTATAACCTGCTCACCCATCAAAGTCAAGATTTTTTATTTTTTGTAAGAACGACACTTTCTCATAAAGGGCCGGAGACACCTTGTTAATAAATTTATGATCGGAATCTAAATAATACTCTGTAAATCCGGTTGCGAAATACTCCCTAAGAGATGTAGCCGCATAAGGATTCACAAATATACCTTGCATGAGACTCGCTAATCTATCATATCCTACTTTCTCATACAAAAACTGATCAAACTCTTTGTCATATTCAATATTTTCAAAAAAAGACAGAGGGGCCTTAAAACCGGATTCCCATAAAATATCATGTAAATGCTTTCGTTTGCGTAAGAACTCTTCTTTGATTTTCTCATCCGCATAGATTTGATAACCATAAGCACTTTCTAAAGAGTGGGCAATCTCATGGATTATATCATCGTATAACCCCTCTTCGCTATCTTGCAAGTAAGAAATGTATAAAGCGTTATCATCATAAAATGCGTTTATAGATCGTTCTTCGAACTCATCAAACCATCCAAAAATAATCATTTCTACTTCACTTAATAAATGGTGAGGCAATATGGTTTCTACTTTATCGATTACTTTTTCTACATCCACTCCTTCGACCGGGTATTGAAAGAATATATGCAATCCCGACGGAGTGTAAAAATCCATCGTTTTATTCTTCAGTTGGTTCTGTTTTTCTGTTATGTAATTTCTCAGCATCATCTAATCCTTGTTTGTAGCCCAAAAGGAAGTTTTCTTCGGCCATCGAGTACATAAACTCAGGAAATTCAACCGCTAGTACTTCTGTAACCATTTCTACAGTAACCTCTTCTTTGTCCATTTTGGTTCCCACATATTCTACCAGATATTCTTTCAAATCTGAATCTTTTTCTACGATCATCGACAAAATAGGGTTGTGGTTTACCTCTTCTTCAGTGATGGTTTTGGTTGTGTCGTTCATTTTTTCTCCTATGTTATTTAAAATGATATTGATTCGCCGCATCCGCAGGCGCGTTTAGCTTGCGGGGCATTAAATACTAATCCCGACTTTAATAAATCTTCTTCGTAATCGATTTCCATTCCGCTTAAAAATAAATATGATTTTATATCAATACAAATCTTTATATCCTCAAACTCAAAAATCTTATCCTTCTCATCTGGCTCTGGCACTAAATCATAATGGTATTTAAAACCCGAGCAGCCCCCGCCCTGTAGCGCTATACGTAGATACTGGCCTGGGGTTTGTCTTTTTGTCATTAAGCTTCTTATTTTGTCTTTAGCAGCTTCGGTTACGGTAATCATTGGTGGTAGGGATCCTCTCCAGCGGAATGATCTGTGATATCTTCAATCTCAGTAATGGCTGGGAATTTGTTTCTCATCAGTTCGCCGGCGGCTGTTTTAACAGTTTCCGAGGCTGAAGAGCAACCTTGACATCCACCGCTTAATTCAATTTTAACGATTCCCTCTTCGACTGAAACTATCTTCAGATGGCCGCCGTGCATAGATAGGGCTGGATTGATGTCTTCATCAATAAATTCTTGTATATCTTTTTTATTCATCGGGAGTATTTTCCTGTTTTTGTTGCCAATCTTCAATGGCTGCTTTAATCGCGTCTTCTGCGAGTACCGAACAATGTATCTTCACCGGGGGGAGGGATAGCTCTTGTGCGATCTCGGAATTTGAAATTTCCATTGCATCATCTACATGAATACCCTTTACCATAGTCGTGATTAGAGAGCTAGAAGCAATAGCAGATCCACAGCCAAAAGTCTTAAATTTCGCATCTTCAATCATACCTTCATCGTTGATTTTCAATTGTAATTTCAAAACATCTCCACACGCGGGGGCTCCCACTAGGCCAGTCCCAACATTCTCATCGTTTTTATCCATGCTTCCCACATTCCGCGGGTTTTCAAGATGGTCGAGTACTTTTTCGGAATATGACATGAGTGGAAGCTAGCCTTTCGGGTTATCATATATAGACTATAGCATACATCTTTGTCTTTGTAAATCTACAAAACTTTAGATGCTAATGTCGCCAGTTCAGACCTCTCACCTTTTCGGAAGGTTACGTGGCCGGCGATTCTGTATTCCTTAAACTTTTCTATCGCGTGTGCTAATCCATTAGATGTTTCGTTCACATAGATATTGTCGATCTGTTCGATGTCCCCGGTCAGTATGATTTTTGTGCCTTCTCCTATCCGCGTGATGATGGTTTTTACCTCGTGTTTGGTGAGGTTTTGAGCCTCGTCAATAATAATAAAGGCATTAGCAATGGAGCGGCCGCGAATGTAAGTCAAAGCCTCCAGTTCAATCTTTCCTTTATCCATATACATCTCAAGCGACGTTCTATCTCCCATCAGAAATTTAAGATTATCTTGGATAGGCATCAACCAAGGGAGCATTTTCTCCTCCATGGTGCCCGGAAGGTACCCTATATCTTTCCCTAGGGGCTGTACAGGCCTAGAGACTATTAAGCGGTCGTAGTGGTTGTTCTCGGTCCTTAAACCTATAGTTTGTTGCAAGCCTGCGGCTATAGCCATCAAAGTTTTTCCAGAACCAGCGCGGCCGACTAGGGAGACTATCTTAATATCGGGATCCATGAGCATGTCGATAGCAAACGCTTGCTCTTTATTGCGGGCGTCGATTTTCCAATCGGGTATATTTTTATGGATAACGTTATGGAGAGGCTCGTGATGTGCTTTAAAACGTGCAAGAGCTGATTTTTTTTCGTTCTCGTTAGAAACTAACATAATATATTGATTAGGATACCATGGTTCTTGGATATCTTCTTCATCAATAACGATGTCTTCGCCGGCATAATAGCGATCGATTATCTGATCATCGACCGGCTGTACTACAAAACCATCATATAGTTGATCAGAGGACGTTACCGCCTTTTCCGATGTATAGTCTTCTGCTGGGATCCCTATAGAGTCACATATAACGCGCATATTGATATCGCGCGATACTAAAATAGTTTTTCTGCTTTCATGCAACATTTGCACCGCTTTGGCAGTTGCCATAATAGTGTGATCCGGTAAGCGAATGTCTAAATCCGGCGGAAAGATGACATTCTGTAGATCTGCATATGACATTACTCGTAGCATTCCGAGGCCTTTATCTATTCTTACGCCCTTTTCTAATGAACCTTTGCTTCGAAGCTCATCAAGTATACGGATAAACTGGCGAGCATTTGATCCTACTGAATCTTGACGTTTTTTGTGGCCGTCGACCTCTTCCAATACTTTTAAGGGAACGAATATATCATGATTTTCAAATTTGAATATAGAATTCGCTTCGGTTAAATATACACTGGTGTCTAATACGTAGTTCTTTTTTGTTGGCATCTGGTCCCTCTTCAGTAACTAGTCGAGTATGTTGTTTTCAGAACTTTGTCAAAGCTCAGCATTTCTTTATTATTTGCCAATCGGCCACAAATACGAATGGTTTCTCGCCTTTGTGATATGGGACTCCCCGTTTTCTCAAACTATCCACATGTTTTTGGAGAGTAATTTGCGCATACCAACCATCTACTCCCAACTTATATTCCGATTGCTGGGCTATATACCGTTCTTTTAAAGTTACACATACATCGGGCCCACAAAAAGATTTTACAAGGACTTTCTCATTTTTCCGATAAGATTTCTTCAACTTCATAAATTTTATCTATCGCCGATGAGGTAGCCGGAGGTAATAGAAGAACTCTAAAACAGAAAAATGCCACCAAAAACATGACTGCGGCTAATATTGTCATCTCGGCTATTACTTCTATTGTTTTATCAACACCCACATTAATATATATGCAGTTGAAATAAAATGGAGCGGGAGACGAGATTTGAACTCGCGACATCCACGTTGGCAACGTGGGGCTCTACCGCTGAGCTACTCCCGCAAAATGGCTGGGGCGAATGGATTCGAACCACCAACTTCCGGATTAACAGTCCGGCGTTCTGCCAATTGAACTACACCCCAGTAAAAGTATTAAACGTCAAAGCTTAAAGTGCCGTTCTCTGTTTCAACAGAAACCGTCCACCCTGAGACAAAGGGATCAACCTCAACAAAATTGGCCACCGGGATATCGACTGCAGCAGTCAGAGTGGTGAACCCGCGCTTATAGTCGTACTTTTCAGTTGAATATTCAATCAGCTCATGATCGTAGAAGTTTTCCGATAATGTCTCTGTTAGAAATTCTTCAAAACCGTAGGTACCGCGTTCATACTCTTCAAGATAATCTTGTTCGCGTAGATGTTGAAGAACATTTCCATTCCAGCGATGGCGTGCATCTAGCTTGCTATGAGCGATGAGGGCTGCGTATTCATTAATAACGCTCGTGTTATTCATGGCATCCTCCACTTCAGTCTCATTATGAACAAATACATCAGTACCTTCTTCATATGTGAGAGTTACCATAGCGTCTTCTGGCAACTTTAATGATTGTAGTCTTTTTACAACAGACATGTTTTCTCCTATGTTTCTTTTACTTTAACCGTTTTTGAACAGTTTGTCAACTAAAAATCCACAAATAGTTCCACTCTCCCATCCGAAAGTTATTAACGAGAAGAGTGTTTAATTTTAGCCCTTTGTGGGGCAACTGCTTCGTTTTCTGTATTTTTTCGAAAGCGGTCAACCAGGGTTGATGATGCGTCTGCTTTATAGTCGCCACCAATTCCCCATAAGAGAGCCACGCCCAGTTCTTCACATACATCCTGTTCCGGAGTATTGGATTTCCCCCGATCTCCACCATTAGCAAAATAAGTGGGCTCGTGTCTTCGTATGGCCTCGCAAACGGTGCCATCGGAATCATCCACCGAATCTACGACTAAAACGCCCTTAATCGAACTCAAGATTTCTGAACGTTTTTCAAAATCCATGAACACATATCCCTTCTTGCGGTGCAACCAATTGTCGGAGTTTGCAATCACAATCACATCCCCATATTTGGCTGCATCTCTAATCATACGAATATGGCCTACATGGACTGGGTCGAATCCGCCTGAAACCATCACAGTGGGCTTTTCTTTCTCTTCAAACATATCTTTATGTATAGTCATTTTTTCTTTCCTTATACCATATCTCTTAGAATATGGAAATCTATTATCTCTAATGTCTCATCGGGGCCTGAAGTTTCAAAGGCGCGGCCGGTGGGCTTTAAGTGTTCAAATATTTCATAATCATTCCCTGACGGGTAACAGCGATCTCCTACAAACCAAAAGTTCCATTCTGTTTTATTAAAATGACTTAAGGCGTACGTTTTATCCCAGCCATGGGGATAAATATCGAACGAAGTGTCTCCTCCAAGTTTTAAGGTGAGGGCGATTTGACGGGCCTTCATCTCGCGAGTTAAAATATCGAGATACTTTTGTCGAATACCAAGCTCACTATCTAATAATTTAAATGCGTGACGAGAATCTCTCTTGGAAGCTCTTCCGATCGGACACCAGTTAACCATGGATAAGCGATTTTGGATAAAGCTCCCCGCGAGAGGTATCTTATATTCGGATACAATTTGGGCTTGTAGTTCGCACAACAACTTCATTAGTTCTTGCATCATTCCTGCGCCGATCTCTTCTTCCATAAGTGCTTTTGCGATAGGATTGAAGATGATCTCTTCGTCGCCCTCTGTGATTAGGTATTCTGTGCCGTTACAGGGAAGGAGATGACAGTTGTGTTTAATAATGGGGTCATTAAGGGCTGGCCAAAGCTGCTCTTTAATATACTCTAATCCGCTTCCAGTGAGAAATCCTATTTCAGCATGCCTGCACAGTTCTCTTAAAGCTTTTAACATTTTGGTTTTAAGATGTTCTCGGGACTCGGTTAACGTGCCATCAACATCAAATAATACTAGATTATGCATATTCTCTCTAATCAAGTTAAGTATAACACGTTTTAAGATTGTTTCAACGGAAAAAGATATTCTTCTCTAACTTTTTTGAATTTCTCGGTTTTTTCAATGTAAATCTCGTAATCATAAAAATCTTCTGGAGGACATATATTGAGAATGACTGCTTTCAAGCTATATGTGTGATCATCTCCGGCTTCTACCAACATATTGTAAAAAACCCATTCATCAACTTTGTATTTTCTCACTTTCATCATCTTTTACCTGTCGTACGATATTATATAATACACCCGGTGAGAGGTCTTTTCTATCGTAAATTTTAATAATTTTCCAATCGATGATGCAAGCAATTCTTAAAGCGTAAGCAATCCATTCACTACAATACCATCGATTTTTTGCTTTTATTCTAAAAGGGAGGAACTGAGAACACAGCATCCCAATCCAATCATAGCCACAGCCTGCAGTTTCTTCATAAAATTCGAGAATAGTTTGATATTGTTCTGAGTTAACTTGGAGTTCTATAATGTCCCACTGAGTATGATCTACTAAAAGAGGAACAGTACTTTCAATTTCTGAACATAATTTGGGACTGATACTTATCCAAGTTTTTTTATCATCTAATATCAGTTCAGCGTGGCTATATTTGCTTCGTGTCCATGCTCTCACAATTTTATTGAGGAAGTTTCCCTCACCTTTGTAAAATGCAATGGATATGTTCACTATGTTGGCCTCTAAGGTATGTATCGGGCTGCGTAAATAAACCCTATTTGTTTTTAACTCTTAACTTCAGTTTTTTGAGGTTTGTTCTTTTTTGCGAAACAACTCGATCGATTTCTTCGGTTTCAAAGTCATATATCTCTTTTATATCCCACAATGCTTGTTCCATTTGGTCATCTATTAGAGATGGTGACTGAGATGGGTTCTCGGGTTTTTTCCATAAATCTTTCCACGTAAACATAATACACTCTCCCACGTATGTATTATAAATAGTTAAGAAAAACAAAATGGTGGAGATGGCGGGAGTCGAACCCGCGTCCAGAATAAGTCTAATTGTAGTCATTTACAAGCTTATCAGTTTTTATATCCCCTAACTGCATGGGTAGACGGCTGTAATCTAAAGCTTACCGTCCTGTTACCTTAGATGGTTTGATTTTTACAACTTATCTGTTGTTTTGATTAGATTGGATAGAAGGTTCTAATCAACCTCCCGATTAAGCCGCTAAGCGGACAGATTCGAAGTGGTTATTGTTATTAGCAATTATTGTTTTTGAACTGTCAAGGTCGTATCTTACCTACTTGCACTAGTTTTCTTTCTTACTCTGTCGAAGCCGTGGCATCCCCTTTTTTCTTTCTTGTTTTTTTGACGATTACTCCCATAGGAGTTCCATCTTCTCTATCTAACCAGATTACAATTTTGCCGCGCTGTTTGAACGTGGGCAATTTGCTTTTTACTGCTCTGGAGTAATTAATCTTTTTCTTCGCTTTATTTAGCGCAGCGCTCTCTGTAGTGTGCTCACTTACTAAGTCACCCTGTATGTAGTGGCCATTATACTTATATACTTTCCACATTACAATATTCCGTCGATAACCTGTTTAACATACTCTTCGTTAAATCCCGAATGACCGCTATGTATCCTTCCTTTGGATAAATAGATATAAGTCGGGAACGCACTAATAGAATAACCGCTTACGCCTGTTATGTCAAGCATTAAATCACGAGAGCCCTGTAAAATCGGTGCTGAGGTGATATCATGACTTTCTACCCACAAATCAATGTCTTCAGAAGTTGGTGCCACACCATGTTGGGGGCCATCTATTAATATAGTCACCACTGATACTCTTCCTTTATATTCATCTTGTAAGGCTTGAGTCGAATCAGCTGCAGCTTGACAAGGGCCACACCAGCTTGTGCTAAAATCTAACACGACAACAGTCTCTCCGTCTTCATAAAGCTGCCAAAACTCTTCGTTTTGATCTAAGAGCGCAAAATCACAAGCCACATCTCCGATTGCTGTTTGGCCGCATGCTTCTGTGACATGCATGCCTAAGTCTGGATCTTCCACCACTACTTCGGTAGCTGTATCTCCTCCTACTTTAAGCTCTGCTTCACATCCAAGCAGTAATGCTAATATAAACCCCATATTATTAATCCTTATTTATTGGTTAAAGAAGTCGTCAATTTCATACTTCTTACATATATTTAGAAATTCTAAATACGTTAATCCTAAAAATCTGGATGCATCTTTCTTAGACTTGGTAGTTGAGATAGCAAATTTCAGTGTTGCTTCTTTGACTATATGAGGCATAGCGCGCCAGATATCGAAACCATAAAGTCTATTATTTATGTGATTGGCCGCGAGTTCAAACTTGACGGCTAGTAAATCTTCTAAGGTTAAGTTATTAATATAAACTAAAGTTCTATCATCAATTCTATTTTGATCTTTTAATTTCTTAATTATACTTTTAAATTTAGTTGTGATCTTCTTTGATTGTACTGTCATTCTTAACCATCACAAGCAGAACACAAATTTATTATAAGAAGAATTTTGAATTTTGTCAAATTAAAATATCAAAAAAGTTAAGCTTCCTCAGCCCTCACTCCCCTGCTCCGTAAATTTGGCCTCTATATAAGCTTGGAACGCGAGTGCATATACTTTAGCGCGTTCAGCGGCGCCTTTTGCGGCTTCTACCTCCATTTCAGCTTGCTGATCCTTCTCCTCCTGCGTCAGAGGCCGGGCCTTTGGATCGGACTCCTCTTCCATTTCTTCATCACCGCCGTCAGCTTTAAAAAGAGCGACAGCTAACCCGGCTTCGGGTTCGTTCAACTGTGCTGATGGACGCGCGGCCGTTATGAGTGCTAGAATGTCTGCCTCTGTCATTATATCTATCCTTTATGTTAGAGATCTAATTCTATATCATCTTCAGCAGTTTGTGTAGGATCTACTTCTTTTGCCATATCATAAGCTTGATTGGTGGGCTCGTCTACTTGGCTAGCCAACTCTTCTTCAAACTTTTCGAAATACAATTTCAAGTTAGCGATAAGATAATCATAAAAAAGCTCTTGGTCTTCAGGGTCTGCCAACACTTCATAGGCATCAATAATGCTGCTTTCTATTTTTTTATAGGATTGATACGCGACATTTCGGCCCGTTTCATCACCTTCGACACCTGCGCCGAACGAATCGAGCGGATCCTCTTCCGTTTCTTCATCATCTGCTGATCTTTCGGCATCAGTTCGAATATCAATAAACTTATCGTCACCATCATCATCACCAACATTAATTTCAATCTCCTCCCCAAGTTCAGCTGCCATGGCATCGCCGGCTTGGTTATTTAGTTTGGCCGGAGTCAGTGAATTGTCAACTGCATTAATAACATGCGAGCGATAGGATTCTCTTTGATCAGAACTTGTCGTTAAGGACTTGTAATCTGTCTCCAGAATTGGTATAATCTTTTTAAGGAGTTCCTCAAGTACATTAATACCAGTTGATTTGTTGGGCGCCGGATCTACGTCCGGAGTTTGGCCTTCAACTATATCAAAGTCCATCATTTGGCGAATAATACTACGAAGTTGATTTTCTTCTTTTAGTGCTTTATTGTGCTTGACGTGACGGATTAAATGTCTTATACTCTCTCTAAGAGTTTTCTCTTCTTGGTTCATTGTGTAATGCCTCTTCCAGTAATTAGTTTCATAACTTCATCAACGATACTTAAATCAATATTTTCTTGTCTGATAATAGTGTCTTGCTGCGCTTTCTTGCGCTTTTTACCCGATGTAGATCCCAAAGGGACAGATGCCCCAGCTACCGCGCCCCCTCCCATAGCAGATGTCTCTTCGACACTACCCAGACTGAGTTTATCCAACACAGCGTTTACATTTTCTTTGCCAACAAAATCCTCCAACATTTTACGAGCTACATTGTTCATAGTAGCCTCTACTAATACAAATCTGAGATCACTAGCGTGGAATTGTTCTGGATCGTTACCGATCTTGACACTTGGCATATTATTATATAAATCAGAACCCTTCTCAGCTTCTGCGGCCAATAAACTTATATATTCTGCAGAATGTTTTGAAGGTGAGGCTGCTGATTGTTCTGGTGGTATTAACTTTACACCATCTTTAACGTATTTCTCAGCGCCGTCCCAACGTTTCCAGTCATCATCTTTGGTGCTAGCGCCCAATATAACAGTGTCGCCAACATTAATTGGACCTTCTTCACCAACAAACTCATATGCTGCATTAATAGGAGAGGCGTGGCTCGAAATCTCGATGTTCTCGGGTTTAACAATTCCGGCGGCTAATATTTCCCAAATTGCTTTTGATATTTCAGCTGTTACTTCCTTTCCATTTGGAAGGTATCTGCCATTTAAAGTTGGTCGAGAAATAAGAATCTTTACCTCATCTGCATTAGCAGCATATTTCCGCACCATATCTAGATGCCCTTTGTGAGGTGGCTTAAAAGCACCCGGAACGACAGCAATCGTCTTAGGAAAGTCAGCATCGACGACTGGATCATCTATTTCGTCGTCTACAATATCTAACTCTATCTCTTCTTCGTCTTCAGTCATTCCAGAACGCCTTGCTCTTCCAATGATTTGATTGGCCATAGCAAAAGCACCAGTAAGTTTGTAAATCTTATCAGAACCCGGTGGGTATTCAAATACCACCCCTTCCATAGAAGAAGCGAGATTTTCAATGTCTCCCAGTTTCGCCAATTGAGCATCAATAAGTTCACCCATCTTTTCATCACCAGATGCTTGAAGATTTTTAAGATAAGCGATCGACTGTTCAAGCTCCGCTCTCATACGAGCAACCTCTTGGTCATTGTCACTGACAAAGTAACTCTTTACTCCACGAAGTACTTCGATAGCAAAATCACTAATAGCAATCTCCAGAGGCTTTAAAACTCCAGCGATATATTTTCGAGATTTGGTTTTAGAGCCAAGATTAGAAACAGTAGCTTGTAGCTCCTTTGGCAATCCCTTCTTGAGATTAACCACGGTGATTCCTTGTGCTTTAGCTTCATCGGGGTTCAACATTAATAGAACCAACCTATCCGTAATATCAGGTGGTAAACCTACTTGTTCGGCATAACCTCTAACCACTTGTTCGATATAGTCACCCAAGGTGGCATCCATACCAACGGGTGCGGCAAATGATTCAATCTTCGCCGTTACGTCTTCTAGTGCGGACCCATCGGCGATGTTTTTGAGAGCAACGAGTTTTGGCCCGTTAATATTCCAATTTTCGTCACCTACCTTCTCAATAGCACCATCTACTAAATTAACAAGCTTGGCGAATTTTTGTTTCGTCAAACTTCTCATTTCGGGAGTGACCTCCTCTTCTCCAAAATCTTGTAATCCATGCAGAACTACATTAGGAGATGAGTATAAAATAATATTAGGGTTATCAGGATACATTATTTCCATATTAACGTACCTCTGACCGTTTGCAAAGATTGCCTCTAGGTCTTCTGGGCTGAGCTTACGTAGAGCCGTAGAAATGGCTTTAAAGCCGTTTGTAAATGCATTTTCTGCTGGGTGTCCGGACCACTTACTAATATATTCGTCGGTGGTCATACCACCTTTTTTAATATCGCCTGCATTGCGTGCTGTGCGTGCATCGCCGGCCCGGGCAACCTCAACTTCGCCATCCGGAGTAATAGTCCAACTCAAAAACAAGTTTTGACCATCGACCTTTTCGGTGGCATTGTCAATTTCAGCATTAGCCACTTTGCCGAGGATACTGACAATCTCGTTAAAGGTTAAATCAGTATCCTCAGATAAGTGTGCCATATGGCCCGCAACACCACCCATTAATCGTCTCCTTTAGACTCTTCTAATAGACTAACCTTCTCTTGGAGTAGATCCATATCGTTTTGCATTCGTCGTGCGAATCTCTTAACTTCTCGCAAATGTGTCTTTGCAAGCTGTAACCTTCTTTTTTCTGTCATTGTCTTTGGTTTAAGATTGGAAATTATTTCTTGGAGACCCTGAATATAGGTAAAGATGTTTTTTTCATCAAGGTTTTCGTTAAGAAAATCTCTCCACTGCGAATCTAGTGACATGGTTTCTTCCTTTGAATAGTGTAATAATATTAGCTTTTGTATAAAGCGATTTTGAGACTTTTTAAGGTCAATTTTTGTACTTACCGGTCATGGTATTAGCCCTTAAGGTGTTTAGCCAAAACTGCTCGGATAGCTTCGCGAAGCGAATCACTTTGCTCGTGAACGCGGTCGGCATGCATCCGATCCCGGCCATTATCCTTCTCTTCGTTGCCGGCACGATTTGCAGCACCGCCTTCGTCGATATGATCATCATCATAATCTCTGTCGTGACGAAGTGCATCTAAGTGATGCTCGATAGCTTTGATATGGTCATCATCGCTCATTCTGTCGTCATCGTAGTGATGACCTTCTTCTTCGCCACTGTCTTCATTAACATAGTCCTTTCCACGACCTGTATCCGATTTGTCGCCCTTGCGGGAGCCATCATCGTGAGTACCTTTGTCGGTCTTAGAATCTTCACCCTTTTTCCAAGTGTAGTCTTTTTCGCCGGGATGTGTTTTAGAATCATCGCCTTTAGAAGCGCCAGTGTCACCTTCGTTGACATAAGCCTTGTCACCTTTCTTTTCTCCGCGGCCCTTGCCACTAGTTTTAAGCTTATCACCCTTCTTTGTGGTGTAATCCTTCTCACCCTTGTGAGTTCTGGATTCATCACCCTTCCGATCGCCGCCGTCAGTATAATCCTTGGCTTCTGGGTCATCCTTATCTTTGCCTTTGTCGCCCTTAGAGGCGCCGGTATCTTTTGCACCGGTTTCTTGAAGTTCTTCTTCTTCTTTAAAATGACCCATATAGGTGTCATCTTTGTCATCGCCGTCAACACCAGACATACCAGTGTTTTTATCGGCTCCTTCATTAAACTCATCAAACTCTTGAAGAGTATTAAATTTAAATCCCCACGCTTCTGAAAGAAGTTGAGTTATTTCTTTGTTTTTCCAATCTTTTATAGACATCTTTTTTTCTCCTTTTTGTAGATGTTCGAAATAAATAGTCTCTTTTATGCTGTCTTCCCAATCTCGGAAGCACATATTTCCGACTTCGTATGCTTCACGCTCCATTTCGCGTAAATGTTCATCATTTTGAGCGTATCCCTCGCCCATCTCTCCAATATCTTCAAAATCGCCACGACAGTTCTGTGTGTGGTGCACCAACTCGTGTGAGAGGGACCGCATCACGTCTTTGGGGTGACGACCAGTAGTATAGAGAGTAACAGCCCTTTCCGCAGGATCATAAAATGCTGTTTTGCCCAGAGGGTTGGTGGCGTTTTGCGTATCTCCTTTTAAAAATAAACGAGGAGGATCCGCAAATCCCATCTTTTCTTGAGCATAAGGCATGAACTTTTTTATGAGAGGGCTGATAATATCAATCATATTAGTACTCAGTAAATCACTATAAATAGTTTTAAGTTCTTTTAAAAGTTAAAACTATAGCTTGTTTACCAACTTTAATGACAAAGTAAAGAATTCTCGCTCTATCTGTGCCCCATTAATTGGCATAACCTTGGATATAGACACCACTCGATTAGAGTGTATTTGATTTTCTGTTTTGACTATAATACCATAAGAAGAGTCCCATGTTTCTTCTTTTTCGTTCCACACATTCCATTCTACTATATCGCCCGTCTCGAAATCGGCCGCCGAAAGCTCTCCAAAAGCTGCTTTCTCATCCATTATATCTCACGAGCCATGAGCATGTCCCTTTCTTTAAAAAATGCACACAAGTGTTCATAGCTTCTTCCTCATTATGAAAAGGTCCTACTTGGGACACTTGATTACTCTTTTCGGGATCAAGATGTCGTACCAAAAAGACCTCTCCGGAGCCACCCTTTTTCGCCTTAGAGATTTGTTGTTTAACGCTACCCACGCCATAAATAGGGCTTTTTCTAAATTAAATGTGTAGAATCGCCACTATTTTTACATAACAATAAAGTAAGAAGAGTAACTGCTGTTAACTCAAACCCCACAAACTCACAACATAGCCATGTAACCAATAAAGAGGTTAGTGTTTTCCAAAATTTATCAAAGGTAAATAACATTAATCAGACTCCGTACATATTAGTTGGTCAAAATCGATCTCTACTATTCTACCACAAGATGTATAAATTAAAACTCTATTTAAATGATCTTTGTCATCATCTATTATCCACACCTTCTGGCCGCGGCCAATTTTAATATAAGCGCGAGTACCATATTGATAACAGTAGATCACTCCCGTCCCTTGAATACCATAGTCAGGGAAAAGTTCCCGATCTTCTTCAGGGCTCCCACCCAACTGTTTGGTGATAAGCCCAGCAATCTCTTTGATATGGTCCGCTGATCTAGCCATTAAAGTAACTAGGGAGTCCCTCGCGACTTTGTTTTTGTGGATGTTCGACGGAGAACAATAATGCTTCATTCTTTCCAAAGACATAAAAAACTAAAATATTTCCAAAGCCCAAGCCATAGCAACTCCCATGATCGCCTGTACAACCATGAACATAGTAACAGCCTTGGTCCGGAAAGTCTTAAGTTCTTCAACTTCATCAAACTTAATCTGCAACTGGGTGGGTGATGCTACTTCATCGATTTTCTCTTTCCATGCCTTTAGATCTTGAACTCTATCCTCTTTAACTTTTAATTCAGTAAGTTGTCCCTTTACATCTTGAAGTTCAGCACGTAGGGCCTCAATGCCCGAAGCCATGTTCTCTAGCTGCTGTAAGACCAACTTTGAATAACCTTCCCATCCGTTTGCGTTTGCCATTTTAATATCCTCTCTTCATATCTATATATTTGATACTCAGGGTTACTTCCCAACAATATTTAAAAGATTTGACATTTCTGCTGCTTGTGCTTTTTGCTTTTTAAGAGGAATATACTCATCGGCTGCTGGATGGTGCTGCTCTCTCCATTTTTGGATTACATTGTTATCTTCTTTGGTTTGGTTTTGATAATCTATAATAAACTGCTTTTTCTCTTCTATAGACATCTTCTCCATAAATCCCGCAATCATATCTTTTTCCATATTTTTAGCAATCTTACCATACATCTCTTCCGGCTTACCGATAAAGAATGTTCTGATTAATTCTGGAATAAGTTTATGCTTTTGCAGAGAACTATGAAGCATATTAATAATACCATGCATTCCAAACTTGAAACTGTATTTGATCAAAGACGGGAACATCTTCTTTTGCTTGAGGAAATTTGCCGGATTATCGATACGACTCAACGCAATCGCATTTCTGATTTCCTCTTTCCATGCAAAAATCTGTTCAAGAGTGTTCTCACACAGATAGTAGGGAACTTCTAAATCCGTAAGCCAATAATCATCATCCAATACTCCATAACCCTCAACCTCTAGATTTCGTGATTTAGCAATCGTGTAAACTTCAGCCCCGGGGTAAATCATGGCGACACCTATATCATCGTAATAGAGGTAGTTATTGAATTGCATTTCTTGCACAAAATTGATGGTCTCGTCAATAGTTTCTTGGGTTTCTCCGGGGAGACCCACAATAAGGAACGCTGTGGTTTTGATGTTGCTTTCAGCCATCAACGATGTAGCATATCGAATATGATCTTTATTGATGCCCTTCTTCATGTCATCCATAATATTTTGTGCACCGGATTCAAGACCATATAGAACGTGATTAAAACCGGCCTGCTCCATCAGTTTGATCAACTCTCTGGAGACGGGACGAAAACGAGCGCTGCAAGTAAAGTTAGTTTTAATGCCTCTTTTAATGATTTCTTCACATAAGGCCATGGTACTCTTTTTGTTGATCATAAATGCGTCATCATGCAACCAAATGGTTTCGACTGTAGGGCAGATTCTGAGAATTTCTTCGATTTCATCACATACATCTTCTGCACTCCGAAATCTTACTTTTCTTAATGAGATATGATCGAGGACACAAAAGTTACACTTGAAGGGACAGCCTCTACTTGTAAGCAGATTGGCCATCTTTTTTCCTTCCCATAAAAATATTTCATGTTTTGGAAACTCTAGGATATCGAGATCATCAATAAGTTCTCTTTCTCCGGTTTTTACAATTTCTTCTCCGTTGTGGTAAGCGATCCCTAAGATCTGGGAAAGATCACCTTCTCTTTCATAACAGTCTAAAAGTTCATGAAAAGTAATTTCTCCCTCACCCACAACAATAACACAGTCAGTATATTTCTTGAGCATATTTTTCCACATAACAGTAGGGTGCATCCCTCCTAACACAATCTTAATATGTGGATGATTCTCTGCTAAATATTCGATCATTCTATAGGAACTAGTCCGACTAAATGTCATAATAGAGATACCAACAATATCTGGCTGGAAGGTCTCGATTTCTTCTTTAATTTTATTGAAGCACGTGTCCTTATCGACATTATTCAAGAAATGAGTTTCTACTTCGTGGTCCGAATGTTTCTCTAGATACGAATGTAAGTAAGCCAAGCCTAGAGGGTAATGGCTATCGGGCGAATCTTCGGTACGGCTTGTATCCTCAATGCTCGTACACGTCAATAAAACTTTCATAATTTTCTCCTAAGCTCATGATTTATTATTCTAACATAGAACGTTTTAGAGTTTTAACATTCTATGTCATTAAATATATAAGCATGTCCGTTATGGGTGACTTGCTTTATAATTAGTTCGAACTCTGCTGGTTTGACATCATTTAAATCGGGATTGTTACACACTTTTTCTAAAACGTCTTCAATGTTCTTTACTGAATCTTCAAAATATTCGATTTTGGTAATATTAGATTTGCCATTCGGCAAGATCTTTTGACTAAGCATGGTGGCAATAACATCCCCTTTAGACTCCCCTTGGGTTGCAATCGGCCTAACGCGCGAAGAATCAACACCAATCTCATCAAGATAGTCCATGATAGGCCCTAATGAGCGCCCTCGTCGGGCTGTGATAATATAGGTTTTAGAATCAGGAGGAAACTCTTTCATAATATCGGTTACAATAGTGATTTCTTCCGGTTCTTTAACAATAGAAAAATCGCTTAAATCGATTTGATACCCGGCCTCTATCAAGGAATCCACTGCATCGAAAGCATTTATGCGCTCTTTCGCCGCTGCAGCGTTCATATACTCTTCAAACTCTTTTTGGTCCCGTAGGGTGGCCATCGACCCATCGGGGGCTTTAACACGTGTTTCTGACTCCGTATGAGCTATTGTCTCATCGAAGTCGAATATTCGTAATATGGTGATGGGCTCTTCCATCACCTATAGTATAACCCATTATATATTAAAAGTCAAGTAGGAGTTTCATTTATAGTTTTTTCCAAATTGGATAGGCTGTGGTCTGTCCAGAAATAGCGCCAAAGGTTCCGTTATTGCCATTGCCGGAAGTGTCTGCAATAGTAATTCCGTTTCCTTCACTAAACCTCCAATATCCCACAAGATCATCGGTACCTGTATAGTTATGTTTAATTCCATTGTTATAAACTTGATTAGCAAAGGTTCCATCAGAATCCTTGCAGACATTATAAATAGCTACATTAGTAAGAGCACAGGCAAAGCCTTGGCTATACGAACCATCGGTATTACGACCTCCAAAATATATTGTTCTAGCTGCACTTTGGTTAGCCCAACGAGTATTGGTATTGCTAGTCATTCTTGGATCATTATTTATCCACATTCTAACTTTCCTTTCGCCTGCTCCTTTATCATCGCC
>Ga0080013_1000607_pt1 | contig 50474 bp, 45 predicted proteins | sample ETNvirenome_6_85_FD_69236 | JGI IMG/M metagenome (GOLD analysis project Ga0080013, IMG submission 69236) | Marine viral communities from the Pacific Ocean - ETNP_6_85 (SPADES assembly) (version 2) | ecosystem: Environmental > Aquatic > Marine > Oceanic | place: Pacific Ocean | collected 2013-06-19
CTTATTTCTCAAGAAATCAAATTGAGGAGGGAAAACGAACTTATTCATCTTGTTGCTCAGGTCTGCAAACTGTTTTGAGTCCTTTTTAATCTGAAAGAATGTCTTTTTACAATCTTCATGTTCTTTGAAGGGGATTGCGACTATTGCCTCATAGACAGTTTTTGTGTCCTTAATTTCCCCTATTCTCTTTTCCGATTTTTTAAAACCGACCAAATCAATTAATGACTTGGTGTCTTCGGCGGCGGCTGGGGCTTCTTCTTGTCCATATTTTAAGAATTCGACATCTATATCCTGGATTGAAGTATAAATTCCTTGATTCTCTTCCGGGATTAGTCCAAATTGGTGCCACATTCCAATTGGAGTGGTGGTTTGGCCGCCGAAGCCGCTATACCAATCAGCCAATCCCCCAGTTGATCCGGTAGACGGAAGAGTTATGTTGCTAAAATTCAATGGGCGCTTGGTTTTGTCTCCAAAATTTAATACTGGAGTTTCAAATTTTGTTTGTATGTTCCAGTTTCCTGATGAGTCTAACACCAATAAATTCATCGATGCATCTATCTGCATTGAAAAATTATTTGCTGTATTGGCTGCATTATATGGATAATCAGTGCCTGCCTCCAGTGAGGATGGCATTGGCCAAACCTGCGAGGTGACTCCGCCATGGCCCCGTGAGGATCTAAGATAACTAATTGATGATGACGAGATTATATCTTCTATCGTTGTTGCCGACGACGATGCAGGGCTAGTATATGTAATATCTGCCCAAGCCTCACCATTGTAATAAGGAGGTGTAAAAGATGGATTAATACCACAGGTACTGTCGCATTGTAAAGTACCGCTTAATACATTGTCGGAACCTGCCACGGGTGGGCCAAAGGCGGTTGGTCTACTGTACATTGTCATCGTCTCATATAGATCGGTGGCTGTAATAATATCTTGAGGCACCCTGAAGGAACCAACTACATCCGGATTCCTATTCATAGATCGGTACATTCGAATTCTCATACCATATGTTGTGCTTGGTTCTGGAGTTATATTGCCTTTTTTGTTTGATGTAAACTTCGTTAGTCCATTTTCTAAAAAGAAATCTGGAACTTCTCCTAAAAAGTTATTTATCATTAACTTATATGAATTTAAACCAACAGGGGCAGAAAGTGAAGCAGACGAAAAGTTAGATGCAGTAGTCAGCCGAGTAGTACCTATTCCAACATTCATGTCCATGACTGGTATATTATTTATTTTCTCTGGCTCCAGAAGGGTCTCGAATCCTATCCTGTAATCCCAACCTGCCCCTCCCTGCGAGCCTGTTCCCAAAGCTGACATGGTGGTGGCTGTGCCACCGGATCCAGTCTTGTATAATACTATATCGTAAGACCCTGTATAAATTGGGTAATCAACCGCGATTCCAGATTTAATAGTATTAAACAAAATCCCAGGAGAGAACATGGTCTCATATATGGGCCTGATTCTCAGCGGATCGGTAATGTCTCCACTGGTAATGCTGCCTGAAAAGTTAATGTAGCTCGAATAAGATTGAGAGAAAGCGTTCGCGATATCCAGTGTCCTCTCTGCTGGATAAAAACCATCGTAAGGAATAAATTTCATAAGAGCACGACACGATAATGTTAGACCTTGTGGCATTCCAAAATCCCGATGATCATTATCGAGGACCTCAAAATGCTGCATAAAGTCAGAAAATGAGTATATCTTGTAAAAATCACTGCCAGCACTGTTCGAAGGGGCCAGATCACCTACTTTTATGGCATATGTCTCTGTCTGCATAAATGAATCAGTATATGATATTGATTGATCTTCCTGCTCGTTTATTCCAAATATAGAAAATAGATCATCGGCTTCTGTCAAGAATCCATTTGAATCGTTAAGATATGAACTTATATGATCTCCGATTTTAAATTCTGGAACCAAAGACATGTCTTTATTCTTTAACCTCATTTCAAGATTGTACTGCTCATACTTATCATAAAAAGGTGTTGCAGATGAGCTAATAAAAATACCACCCTTCACATACCCAGCGAGAGTGTGTGCTTCAAATTTTGCGGTGCCTCCCCTGTCCAGAGGGATGCCATATGGTGTCTGAATTAAAGCTGTAAAGAAGGAGCTGGTATTTTCTAAGGTACTCAAATAAGTTGAACTTGTCGCTGCATTTACAATTGATTCCATGCCAGTCGGGGTTACAACGGAATATTTACTATTTATTTCATTCTTTCTGGATAAAATGGGTGATGGGCGCAAATCGGATGCGGATCCGGTCGAGTTTATTTGCCAAAAAAAGGTATACTGATTTTGTAATTCTCCGGCTGATCCTGATGAGTAGTTGTTTGCATAATATGCTGATGTAGCTTCGGTATTTCCAAAGCCCGTTGCGGCGTCCAATGACCATGCACTCTGTTCTCTTGAAAATCCTTGTGAATTTTTCCCATCAAACTTGTCTTGCCCTAATATGTTGCGTTCATCTCGTGAATTTTTCCAAAAAGTATTTTTAAAACCAATTCTTTCGCGGTTGGCCTTAGAATAACAGTTTATGGATGAGGGATATACCTGCTCTGAATAGGTAAGATATTCTAATCCATCAATTGGAGAAGACGATTCTCTTATTTTCCCATCAGCATACATGCCGTAAATGGCTCTATAAGATGTTTCCTTGTCTGTTATCTTATCTTTCAAGAGATCATAAGTTATCTCATTATTTGCAAAGCGGCCTATTTCGTTGCCATAAGAACTTTCAAGCCTAATAGTTTCTAAATTGACTCTTTTTCCATCTTCAGAATCCATGGAAGTTTTCAAGCCGAACTCTAAGGGCCTGAATTTGCTAATGACGGCCGGATCTTTAAGAATTTTTGTGGATGAGAATCTGACCATCCCATTTGAGTCAATATTTGTTTTGTTATAGGCAGTTAGCCCATTTTGTCTTCTATTTTTGACCACTGGATTATCATAATTTCTAATCTGCTTCCATGTCGGATGTTGGTATGGGCCGTTTCGCTTAAGTAAAATTGCATTTAAAAGGGCTGCTTCTCCGCTTGCTATAATACCCGGAACAAGTGTATCATTTTTGTAATTATCAATATCTACTCTTATAGAATTTTGTTCTTTGATTCCAAGATAACCCGTATTTCTGTCTGAAGGTTCATAAATATTATAATTCAAACCATTGTACACAGTAGGTAAAAATACATCAGATGTTGCTGTCTTATCTACACCAAAGGAAGTTGCTATCAAGGGGAATGTTTTAGAAACGAAATCACTGGCCGATGAAAAGGTTACTAAGGATACCTCGCCGCTGGACGATGATACTTTTCCGATATACGGTAGATATCCGAATGTGTCATATGAGATATATGAAGCCGTTATCCAAGCATATTGTAAATCTGACCTCGGAATGGGGTGTTGAACATAAAAATTGTCGTAAACGGAAGCTGTAATGCTTGAATCTCCCGAATATTTAAGCTGCCTAATCGGATTACGGTTTGTTTGATAAATACTGCCCGTGCCGGCATAGTTAGGAGAACTTACCTCTGATGCACCAGCTCCGAGACCGAAATTATCGGAATAAAATCCAAATTGATTAACATGAGAGGCCAATAATAGAGTCTCGATATCTCTAACAGAGGTATTTCTGTAATTTAAGTTATTGTATGGCGAATATTCGGCGGCGAAAGTGTCTAATGCAGGGCCGCCGTTGGAATCCCCTGCAGTATCTGGAGACCCTGGAGATGAGAACCTGTTAACAAAGACATGTTCGGTCCTTCCTCTTTGGGGCTTTTCATAATCATCCATTCCAGCTATATATGGAGAAGGCTTGTCTACAATTGTGAAGCTGCCGGCCTTAGTATATGCTACATTATTAGTGGTCCTTCCTGTGGTTTGAACGATTTCATAATCTTTTGAGTAATTACCGGCATCTCCTGTGGTAGTATTTGCCTTGATATTGGCAATATTGAGAGGCATTTTTGCTGTGAGACCACGGTACATGTCTGCGCGGGGTAGATTTACTGGCTGATGCACAATTTTAATAGCCGGATTTGGCGATTGAAACTCCAATTTCCATGCTTCGGGGCGATTATCAGCAGTATCAGTACCCTTATTTAGAGCAATGTGACGATTTTGTTTTCCACCCACATATTTTTCAGTGAATGGGCCCTGTAGTGGGGTCTCACCATTAGAATAAGTATCAGTGTGTATATTTTCTAAAGAGAATCCCTGTTTAAAGTTGGAATTTACCTCGCTAATATATCCTGTGGTCACCGAGGAGCTAATTGCCACAAATGGGGCTACCAAATCTCCTTCGCTGACTGAATAATCTCCTGATTCATTTTCATTTTGGGCAGCATATGACCACTTCTTTTTCTCCATCGGGTCTATAATATCCAAACAATCTAAAAAGTCTTTAACTTTTGAAGCCTCAAAGAGCATTCCTTGTGTGGAATCAAATTTAAGAGCACCTTTGGTGTAATCTGTGATGTTATTGTTCGAACTATTCATCCCGGAATTATAAATGTCTTCTTTTTTCATTGTGACACGGACAGGGGAGAAGTTTCTCCTATTAATCTGTGACTGGGCACAGGCGAGAATTGCATTTCGACTTGCGTCGACTTCAGCATCTCCTGAAGTTATTCTGTAATTTGTTCTATCTGCTCTATATTTCCACCAATAACAGTGTTCATTGGTGGGTGGAGGAGACGATGGAAGTGTTGGTGTTCCCGATTTCCAAGCATATGAAGATCTTTCCACACCATATAGTCCGCCAGATATGTCAGTATCAATGCTACCCAGAGTGGGTAGCTTGTTAATGTATTTGTTTCTCTCCAAAACATGACTTTCTATAATATTCCTGATGCCATCACTGACATCGGAGCTGGCTGGAACTAATTGTTGTAACATTGTCGACAATGATGAGTCGATCCAGCGATAATACTCTATAAATTTCTCTACCTTTGGCTCATTTTCGATATTTTCGTAAAAAAGTTGCCTCAATTTAGCCAAATCCTTGTATTCAGTACGGTATTTATTGACAGGCTCGCCTATAAGGTTGTTAAAATCAGTTATTGTTGCAAAATAGCGCAACATTTCCTTTGATATCGCGGAATACATACTTTTTTCAAGCAAATAGTGAAAAGTGGTCGGTCTTGTATTCCTATCGAAAGTCTCTTGTTCGAATTCACTTAAGATATTGATTGTTGTCAATGTAGAGTTGAGAGATTCTGGGTTTTTTATCCTAGCAACAGGTATATATTTTACATTCACAACCTTGGTGGAGGCAGCATTATAATCTCCTGTTGCGGGATGTTGTCTCTCTGTCACATTGGACATCCAAGCATATCTCCCCAGATCGTTTGCAGAGCCGGATGACTTATCTAATATCTGATATTTACCGGTTGCGGAGGATGTAGACACAATATCCCATCCCCAATCTAGTGCTAATGTCTTTTCTTTCGGAATTTCGATGTTATTCAAAGAAGAAGCATAAAGATATGGACTCTGAAGAGGGCTTAGTGTGCCATAATTTGTTGGATCTTCGGCATGGGCGGTCAATTCCTTATCTTCCAGCTTGCTCATCCAATATCTGACTGATCCGAGCCTTATATCTGTCTTATCTATAATTGATCCACTAAAATCTTGTCTGTGGGCTGCTGCATAAATTCTTTTTGGGCTCGTTAAGAACTCGGAGGTGGAAATGCTTGCCGTCAAGCTAAAGCTGTTGACCAAAACATCTAAATCTTTCTGATATCCCGTGAAATTGATTATATAATTAGTATCTTCTGACCCCGAAATATTATTTGAGATTTTTTCAGGATAAAATCTGGCACTAACACCCCATCTTGTGTTGTTATAAGCCTCCTTGAATAATGAACTTGTCAAATTTAATGCAAAATGAGAACTAGTCAGCATAAAATAAGCGTCTTGCTTATTGCCATTGTCTGGTGGCCTAATAATATAGGCTCTTAGATCATAATCTGTAGCTGGCCATGCAAAATTAGTGGTATCAGTTAGATCTGCGGTGTGAAACCCAAAGAGAGATGATGTCACAAAACCGGTTGCAAAGTAGTTTCTTTCCGATTCTTTCCTCTTTTTTGGTAAAATGATGTCTGATTCTAATGTAAATGAGGTATATTTTTCTAAATCAGCTCCCGAGGCTGAAATATAGGAGACACTGTTTGAAATTGTGCTTGAAGTTTGCTGATAAACTGTAGCATCGAAAGAGCTTGGTCCGTATAAATCTAAATATCTTCTCTTTTCCGAGTCAAACTCATATGTACTTTCCAATTTATAAGTAAGATTGTTGGCATAGAGATTTAAATCCACCAAAGAATCATCGATTCCATAACACCTAACAAGGTTTCTGAAGGCTTTTTCTGTACCTTTTGATTTATATATGTATACTAAGTTGTTATAGATATTTCTGTATATCAGATTTTTCACTTCTGTCAGGTTGGAAGAATATAAATCTGTCTCAGATCGGGAAAATATTTGCTCTAGGACATCTGCGTTGGCGAAGATGTCTGGTGCCACCATACCTCTGCCCTCTATTAATTCTGCCATAAAAGGATATTCTTTGGAATATGAGCCGCTGTAATATGAAATGTTTTGTATTTTTGGTAATTCTTGTATTTGCAACTGTAATGTATCCAGATAGCTGGACATTATCTGTGTTAATTTCTTTAAGTCTCCCTCTCCATCATTATCATTTTCGACCACCCAAAGGGGAAACCCATTATAGAGAGAAGAATTATTAATCTGGTCATGTGCGGAGCCAGATGACTTCATTTCCGAAGTTGTTGACACCACTCTGGGGTGTTCACTGTAGATAATCGGGTCTTTGAACTCTGATGTTGCGGCATTAGACAGCACCATGGCAGAATTTGTGTTTCTTGAATTGGAGGTGTAGCCGGTCCATTTTCCATTTGTTATTCGTCCAGAATAATCTAGTACTGAAGAATCTATGGAAGAGTACCCAGTGATGCCTTCATTGAATTTATAATAGACCCCCAAATCAGTATTAGCAATATCCGTGTTCGTGCCTCCGTAAACTTGTGTAAACCAGTAGCGGCCTATATCTTCCGATGTTCTTTTAGATTTCCAAAATCTAAACTCGTCAAGAGAGCCAGAAAGCTTTCCCCAGCCAAGATCAGCATATTCTGCAGATGATACGACGGCGGGACTAGTCAGTGCACCAAGATTGGCCCTGAGTGCACCGGTTATTTCGCTCAAAGAGGTTCCACCAGTCTTCGATTCAAGCAATTGTCCATTTTTATAATAATCAACGTTGACTACAGATCCAGAGTTGTAGATCCTAAAAGCATAATGCCCGAATGTTTGAAGGGTGGTTTGAGTAGTTGAGCTTCCAAATGGCTCTTCTTCGAATGGAACAGAAGATCCAGATTGAATAGATAATCTAAAATTATTATTGACGGATGATGAGAGTTGTAGTAAAATTCGACCGTAAGAACCTGCAGAGGATGTTGTATTATTCCATAGGTCAAAAATAACTTCTTTTCCTGTGTCGGCTGGTTCGAATGCTTCTTTTTGCAACCAAAATTCAATAGTCACACCATTATCGAAGTTTGTCTTGAGATTACTTTCTCGTGTTCCTTTTCCAGTGTATCCAACATCATCATAAATATCGGTATCATATATATTGGATTTGTCAAATGATTCTTGAATAAAACCATCATTTGTCTTGTCAGCTGCTTTATGGGGTCCTCCATAAAAATAAATATACTCTTTATCCTCCGGCTCTCCATAATAGCTCGTTGAGGCATCTGGGGCCGTCGTGGAGGCACCCCAGCCATCAGCTGATATCGTTATATAGCCGTTTGTTCGGGGATATTTGTTCTCTAGCATCCAAAGATCGATATAAGTTGAGTTGTTTAAAAATTCCTGCTTTTCTTTCGAAGAACCATCGTAAGGATAATTTTCATAAATTCTTGTAATCGCATCTTCATAATAAGATTCAGCTGATCCGAAGTTAGCGAAATTCTTTGGATTTGAGAAGTCAACTTGGGGGATAAATCTATCGCGGTTTTGTCTTGTCGCAGCAATATTATCGATTGATTCAGCATCATTTCTCAATGACTCTGGATCTTTTGATAAAAGTTTATTGTTTTTGTTTAAGAATAAATCTCTGATACTCATACTTCTTCTACTCTGAATTTCCACATATAGGGTTGTTCCACATAGCTATCTACAGTTTCCTCGTAATAAGCCACTTTTACTCCATATGAGTATCCCGGCTCTAATTGGTCCATCTGTAAATCAAAATAATTGCCGCTAACATCAAAAGACATTTCTGTACCCTTACTGCTGCCTGTATTGTATGGAATAACCAAAAGGTTATCTGTGATTCTGTGAATCTGATATGAACCACTTTGAATTATAAGTGTGTCATTTTTTGCAGTCGCTACAGTGTAAATAGTTGGGCTCCAGTCTTTTTGTCGCACGTAAAATCTAAACCTATTTGTTTCGTGAGTATAATATGTGGGCCTCAAGTTTGTCAAATTTGTTACATAATTTGGATAAGGATTGTGTCCCGAAGCTGCATGAGTTTTAATATCAATTGCTCCCGTGTGATAACAAGTTGTCAGTGCAGAATTGAACCACCTGTCATAAACCTTTTCGTATGTAGTATCAAGTGCAAATGAGGCGGAATAAATTCCAGTAGAAACATATCCGCCCGTGATCACTGTGGGTGTGAGCAGCAGGCCGGCGGATGCCGAGGTGTATACTTTCACATATATTTCTCCTGTTGAAACATGTGGAATATCCCTTAGTCTTCCGCCAATATTATTATAAAGATAAATTGTTCTTTCGTTTTCAGAAGCCGGAAGGAGCGAACTGGAGGCATAAAAGTCGCCCCTCTCATCTTTTATAGAAGAATCCCAAATTGCTTCAATTGTGGGCCTCTTAAAGAAGAATTCTGAGCCTCTTCCAAAAAATTTCTTGGTATAATAACTCTCCGTCGCACCAAGAGTGTTGATAATTTCATTACTATTGTCTGGAACTGTTCCATTTTGGCCGATACAAGCTCCTGCGGTGATGGTCATGCCACCCGAGCCCGTAGCATAAAGATTTGTACTACCTGCTCTATCAAAAATACTTACTTCTGTGGGCGGTGTTCCAAGATTAATTTCGTCTCTTGGGTCATCACCATGGACCCACCAATTTGAGAGATTTTCGTAAATAGAAAGATCTTTAATGGGGGCTGGACATCCATCATTATAGATGCTCACTATTTCTCCAGGACTTAAAATTTTGTCAAAAGATGCTACATCATCGATATATCCAGAAAAATTATATAAAGCTCCTGATTTTGATCCCCCAATGGCAAACATATCGACATCAGCTAATGCGGAACCTATGCCTTGTGTGACCGTTGCAGAAGCGGAGATTGAGTTTATATAAATTGAGGGAATATCTCCTGAGTCTTGTGTGTCCGTCACTGTTATGTGGGTCCAGGTGTTTAGGGGGATGGAATCATCAGTTGTTATTGTGGTGGTCCCTCCAGAGTACATCTTTCTATAAGTGATGGCGGCGCCTGCGGGATCTATTTGTAAAACCCTCCTGAAGCTTGTTGCCGTACTTCTTTGCCAAAAAAGCACATATCTCGTGCCCGTGTTGTTGGATTGTTTAATCCAAGCGGATATTGTAGAATCGCTGGCCAGATCGGTATCTGATGTTCCTGAAAGGAATGCTAAACCGTCAAATTCAACGGACTCTCTCGGAAAGTATTCTGAATAGTAGGCTTCCTGACTCGAAGTTAGATGAATTCCTATTCCGTGATTTGGTTTGGTGTCTGCGATCCATTCCTCGACGAGAGGGGTTATATTTATTTTTAAATTTTCATTTCCTATTGGGAATGTTTGAGAATAAGCAGGGGAGGTGTAATAATCTCCTCCCTCGTGGACCCAAGAATCGTTTCGGCCGGCATTGATCCAGTTCGATCCCTCATTTTGTCCGGTAGCATCTGAATATTCATCCATATCTAATCCTGTACCCTCCTGCCAAGCTCCAGATATAGGCAGGACCGTCAGAGTTAGTTCTCTCGGTGTTGTCTGACTATTTGGAGCATTATACATGTTCAAATAAAAGCTAATGTTGCCAGCAGCAGGAATGAGTCCCAAGGTTCTATCAGAGGATATTTGACTTATTGGAAATTCAATTAAAATTCTTTCCAATTCAGTGGATCCAGATGTGGCCTGGCCATATATGGAGAATGTTTCTAGAATATCAGAAAGTCCCATATTTGCGTCGGTGGCCCTGTCTTGTAGATTAGGCTTAAAAGCATTCGTTATTGTGTTATCTTTCGTAGCATAGTATTTTTTAATAGCCATTATTTAATCACTCCGGTGATGTCGACATTTGGAAATTTAATTTCAAAACAAGCATTCAGTGGACAAGAAATAAATCTCCCATCAGGTGATTTACTCGTCTCTACAGAAAATGAAACTCCAGAATATTGAGAATCCTTTTTATTGGTCACTCTCACATTAATTGTGTCGGCCACACCCCTTACTTTATTAAGCTCACTATAAATGTTAGTAATATAAAAATTTTCACCCATCTGGAGTGGATTCATTATTTTGTTCTTTATTTGCTCCAAACAGCTTTGATAAATTTCTTCTTTATTAGAATTCGTCTCGGCGATGACTTCGAAATGGATTCCTATATTTATTATTTTTCCATCCAAGATATCAATAGTATCATTTATCATCTTTTTGTTCGAGAGCCAAAATCGTAAATTTTCCTTAATCTGATCATTGGCTGGTGTTAATTTTAAGTTTGAATCTTGTGAGAGTATATATAAGTTCAAATTTCTTTTGAACGACTCATCATCTACCAGTATTTTACACCTCTTAATTGAGCCAAATTTAGGATCCATATTATAGGTCAAGTATTCATAATCTGAGGCAGTTACTGCTCTATTTTGAGCAGAGAAGGCAGCCATTGCTCTAATTTTTATCTCTTCCGCTGTTATGTCTGAAGAATCTCCCACTATTGGTTCATCATTGTATGCCTGTATGGATCTCCTAACATATGCCAGTTTTGTATTATTCAAAGAGGTCAAATTATCAAAATCTGATATTAAGCTTTCTATGTTGGTTATTGTCCCAATTGGCGCATTCACATTTGAGGAATTATTGATTCTCATTCTAACTGTAATTGTTGTGTTCGAAGGGGAAATTCCCAATTTATCTGTTTGTAGCATCTTCATCGGATCAAATGATTTATCAGTAATATAATCCTTACCCTCCATCTTCAAGGCTACTGAAGATGGATCTGCGACTTGATTATCTAATATTTCATCTTCAGAGCCATAACCAAACTGAATATAATTCTCTGTGCCATCAAACTCATGCACAAACCTTCGAGGGGCGATGATGGGTCGCATAATTTGTTTATAATCATAGCTCAAATCCTTCGTTTTGGAAATGTTCTTAAATATAGTATTCTGCGATAAATTTTCCACCTCATAATATTCATTCCTGTCGCTGTCGGTTATGGAAATTATTTCCACAATATCTGAATTTTGTAAAAATATTTTTCTAAATCTTATGAAATCTTCTATTTGAAATATTTCTTCTACAATTTGACCTGAAATTATTTTGCCAGAAACCTTTACTGCATAATAAGTAGGATCCCCTGTGGTTTCGTCGACTCGTCCCACGACAACATTTGAGTGGGGCGAATCAAACCGCACATCTTCTGCCAATATAAAAGACGAGCCGCCCGAAGATACAAGGGTAGTCCCTTCCTTTATTATTGGATAATAGGCCGGATTTGGACCAGGGTGGGTTGTCTTTGTGGGAATTAGTGCATAAAAAGTTATATTACCAGTTGATGAAAAGGTATTCTTATATTTATATCCGAGTTGGCGAGCTATATTGATTACATTTTTTACTTCTGTTGCCCGATTTAAAAATGTTTCATTTGTCTGATAATCCAAATAGAATGACATAATATCGCCAATATATGAGACAGTGTCCAGCATCAGCGACCCGAAAGAGGAGACATTAAAATCTTGATAGGAATCTGGATAATATCTTTTTGCATAATCTACCAAATCTGCTTTAATTGTTCGGAAGTCCCTACTTGTATAATTTATTGGTTTTATTTTTTTTGCCATATATTTAAATCTCCTACATATTATTTAAAATAATATCTAAATTTTGTTTTTGAGAGTTATTTGGGATAGAATAAATTATGCCAATCCTCGCTTTATTGTTTGTGTCTTCTGAGAAATCTACAGAGACGGTATCTAAGAATATATAAGGAAGATATGTGGAAACCTGACTGCGGATGCGGCCAATTAATTCAGAGCGTAGGTGTGTGCCTTCATTTTCAAATACATATCTAGATATTCCGACTCCAAACTGCGGCATCATAATCCTTTCTCCGGGAATTGTTAAAATAAGCATTTTCAAATTTTGTGCAGCGATCTCTGGTATTGTCTTGTTTAGTCTGTAAGGACCATCTACTTCGTTAATATTAAGGGGCAGCGCTGCTGATATTCCTTTAGCCATTATTTTAAGTCCTTTAAAATATCCAAGCTAGCTTTCTTAATATTTTGAAAAGATTTGGGATTTTTTTGCCACCTATTCAAATCACTCACTGTATTAGTTCCTTTTCCTAAATAAATATTAAACTCGTTTACACTGTAAATAGTTATTAAAGAAATTAATGTTTCAATGTCTATAATATCAGTAAATAATTTTTTATATTCTCTAGAATTTGTCAAATCATATACAAGGCAGGATAAATCAAAATCATTCATTATATCTGGTGTTATTTCTTGATTTTCTATGTCGACCATCACGGTTGCCATCGGAAGAAGAGAAACCTCTTCGTCATTGAATTTTATGTTATATGCCTTATTTATCTGACTATTTTCACAACCCTCTGTCATTCTCGGCATAATATAAGATAATCTCAACCCAAATTTCCAAGATGCCCAAAGATCGGTGATGAAATACGGAGAGAAATCAGTTTCATGTTTTTCCAAATATTTCTTCCATGCATCGATATTTACAACTCCGTATAGCCAATCGGGTCGACCTTCAATCTCCTGCTTAATATGCGAAGGTATATTTTCTTTATCTTCTATGTAAATAAATTTTTCCATTATAATTCTGGTTTTTTTATAATCGCTGGGTGGAGTGTAAGCGGTTGATGATGTTGAAGTATCCCAATAATAGGTCCCGCTGATTTCTTCAAAATTCTCTGATTTTTTTATGTTTTCAACAACATGTCTGGGCCCATTTTCAACCATGGGTCCGAGGGCGAATTGGTCCATGTGTATATTCCTAGAGCTAAATGCATTTTTAAAAGATTCTATCGTTGAAGAAATTACCAATTCAGAATAATCAGCGATTAAGTCGTCGATATATTCATGATTAGTTAACATAAAGGTTTGTATATCTTCTCTCCCCATATTAATAAATGATTCTCTGTTTTTCATTAGGGCACTATATGATTTCGAAGCATCTTCATTAACGATTTCCTGAATGCCCAAGTCGATTTTTTTCAAATATACTTGTAAGGACATTTGTGAGAAGAGTGAATAATTGAATGCTAAATCCTCTCTCATATGTCTTGTTATATAACTGGATAATATATCTAAGGTTGGAAAAAAGCCTTCAGAAAAAGTACGGAACGAAAAGAATGATTTCATGATCGCTTCTAATGTATACGATTTTATTATCATTTCTGTCATGATTGCCACTCTTATATAATCCTCCTTCAGCAGAATATTATCAAATGGTCCCTCATATATTAATTTTTTCTTTTTTCCGATTCTGTCATCCGGCTCTAACTTCTGATAAAAAATCAAATTCTTATCCAACATATTATCTATATTAAAAAGCTTTAGTATTTTTTCTTTATTAAATTTGGAATGAATACTTTCCCAATCTTCATATGAAAAGGCATCAACAGATAACATTTCTCTTTTTACCGACCCATAATATCTCTCTATTAAATTAGGCATCGTATTTTTGACTATATCCTCTGCCATATCTTCTCTTTTATATTCAGAAAGGGAGGATGGACCTAAAGAATCAAAGATTGCCCCATACATATTTGAGGCTGTCCAGTTGAAGGATTTCGCCTTTTCGCCATCAGCTGGGGAGTATGCCCAATATACACTGTCGGGAACACCGGAAATTTCTCCAGGCTGTGATTCCTCGACATTAGTGTGTTTTCTCTTAAAATCGGAAATTTTCCTCTTTCCTATATATATTTTATTCAATCCGTCGTCCGATTCTTTTAATGAAATTGATTCATCAGACCCGATTTTTTCACCATACCGCTCTTCATAAAATTTAAAGTAATAAGAATTGTCATCAAGATAGGGACTATATTCAAATCTTGTACCATATTCATTGGACATAGCATATTGGAAGAACTCATAAGCGCGACCGTCAACATTATCATTTTTTAAATCTTTCCGATCATAGGCATATCCAATTTTTCCGTGCAACATTAATTGTAAAAAACCATCTTTTGGATCATTTAAGTCTTTGTCGAAAGGTATTGACAAAAGGGATAATTCTTGTTCGGCATATATTTTAAACAATTTAAATTTTTCTGCATCCAATAAACCAAATATTGGACCATCCTTTTTGAAAAGTTTTGCCAGGGCATTGCCGAATATTGGTGCCACAGGATTGGACATCATATCCATTAAATTACATAATTTTTCTTTTTCTCTTTCTAATTTTTCTTTCTTTTGTTCTCCAATTTCCTCCTCGGTGGCACCCTTTGCCCTCAAAGCATCAGAGTGTGGATCTCGGGGTGGTGGAGACAAACAAAAGTCTGAATTTCTAGTTGCTGATATTGCATTTTCCAGCTTTTGCTCTTCATTTGATATATTCACATTTTGACCAAATTTTTCAAATATATCTCCGATCTTTGAAGGGTCGCTCTTAAGTGCCCTAGTAATACCGTTGGATGGGCTCGCTTCCAGTATTTGACCCCTGACAGATCTTGGAGCCTCTCCTTTCAATAAATTAATTTTTTGCTTAGGATTGAGGACCATAGAAGTATTTGTTAAAAAATTATCAAGCGCCTCATTAGTAAAATCTTGTGAATCATCTGCCAGATTCATATCTACCATGATGCCGGCGAGCAATTCATTTATTTGACTGTCAGTGATGGATGTTTTTTCAGAGGACTCTCTAATAATATTATAGAAATATTCTCCATCCCCAAGAAACGGCGGAACATTTGGTCCAGACTTGAGAAATTCGCTATCCATGGAGAGGGCACCAGTTATCATTTTCATCAGCTCGCTGAAAGAAAAAGTTATTAATTTAACTGTTAAATTAATTATTAATTCTTCGGCATTTTCTGCAATGATGTCGCCCAAGCTTTTTTTCTTGGTTTTTTTAGCCTTTTTGAATTTTGGCCATTTAATTTTTGATTTATCCCCAGAACAATAATCGGTAGTTTCTGCCTTTGTACTGACATTCGTCAATATCCCATCTCCATCATTTACAACTTTGCATTTCTTGATGACTGAATCAATTATTTCTATAAAAAATTTAATATATTCGGCACCCTTAAAGCCACTCAATAAATTTAATAATTGTCTAGTATCAAAGCTTATTACTATCGCACTGCCAAGTGAACGAATTCTTAGATCATAATCTTTGATTTCTTGATTTTTAAAGGCATCTAGTGTATTGACATTCAAGGGCCGCACACCTGTTGGGCCCGGTGGTGATGAATCCCACGGGAGAAGGGTGTCTCCGACTGCTTTCCTATAAGAATCCATAAATCCGGTGGAACTATCGATTGCTTCAAGAGTATTGTCGCTCATAACTTTATTAAAAAATTTCTTTGCAGTTTTCGGGTCCATCTTAGATATAGCACACTTGACAAGCTCATCCATATATTCTTCAGGATTTATAGAGGAGAGCAGTGCATTAGCAGCAAGGGCGACAAGATCTCCAAGTCCACACACTCCGAGGCGGCCCAAAAAATCCCTGCCAAGCTTATTTAATGCTTTTTTACTGTCTCCCGTTGCTATCTGATCAAATATTTCAGGAACTTGTGCGAAAAAAGCATCTTCGATTTGAAGAGTCATTCTCTCGCCAAATTTCTTTTTCTTTTCCTTTTCCTCTTCATCGGCGGCTCGATCCTCTACCTGCTTGCGCTCATTGTCAGAAAGGCAAGAAAAAGAAGTAAAACCTCTCTTAACCTCAGATAATAAAAAGTCTCCGCCACGGGCAACTAATTCATCCATAGATGCGAATCCAACAGGATTGGGAGATCCATTGGCCTGATCCATAATGCTGTTTTTTGTCTCTCTCACAGGTGGAACTGGTCTAAAAAATTTCTGTATAAATATATCATATTTGGCGGATCCGCTATCAGTATAAAAATCAATCATTTGTTGTAGAGATTTTACAAAGTTAACAGTCCGTTCACGGGTTTGAGGAGATGATGTAACAAATGACATAAGCCCATTGACTATTCTTCTCTTTTTGTACCCAGCCTTTGTTAATTCAAGACCGACGATCCTATTTCCCAAGAACGATATTTTAATTGTATCATGTATTTCAATCGGCCTTAAAACTTTTGAAAGATTTACTGAAAATTCCCTCATTTCTGCTGCTTCTCTGTCAAAATTTAAATCTGTATAATATACTGAATTTCCACGAAACATATCTATCACTCTTCTCCTCTCAAATATTGTCATTATATTTGCAAAGGATTCAATATTGCTAAAAAATCTTTCAATATTATAAGATATGGCTACCGGAGTTCCGTCAACCTCTTCGACTGAGGATGCATCTAATATGTCTTCTACGACTTCTTTATTTATGAGTACTAAAAGCCTAATCTTTAGCAATGGTTTCGGATTTATAAAATATGACTTAAAAGTGATTCTGTGGATTATTTTTTTAAGACTTTCTTCATCCGTTTGTTTTCCCAATAAAAATAAAATTTCTTGAGATATTTGTTTCTTATATTCTTTTTGTATATCTTTTATCGTCTTTTTCGATGTGTTCTCATAGTCGGTTACGAAGCTAATTGCATATGAACAAGTTTTTTCATCAAAAAAGATAGTATTTGTATCAGCTTGAGTCCAATCTGCGGGGAGAGAGTCATAATAATTTTCATAGCATATATCTTCGGAAACTGACTCTTTTATTTCCGGTTCGGGGGCACAATTACTAAAGTCCAGAGATGGAAAAATAAATAAATATAAATATCTTTGTATTTCTTCGTCTTCATAACCTATCGACGAAAGAAATCCTGAAAATAATATTTTTATAGCTTCATCATCTCCATATTTTTTTGCAAGGGCTGAAGCGAGATTATTAGAAAAGTCGTTATTAAAATATTTTCTATAATATTGGTCATCTTCCGTGTCCGGACTCATAAATGGAGTCTCTAGCTGTTTTAAAAGTTCTATAAATTTTTCTTCTTTATATTCTATAGCATAATCACTAAAGGCAATTTGAGATGCTATCGATATATGATTATCTCTCCTGCTCTTTTTTGTTGCAGCATCATAGCCAATATCATTATACATACCTTTTCTGCTTTTTTCAACTTCGATATTCCTGAAGAAGTTATCCATCGATTGAAATAATCCTAGAGTGCTCAGAGCTTGGTCGGCTGGTGAGTTTATATCAAAATATGGGGAAAAAATGTTTATCAACTCAATAAATTTTGCATAGTCGTTATAACCGGATTCCTCTTTGTTGAATAAGGCCCTTAGCCATAATAATGATGTTGCTAATTCTGTGCTATTTTTTATACGATTTCTGAAGAAATTAAGCATAAGTGGTTTAAAAAATTCTTTAAAATCCTCCTTATTAAATAACCCGTTTAGTTGAGGACAGTCGTCGGAAATCAATAAGAATCTATCCAACTGTGCTCTTTCAGTACTGAAGCCTTGGAGTTCTGATATTTTATTAATTAGGTAGTTTAGTTCTAATATTGGCGCTGCTGATGGTGATGCGGAGGCGACGGCCTTGGGCCAGACTTTTTTAACCTCCTTTTTTAGATCTTTTAATATCTTTTTCTCACTGTCAGTGAGTCCGTCAGTTTTGTTTTTTCCTGTCCATATTTTTCTGCGGGTTTTTTCCCAGCCAAGCTCTGCAGTTCCTGGTGGGAGTATATTTTCCTTCTCGTTTTTTTTAAAATGTTCAAATTCACTGAATTCATCACTTAAATAATTTTCGCTGATCAAGTCCCTTATCAGATAAGAACTTGGTTTGTCGGCATCTAATCCATCGTCAACAAATATTTTTTCTACAATATCATTAATTTTATTTGTAATATCCATTAATTTGTCCTATTGTCATCGCTATTTATGCAATTATATCCAAGAGAATATAGAGATTCTAATTCTTCCAGTGTGGAGTTTAATCTCTCTGTAATAGTGTCTAATACACCCACTTGCATGATGTTTTTTGATAAGGCCATTGCTGCAGGGGCCAATTCCACAGAAGGGGCCACAGGTCCTGCGGCAGATGTATGTGTGTGTGCTGCCATCTTTAAAGCAAAATCCATTTGAGATTTTGAAATTTCAAATATAGTACCATATATATTTTGTATATGACCTATAATATCGTTTAATGCCAATGCTAAATTGTCGCCCTTTGGAATTGGCTGCAAATCACTGTCATCATTTCTCGCCATTAAATCTATCCCATACCCCGAAGATAATTTACCAGATTGGGAATTATAATCACCGTGTGGAGAAGTTACTAATTTTATACCCTCTCTTCCAATAATTCTAATTGCATCTGCTTTTGCTGCGATTGCTGATCGGCAAACAGATTCGCCGACATTCCCTTTTTTAATTTGGAAATTTTCATCAACATCAGTGCGTTGACTGATATATATTCTTGCAGCATCAAGGTTATAATTATCAACACAATAAAGTTCGGGATTTGTTGAGGCTTTAATATTTGAGGAAAGTCTACCCACCACCATATCAATTGCTGAACATCTTGCTCCAAATGAAGAATATCCAGAACCAGGTCCGTTTGGGGCATCTGCACCCAGCACGATATATGAATCATATTTTTTTAACACCTTGGCGCGCTTAAGAGGCACATATGTTGGGGAGCAATTAGGTATATTCTCTCCATTAAAGCCCATTTTATTTATATCCACTTCGCCACTGTCATTGGAAAGCAATTTCCTAATATCATTTGATAAGAGATCTTCAATATTTAATTGTCGTGCTTTCTTGCCGGGTTTTCCAGAATCTATTTTTATTTTTGGGTTGTCAGTCATATTATTTTCCTTGATATCAATATGGGATTATATCTTCTCGATATATCCACTTTGCACGGGATTGAAATTTTTAAATTTTTTATCCCGTTCCCAGGCCTCCACTAGTTTTAGATTTGCATAATATTCCTTAATTCCTCTTGGTCCTCTTTTCGGATCATTAAAAGTGGCATCTTTTACAATTAAATTTTCCTCTTGTAATAAAAAAAGTAAAAGTTCTCTTGCATCTTTTATATTTTTGCCTTTACTCCTTAAATAACAATAGAGAGTACAGACTGCTCCGTCCGCATGATATCGATAAGAGTGTGCTGCGATGCCGCCGGTGCCATCATCGTGGTCTTTGATTAATGTCCAATAATTTTTGCCAGAAATTATAAATAATTTTTCATTACCGGGAGATGTTAATCCTAGAAATTTCATAGGAATATTCATCTTTTTTGAACTTGTTACCATTCTAACCAGTGTAAAAGTCGATTCCATCTGCTTATGGGTGGGGATATAGATAAAATCTTTTTTATCTCTGCGTGATTTCCAGCCCCACCCGGAAGTATTTGCCCAAACGGCATGGTAGAATTTGCTATCCTTGTGAAATTCTAGGTCATCCATTAAATTATTTTCCTCGTCGAAAGGGCCAACAGGGTTTACGATTTCAACACCAAGGCTATGGCGATTCCAGGGTTGGTGGCCGGCATGGCCCAAGATTTTATCCATTTTTGCTGTTTTTATTATTCTTCCATTCTCAGCAATGAACCAGTGGATTCCAAGGCCATCGTCTCCAATAATTTTCATATCACTAGTAAAAGATGTGCCGGCAGTGTCATGAATAATAAAGTATTTAATAGTATTAAGCTTTCTCGTGCTGCGGTTACCGAAGAAATCTTTTTCTGGTATAGTTCCTCTTTTATAAATTTCTTTTAAGTCTTCTGCCGTATATTCATAATTCTTACTGACCTCAAATGTTGATTTTGTCGGATCAGGAATACTGTCCAAAAGAGGATTTAGATTGTTCCCTTGATCTAAATAACTAAAGATTATCCTAGTGCCAGATGAAATTGAGCCATAAGTTTCAGTAAGATTCGGAGGAATTAAAATTTCAGGTAATATTGCATTGGCTATTTGAGATTCTCTAGATCCGTTAACATATGTTCCTGGTGCCGGAAATGCAGCGGATGGTGTGCCATCGGCTGAGAATTTTACTTTTTTATATTTTACCGAGGCCTCTTTACTTATATTGAAATTTCCCAATTGGTCCATTTCTATTTCACTCAACTCTCTTGGATTTCCAACAGTGAATCCAAAGAATTTTTGATTTTTTTGGGAATATTCATCGTTTAACTTGATATCAAGTCTGGCTCGTTGGCGCGATGCCGCACCGTCAATAGCTATATCTCTCGTCGGAGGAGGAGAGGTAATTGATGCACCAGTATTATTTATATCCCTCGATGCATTAGAAGTTGCAACTTTTTCGAGATGGCTCTGAGCCTGTTCGAGGGCCGGGTCTCTCTTATCGCTCATCTTCAGTATTCCCCTGTAACAAATCAAAGATATCTTTCTTATCATCGGCAGTTAGTCCCACATCCGGCTTCTGTGTCTTTTTAAGAAGGCTGGATATTTTGACCAATTGCTCATTTGATCGTTGAAGGGTCTCTACATATTTAGCGGCCGTGATACCGACCTCTCTGTGTCTTTCTTCGCTCTTGCTAAGATACACCATCACATCATCTAGGAGCCTTTTCGTGACATCCCTATCTTTTCTGATGTTATCAACTGCTTCTTGCAGTATTTGATCCACTGTTTTTTTCATATCTCATAGATCCCCTCGGTCCCATTTTGTCTTAAATATACGATATCTTTTTCTCATCTTATTTAAAGAGTTCACAATTTGCTTTGTATTGAGACCTGTTATTTCTCTCATATACAAATAAATAGCTTTCTTATTAAAAATTTCGATATCACTGGGTGATTCTAGTAAGATTTTTATTGCTTCTAGGACTTTTTTCTCGTTATCTTTTAATTTGTCAGTATCCCAAGTTTTAATTTCTTCCCACAGGAAATTCCAAAACTCGTCCTTCTCCCGTGCTTCATCGTAATCATTAAATACTGAAATATGTTTTAATTCTAGTTCTTTCGATAATTCTTGAAGCTCAATTTCTCTTTGATTTCTTTTTTTATTTTTCTTAACTTTCTGAATAAACCAATTTTTTGTGATAACTGAGAAATATGAAAAAGCCTTAAAGCCCCTTTCTGGCTTGTATTTATCCAATACTGTTATCAGCCATATTTTACACTCTTGCCGCAGCATATCAATATTTGGCAAATTTGTAAATTTATAAGTAAAAACAATTTTATCGACCATCTGATCAAATGCTGGCTTCAAGAGAGTGACATATAGTTCCTCTTTTCTTCTCAGTGTCGTGTGTTCTTGATTATATTCTATGATTGCATTTTCATGTACTTTCGTAAAATACTTCTTTGAGTTTTTACTTCTTCTTATTCTACGCCGTTTCTTCGGCGGAGTTGGGCTGCTCGTAGTTTTGGACATTTTCTTCCTTTTGGTCGAGGAGAAGTAAATCATATGCTTCAAACGTCTGTATAATATCAGTAGCATGCCTCATTAGATGTCTCAGGGTTTCATCCCCATAAAACATCTCCATATCATGAACACTTTGCAAATGCACAGAAAAATTCTTAATTATTTGAATCAGTTCTGTTAGTTCTTCATCATATGATGCAATCTGCTTTAAACTTTTCCATGCAAACCATGCAAGAAAAAGATTTAATGTGATAGATAATGTGAGTGCCAAAAATAAAATAATGTATGTCAACATATGTCCTACTCCTCTCCCTTTTTATAAGATACTTTTTTCAATCTATCCTTCTCTTTTTGAACGGATTTCTGATTTTGTTTTATATATTCTTCTACCAAATCTCCGGCTTTGGATTCTTTCTCAATCTTCGGCTGTTGAATATAGGCTGGGATAGACGGGATTCGAGCGAAATTAATAGAATCGCAATTAATGCATTCTGTCATAACCTCGATCATCGAGTGCGACAATTCAAAATAATCATCGCACTCTTCGCAATAATAATTATACGTCGGCATTATCCTCTTTTTTGTGAGTCTGATTCATATCAACTTCAAGGATTGGAGGGTTTTCTACTACCAACCCATCATCTGTTTCAGAAAATACGAAGCCCCGAAGGACCGGAACAATGTCGCTCTGTTCCATGATCGATTTTTGTAGAGCCAGTTTTATGGCCCATAAAGCTTGATCGTTTAAATGCATATAATAATCTCCTTAGTGTATATATATTATAACACCCGATTTGCCCATTGTCAAGGATTAAATTACATTATTTTAAAATTTTATTAAAACACTCTCTCAAGCCAGTGTACAAATCTGTTTTTGGGATCCACCCTGTTATCTGCAATCTTTGAACTCCAATCTCTGTGTGTCTAATATCACCCCTTCTTTCTGGGGCATAAACCCATTCTACCTGGTTATAATTGTCGACTATCCCTCTTATATCATTTAGGTTACATGTCTCCCCATAACCCACATCATACCACAGGTTATTTATCTTTCCTATATTCTGCATACACCATATATTTGCCGATACAATATCATTTACATGGATAAAATCTCTTGTTTGCTCTCCGTCGCCATCTATCTTTAATGGGCTCCCTTCTTTTATCATCTGCATCCATGCAGAGACTACCGTAGAATAAGAACCCCCATACTCTTGATCAGCGGAGTATACATTAAAATATCTCAAACACACACATTTAATATCGAACAGATCCTGATATAGACTACATTCCATCTCTGAAATTAATTTATGTAATCCATATGGTGATTTTGGGGAACTATCTTCGCCATAAATTGCCGAAGAAGATGAGAAAATAAAAGTTTTAACATCATGATTTTTTGACCACTCTAGCAATTTTGATGTCACCAGAACATTCTGTTTCATTGTGTAAAAAGGATTCTCAACGGAATATTCCACTCGCGGTAAAGCCGCCAAGTGGAACACACAATCAAAATTTTTATCCGGAAGACAATATAAAATATCGTCGCCCTCTTTGAGATCAATTCCGACGACCTCATAATCTTTCTCTTCTTTTAATTTATTATATAAATGTGACCCAATATATCCCCTGTGGCCAGTTACCAATATTCTCATAACTCCCTTTCCCATCTTTCTATCATTTCCTCAAGCATTGTTTCAAAAGTATATTCAGGATTCCATCCCAAAATATCTCTCGTCCTTTGAGAATCACCTTTTAAATATTTTAATTCTTCTGGCCGCATATACTTAGGATTTTGAACCACATAGTCGTTATAATCCATTCCTAATTTGGAAAATACAATATTGCATAAATCCCTAACTGAATGTGTCTCTCCTGTGGCCACGATGAAATCTTCCGGAGTATTATGATTGATTATTTGGATCATGGCTCTGGTATAATCTTTTGAGTGACCCCAATCTCTATATGAATCTAGATTTCCCAACTCTAACTTATCTTTAATTCCTTTTTTAATTTCAACTGCAGTTTTTACCACTTTGTTTGTGACAAAATTTGTACCGCGTCTGGGAGATTCGTGATTAAATAAGATGCCATTACAGGCATGTAGGCCATAAGCATGGCGATAGTGCCTAACTAAATTATACCCCAACACCTTAGAGCAGCCATAGGGACTCACCGGATTCATTGGTGTAGTAAGTCTTTGGCAGCCGTCATTATCTACCGAATTGCCGAACATCTCTGATGAACTCGCCTGATAAAATTTAGCTTCTGGAACTACAGTTCTATAAATTTCAAGCATATTTAGTACACCAAGAGCATTAGTCTGAATAGTAAAGGAGGGCATATCGAAGCTTACACGAACATGGCTCATGGCTCCTAGATTATAAATTTCATCAGGCTTAACGTCATTAACGATTCTGACAAGAGAAGGATAATCTAACAAATCTCCATAGTAAGTATTAATATTTCTTGATAGCTTGCTGATTCTACTATCTTGATTTTCTGCAACAGAATGCCTTCTGACTATCCCATGAACCTCATATCCTAAATTTAATAAGTGCTCTGATAAATAGCTTCCGTCTTGACCTGTAATTCCTGTAATAAGTGCTTTTTTCATAATTATCTCGTTTGTAAATAAGGATCGATGCCTTGAATTTGTTTGTTTTGAAAAATTTTCATTTTTGATAAGTCTGGCCAGTCAGTCGTGACCCATTTTTTCGGCTCTGTGTTGATTGCATTTTCTAGCTTTTTTAATCCTAACTCAGCCGTTTCTGGTGTCATATAATAGTGGTATCCCATTGTATCTATATTTTGTTCTCTCCATGGAATGTTTGGGAGTCTTCCATCATAAGACATTTTCTTTAACAATAAAGCGATGTCTCTGTCATCGGTCAAAATTATTCCTCCGCGACCTAAACTAAGGTGTTTTCTATATTGAAAGCTGACACACATAAGAGTATCGGGAACATATGAATCTTGTCTCCAAAGTACAGCTGCATCTATAATGTTCGTTTCTCCTAAAAAATAATATTCTTCCCAATCCTCTTCGCGCCAAGCAAAAGATATATTTAATTTTTCTGCCAAAAAGGGAACGGAAATGTATGTTCTTTTTGGGCAGGTGAAATACCTCACCTTATTCATTCTTAAACATATTTCTAAACCATGAGTGCAACTATCGATAGCTACGGCGTATTTTGATCCAAAAAAATGTGCTACTTTATTTTCAAATTCATTTATAGATTCAAAACTCATTTTTTACACTCGACATTTAAACTTATTAATGTGCCATTTTCTTTGTCCATGTGGGGAATATATGCTTGTGAATGATCATCAAAATGAGAATGGCTAGTCTTTTTCCAATCATATAATAATATATCACGAAACCCCAATTCTGTCAATAAAAAACTTAAACTTTTTAAATCATAACAAGTTTTATGATAAATAGTTGCATCTTTCATTTCCATTTTTCCGTATAGTGGTCCTAAAAATTTATCAATAGAAATATTTTCTTTAAGATAAAGAGAAGCCATGGCACAGAAATCAGGAATGGCAATTCTCAGAATTCCATCTTTTTTTAAAATCCTCTTCCATTCAAGCAGAAGACCCTTTACAGAATCTCTGTCAAAGTAACCGATAACATGAGAAGAATATATTAAGTCAACTGAATTATCTTCAAAATCCGACAAATCCGTTATACTGCCATAGTCTAAATGATCATAATTTCCACCATCGATATGAACCCACTCTTTTCCAAAGTTTCTCCAGCCGCAACCCATGTTTATTTTTATCATATAAATTCCTTATCAAGCTCTTGCCCTTCGTATGGGCCGGTTTTATATTCATATACAATTGTATCATCTTCCAAGATCTCATATGTATGCCCGCCATATAAAGTAAAGGATGCATCTCCTGATTTTAATATAGGCTCAGCAATTAGTTTATCATCAATATCATAAAATTTACATTTTACACTTCCTTTGATTACTACCCAAGATTCCTGAGCAATCTGTTCTGTATAGTGTCTATCCTTTGTAATGTGTTTATGTGGTGGAAATGTTTTATTCTTTGGCATTTTAAGTGTAGCACATTGTATAAAATTATCTTCAGGGATAATGTCATCTCTACCTGTTATATCATCTAGTCGACTAACTATATGTAATAATCTATTTGGTTCTATATTTGAATATATTTTCATCATGTATCCAATATAATAAGGTTATTTGACACTAAAAAATTTTTTAAATGTAAATTCAGCAAATTCAAAATCAAATGGAGTATCTATGTCTATAGATTCTATATCATCTAATTCTATAAAATTACATTTTCCGCAAATGTAGTTTTTGTATTCTAACATCTTTTTTCTTTTACATATTACAATTCCAAATGTTGGAATTTGATATGGTTCTAAATCTTGAGAATTTGGCATATCATGTAAAGTGTAATTTATAGGTTTACCATTTTTAAGTAAAAAATTTTGAAACTTACGAACAGACATTATAGAATCACTATTAGAATTAAAAAATTTTTGTATTGCATTTAAATAGCTTTTAATTTTAATTAATGGAGAGGTTACCTGTGCTATTAATAAATTTTCTGCGTTAGTAACTTTTGCAAGATATTCATGATATTCACTATTACTACAGTTTGAGCTACCATAATAAGGCTCTCTTTCGAAAAACTCTATGTTATATTTTTTAGCAATTTTTATCGCCTCTTGACTATCAGTGTTTATTATAATTTTATCTATAGGCAGTTGTTTAATTTGATTGATTTTTATTTCTAACAAACTAGAATTAGCGAAAGCTTTAAAGTTTTTATTTTTTACCCTTTGAGATCCAGCTCTTACAGGTATGATTGCTGTTATATTATTCATTTTTATCTCCCACTTTCTTGTAAAAATTCTGAAATGCCTTGAGCTAAATTCAATGATGGAGACCACCCGGTATCTTTTAATTTTGTATTTTTACCCGTAATAAATGTTTGATCTCCAGAATATCCTTCAGTTTCTATAATTTTAATTGTCTCTCCCATGGAGTTTGAAATAGTATCTATAATATTTCTCGGTGTACAAACCTCCTCATTTAATACATTGAAAATATTATTATCTGTTTTGCGGTTTGTAATAGATTGTTCTAAAGCAGAGCAAACATCATTAACATGAATCAAGCATCTAACTCTATCTTCTCTACCAGTAATAGGTACTTCTCTATTTTTTATAGCATGACTTAAATAAATACTTACAATGCCTTGATGTAGATTATTAAGATCTTGGCCAGAACCATATGTTGCAAACAATCTATATATACTATAAGTTATATTTTCATGTTCTTTCAAAAGCTTTATATAATTTTCCGAAGCCAATTTACTTACACCATAAAAACTTATTGGATTTGTAGTACAGTTTTCTGTTGCATTAATTGTGTTTCCATATACTGCCATTGAAGATGCAAAAATTACTTTCTTTGGTTTTGTAGCTAAGCAAAATTCAACCAAATTAACCGTTGCTTTACAATTCCAATCACAATCATCTTGAGGATTTTTTAGAGAATAATAGCCGCCGGATTGTGCTGCCAAATGAAACACTATATCATAATCTTTATCTAGCTTATTAAAATGCTGATTTTCTGACATATTAAAGATAAATGTCTTAAATATTTGTTCTAAATCAAAGTCTTGCTTCTTATCAAGTATATGTACATCATGAATATCTTTTAATTTATAGGCTAATTTTTTGCCGATAAATCCAGCACCACCTGTAATTAATATTTTCATTATATTAGCCCTATACTTGCTAAATCTGCCATGCACTTTTCCCAAGTATAAAAACGTATAGCTTTGTCATCTATATATGCAACTGCATTTGGTTTAGTAAATGTAACATCTTTTATATATAAATCTAATTTGTTATCTTTTAGCCATTCCCAAATTAATTCTGTTCCAGTCTTGTCATTTATTAGTGGTCTTGCGGGGTTCGATTTGCATGAATATATTATTAAATCAAATTTTTCTGATAATAATTTTAATGATTTAGCAGCTCCCCTTATAGGCATGCCGTAGATTGTACCATCATAAAAACCTCTTGTCATATCATGAATCACCTTATCAAAGTCTATAACTAAAGTTGATTTTTCTGATTTTTCTACTGTATTTATAAAAGAAGTTCTAGAATCTATACTCCTGTATCTTTTTTTCCAAGGATGCAGTTTGTGCTCTAATCTGTCAATTCTTTTTTGTAAAATAGATTTTTCCAATTCTATTGCATTATCTATAAAAGAGTTGTAAGTGCTTTTTAAATCCTCTAATGAACAAACTGCCAATCTTGTTTCAACTTTATCTATTAAACCTTCATTAAATAGTTTAGTTATAAAAGATTCACTTTTAGATGTTAAATTACCTCCTATTGTTGTAATGAGATTATGTTCTTTTGCTAATTTTAATGCAGGTTGTATAAGATTAAATACTTCATCACTGTCAACTTTATCTTTGGATATATTTAAGCTTCCTACAATATCAGATCTTCCAAAAACTAGACCTTTTAAGAATCCATCATTTAATATTAAAATTGAATCTAAATTTTGAATAGCAGTTACAGTTTCTATATTTAAATAAAAGTCATATAAATGTATTTTATTTTTAAACACCTCTTTGCACATCATTTTGAATTTTTTAAATGCATATTGTGTCTCTACCATTGGTGCTACAATAGCACCAACACCTAAATCCATACATGTTATACTATCTGATTTTGCTTCACAGCCTCCAATTTTTACTGTAAGTTTTAATGCATTTTTGTTACAAATATTTAGGATATCATTTATATCTTTACTTGCTATACCCTCGTCTTCAAATGAAGTTTTTAAACCTATAAGTCCATCTTGCCGTATCATTTTATTTATTTTATTCATATTGGACACCTTTAATTTCTTGGAATCGTATCCCAATTGTCATATCTTTTGTCTTTAATAATTTTAGCCATGAATGAATCTAATATAATTCTAGAATCAGTAGTGGATAACTCTTTAAAATAAGCATATTGTCTATCTGGGTTGTGATGATTTATATCATCAAATCTTTTAAATTCTAATTCTTCTTCAATAGCATTTGTGGTCGCAGATCTATTTCTTTCGCTACAATAATCTTCATGATAAAAACTTCTATAATAATCAATCCCAGTAATAAATAATTGTTGTATATCATGTTGCAATAAATCGACTATAGCGCCTAAGCCCGAATTGACTCTACTTCTTGTGTCTGATGTTAATTTGTTATATATTTCTGTATTAATAAACCTAATGTTGAATTTATCAAACATAGAATCAATATGATATTTTTTATATGTGCCAGCTTCTATAGAATATGGGCAGCAAATAAATTTAATATCATCATTTATTCCGCTCAAAATACCTCCACTTATTAAATCAAAGTCTAATGAATTATAAAGTATAGTTGTTTTACTTCCTATAAATGATTCTCTACCTTGTACTAATTCTATGCCTCTATTAATCCTAACAACTATATCAAAACTATCTATATAATTTCCATTTTCACTAAAAAATGCTGACTCTGAAGGGCCGATAATCGCCACTCTTTTATTTGCTAAGAAGTTTTTATATTTTTCATTATGTAATTGCAAATTTCTCATTTATATAATTCTCCATGTATTGGGTATGAGGTCTTTACTATCTAAATTATTTGCTTTGCCGAACCATTTTTTAGGAGCCAGTGCCTCTTTTCCGCTTATCCAAGCTGCCCACCAAGAAAAACTGGAATTTGCAATAATGTGCTTTTTGCAAGAAGACATTAAAATTAAATCTTCCCAATCATCCTCGCAAGGAGAAAAATGTATGTCTTCAATAAATTTAAATTTATTTTTACACCACTCGATATCATCACTAAAAATAATATATTTCTCTTTCTCACCAAAAAAATCAATACATTTTTTATAATATTTCAAATCCAGTAAGCCATGATATTCTTGTAAGTTTAAATAATCACATCTTCTTACATGTATAGAAATAAAGTCTGAATGATCTCCGTATTGTTTTTGTATCTTTTCTTTTAAATTTATTATATTTAATTTATCTAAAATATAATCCCTGTTGTGATCAAAATATTTGTGGCTTTGGAAATATCCTCGAAGATAAGTATTCCCATCGATATTTGGTATTTTAGAATAATTGAAGCCTTTTTCATTAAATGATTTTTGATATATATTTATGTTTCTTCCAAAATTTAATTTAGAATAAAATATTTCTTTATATTTTTTAATCGAAGGGTCCACAAGGACTTGGGGAAATACAGCTTTTTTTCCGCTTTCTTTTGAGTATGACAGGGCATTCGCAACGCAGAATAGTTGATTCCCTAGCCCAGAATTTGCTTGACCGGGGCCTAATATTTCACAACTTAAAAAATCTTCACTGTACTTATCTTTTTGTCTTATCAAAGATTCTGTTTTTAATTGCAACCTGTGATTAACTTTATCATCGTTTAGGGGATTTTGTCTATTATAGCTGTATAGCATTTTTTCAACATGTACAGCTAGTGGTCCAGCCATTTCTAGCATCGGAAACATGAATGCCATATCCCACGTCATTCTAAAAAATTCACCGTCTTGCTTAAGGTCATTTGGGTCAATTTTGTCCCATAAGCCCCTCTTGAAAGTCCTCAAATGAGATGAAAACCACTGTGATTCTCTGTATGTGTTATCTCTGATAATATTAGCTGGTATTTCTCGGCAAAATTTTCCCTTTACTTTCGATGGATATTCAATATAAGATCCATATGTCATTAAACAGTTGGTTTCATCATAGATCTCTCTTAAGGTCTCTAGTGTTCTTTTGGTGGCAAACCAATCGTCTCCATCTAACGTAACAATTATATCCTCTGTATCTGTACCAGATTCTTGAATAGCTTCATAAATATTTTTTAAGGCATACTTCTTTTCTTTGTTTTCTATTAAGACAAATCTTTCATCATCACTAATGAGATTTTTTATTACTTCTGTAGAAAAATCAGTTGACATGTCATCCACCAAAAAGCACTTAAAATTTTCATAAGTTTGTAGTTGGACAGACTTTACACATTTATCTACCCATGCTTCTACATTATAAAAAGGAATAATGATCTTAAAATTTTTATTCATTATTTTTTACCTCGGACCAAAAATAGTCTACTCTATTTTTTAAATATTCTATGATTTTCCCTTCTCGAAACCATACTTCGTCTTTGTGGTATACATTTTCATTTAAATGAAGCTCACATTCTAAAATTTTTGCTTCAATAACAATCCGAGGACAAGTATCGGGTGCTTTAGGTAAAAAGATAAGACCTTTTGATTTTCTTATTTTTCTTAACACATCTCTGTATTCAAGACCCCAAACTAATTCATATTCTAGATTATTCCTATTTGCATACTCTACACAATCTTTAGTTCCTTTTATCCACGATGAGGAGTTTAAAATTATATATTTATCATTATTCTTCTCTATACCTTCGTTCAAAGAAATCATATATTCTATATCTTCTAAGCTAAATACAGAACTTAAAATTTTAAAATTTTCTCTTTTCAAAAATGGCATCTTAGTGCGATAATCATCACACTGCTTTTGAGACATAAACCAAACTTTATTCGCACGAGAAAAGAATAATGAAATTAATTTCCCATACGGTTTTTCACTACAATCACAAACTCCATTTGATTCTTCGTGCTTCTGGACAGATCGATAAAAACACATCTTAAAATCATATTCTAAAATATGATAATTAATTTTTGATTTTATGATATTCATCAAAATTTTTGGTAATACATTTGAAAAATTTCCAAATATCCAAATCTTATCTTTATTTTCTATTATAAAACTATTCGTTAGATTGTTTGAATTTATTTTTAATATGTCATTTCTATTTTCGATAATTGCATCAGTGGTCAATTCTGCGCCTCCCGCATATTGATCAATAAATATATCGGCAATGAAGACATATTTATGCATTTAAATCCTCGAACATGTCTTCTATTTCTTGTAAAAATTCAACATCTTCTTGAGGAATAATATTTTCTACAAACTGATTATATATTTCTTCTTCTGTAAAATTATCGACTAAATGTTTCTTGAGACTTGTTGCTTTTTTCTTGAAGGTACTATAATTTTTTCTAATTTCCCTCAATCTCCTCTTGAATGATGCTTCTCTTGGATAAGCCCACTGGCTATCTTCCACAATTACATCTTTCCACACCGCGTGTGGTTGGACATTTCCTAAATCATATTCCACAGTCGCGAACATGGGCCTTGTTTTTCCCTCTCTTCTCTTGTCTGGCATATATAAGAAATCTCGTTGGCCTGACCACCCGTGAACCACCACGGGGAGGCCATTATAGGCTGCTTCAAAGAGCGGGAGGCCATACCCTTCTCCGTGGGCGGTTGAAATTAAACATTTGATTTTAGGATGATTATAGAGTCCGGATAGCTCCTCCGGTGTCATATCTCCATGAATTAGATAAATTTTACATTTTACATCACCATGATTTGAAACAATTTCTCTTAATTTGGAGGCTGTTGCTTCTTTATCCATGGTGCTATTGTTCATTACAGATGTTTTTAAAACAAGACCCACTTCTTGATCATAATTTTCCTCGATAAACCAGTTAATCAGATTTTCAAAGTTTTTTCTAGGACCCCACTGGGATATAGCTAAATAATTAAATTTATAATCCAAATCGATATCGATCTTTTCTGGTGAAATATCTAATACTGGGTAATTCACCACATCGATTGCGACTTGTGATTTTAACATAATCTTTTGACCTGTCTGCGGGTGCTTGCCATGATATACTGTATTTTCAAATGTTTCTTTGGAGTGGTTTGAAACAACAATAATTTTATCCATTTCGTTAATTTTTTGAAGCCAGATTGGTGCTACCTTTGTTGTCTCAATTCCCGCAGTGTATCCGATATTAATATTTGCAATTTTTTTGAATTCATTTGGAATTGTTACTTGTACAGAGACATCAAATTGGCCATTATGTTGACGATACATGTGTGTTTTTCTTATCTTTTCGTCAATCCATTCTCTTTCGGAATTTTTCAAACTAATCCACCCAGTTCTTCCCCAGGTAATAGGTTCGATATAAATATCAAAAATATCTTCGCGGGATTTTAGAGCACGAAGAGCGAATCTAGCCTGTTCCCCATATCCACTTTGAGATAAAACCGGCCCTACTACAATTATTTTTTGTCTCATTTTACCTCCAAAAAGTTCCAAGCCTTGTAATTATTTCTATTTTCCCATGATCCATGATTTTCAATAACATTATCAATCAATTTAACCCATTTTTTTCTGTATGAATCAAAATTATAATTTTTGATAACATGGTTTCTACCCTTCATTCCCAGAAGCTTCCGCTCCTCTTTGGACATATTATAAACTTTTTTCAAAGCGTTAACAACACTTTCTTTGTTGGCTCTATCTTCATAAATATAGGGCACCTGTTGTGACCCGATAATTGCTTTCGAAGCTGGCTCAATACCAACACCAAACCACTGGTCTCCGTCTGTGACCTGCTCTTGTAGGCCACCAGTCATATTAACAATAATTGGAGTTCCGCAAGATAAAGATTCTAATGTGGCTAGGCCAAACCCTTCAGCATCAGAAATATTGATTGTACAATCAGACATATTATACATGGCTGCTAATACAGATGGGTTTACTTTTTTTGTAGATAATAATACACGACCATCATCGATTCCCAAGTCGGAAATAATTTGAGTAAGAGATTGCCCATTAGGATCATTTGGATCTGTGTGCATGAGGAGCCTTACATTTTCCGGGCCGACTTCTTCTGCAAATTCGTTAAACCAATAAATAAGAGATCCGCTCATTTTTCTTCTAGCATTTCTATTATTCCAGAAAAAAGTTAATCTATCAGCATCTTCCCCATATTGCTTTTGTTTTAAATCTTCTATTTCATCGTCCGCCAATTGAACAAAAACATTTGAATCTACAGCATGCGGAAGATAATGATTTTCAACATCCGGAGCTACATTATTGACGATATCGTGTGTAACCTTTGAGATGGAGGCGATTACATCATTGGATTCATAATATTTTTTATTATACATCGGTAGAGGATAATTATCCCAAACATGATAATATACCATAGGACAATGGACACGGATCTCATTGTCCATACTCCATAACCACTGATAAAATCGAGGGTCTGTCATAAACCAGATCACATCAGGGTTTTCGTTGAATAAGGCAGATCGAACCATTTCCTGTGATCCATATCCCTTCACAGGATATACAATAAAATCATCACCCCATGGATCTATTTTTTGAGGCTCATAATTGTTATGTTTAACTGCTCCACCCAAACATACAAATTTATATCTACCAGTGGCTAGTAGTGCCTCGATGAAGTATTTTGTTTGTGTTCCAACACCAGATGGAGCCAGCGGGTGATCAGAAATTACAAAAATCTTCTTTTTTTCTTCTGTCATTTATTTCTCTCTTTATTATGGACAATTTTTAGTTTTGCGGAATTCACACCTTGAGCAAGATCTCTTGTCTTTAATATAATTTTTCTTTTGAATATTAAAGAGAGCCTTGTCCAATAGCGATTTTGCATTTTGTTGCTTGCGTGCTGCACTAGTAACCCTAAAAATTTCCACCTTTTCTTTTTTAGCTGTCCTCTTTAGGAGGGCAAAATGTGTTTCAATGTTTTTAAGTTCGATATTATGTTTTTGTGCATAAAATATTTTATATAAGGTCAATTGATATGTTACCATAGGATCAGATCTCCTACGAGTATCCCATCCCCAAGAACAAGTTTTCCAATCAATAATGTGGATTTTACCATCTGGAGTTTTCAATATTATATCAATATATCCTTTAAAATTGTAGTCAGTCCCTTCGATTGGTACCATGAGAGCCTCTTCAGTATTCAATACCTCATATCCTTTATCAAAATATTTATTTAAAGATGGCTCGATGTGGGGAATAATCTCCGCTGCTTGTGGTAACATTTCCACAACTAATTTTTCATTTAATTCTAGATCTTCTGGAAGTTTTGCAATTTCTTCGATAAATTCAGCCTTAAATTCTTCGTAAGGATCTACACTTTTATTCAATAATTTATTCTCGCATATGGTGTGCATGGCAGTTCCAAATGCAGTATGCTCATTACCAGCAAATCCAGACAACTTATCAATATAAGTTAATTTATGATAGAATGGACAAAAATTCCAATTCTTTAATTCAGAAAATGATATGTGAGGCAATTTTTACTCAGAGTTATTTGTTTCTTTTATTATAACATCTTTTGGGGAATTGTCAAGGACTTTTTTGGATTTTCTTGAATTATTTTTTCTTGTTCGTGTAGGATTTGGTGTTGGTGGTGCTGCCTTTCGCATTGGTTTTTCAAAAATCCATACAGCAGAAGGTCTTCTTTTGTTTTGAATATCTGCATCCTTAAGACACTTTCCATGTTTGATCTTTTTTTCTGCTAGTAACTGTATAATGTCACCTAATCCAACTCTAATTTTCTCTCGACAGCGATAATCGTTAAAAGGCATAACAGATACTTTGACATGGATCTTGCCGTCACATATCTCTGTGTCAATAGATCTAAGATACTTTTTAATTTTTTCTATTTCTTTATTCATGAGCGTGTAGCTCCTCTATTTTTTTATATAGTACTGGGCTTATTTTTGCTAAATAAGAAGGGTCTTCTAAAAAATAATATTCAAAACCACTGGCAAAATATTCCCTCAAAGAGGTTGCTGGGTAAGCAGAGGTAAATAAGGTATATGAGGAAACTATGAAGTTTAATCTATCGTATCCCACCTCTTTGTATAAATAGTTATCCATTTTAATATTATAATCCGTTTCCAAGAATAATTTTAAATTTGGTTTTAAATTTTCTTCCTTCAAAATATTATATAAGGATTCTCTCTTTGCCAAAAACTCCTGTTCCAGCTTTCCGTCGCCATATATTAGATATCCACGAGGAGATTCTAAAGAATGGGCTACCTCATGAACAATATCATCAATTAAATTTTGTTCGTCTTGTTGTTCATTGGAAACATAGATTGCGCCATCTTGATAAGCAGCTGAAGTTTCTTTTTTAATCAAATGATCAAACATGCCTATATAGATGGAGTCTATTTCACTCATTAAGTGTGATGGGATATAAGACCCAATTACATCTAACACATTTTTAATATCAACACTGCCCTCTATTTTATCCTTTATAAAAACCTGCAAACCTTCTTTCATCAGATACTCTTTTCGCTGTTCCTCGAATCTCTTATTCGATACATGTAAATAGTCCGTTAAATACATTATTTTTCCATTTTAAGAGCTTCCGTGTCGTTGAGTCCCAGCTCATATCCTTTTAAATAATTTTCTTCAGCGACGGACAAAAGAAGTTCTGGAAATTCTTCTGCTATTGTTGATATTATCATTTCCAAAGTGACTTCACTATTTTCTGGTTGAAGCTTTTCTCCCACATAATTCACAATCTCTTGCTTTAATTTACCATTGATTGAAATAACCTTTTTTAAATATGAATTATTTTGTTCCGACATAATGAGCACCTTCCTTTATATAATTATAATACACTAATTACTAATTGTCAAGGTTAAAATTACATTATTTTTGATGCTAGGGTGGCTAAAGCAGATCTCTCGCCCTTTTGGAGAGTTATATGTCCGGCCAAATTATATTCTTTAAATTTTTCTACCGCATGAACTAACCCATTTGATGTTTCATTGACATAAACATTGTCTATTTGTTCTATATCACCTGTTAAAACAATTTTTGTATTCTCGCCTACACGAGTTAAAATTGTTTTTATTTCATGTAAAGATAGATTTTGAGCTTCGTCGATGATAATGAATGCGTTGGAAATAGATCTTCCTCGAATATATGCCAGTGCTTCGATTTCAATAATATCTTTATCCATATATTCTTCTAAAGTTGCCTGATCATTGCCCAATAAAAATTGTAAATTATCCTGAAGAGGCATTAACCACGGATGCATTTTTTCTTCCATTGTTCCCGGAAGATATCCAATATCTTTACCCATAGGCATTACTGGTCTAGATAAGACTATTTTTTTATATATCTTTTCTTGCGGGTCAAATGGGTCGTTAATGGTCTGTGCAATTGCAGCTGCAATGGCCATCAGAGTTTTTCCGCAGCCGGCTTTACCAACTAGACTAACTAGCGGAATATTTTCATCCATCAATAAATCAAAAGCGAATGCTTGTTCTTTATTTCTAGCTCTAACACCCCACACACCTTTTTTATTATATTCCCTAATCTTAATATATTTACCATTTTTGTATCTACAAAGTGCTGTCTTTTTTTCATTATATTCTGATTTTAGCATGATAGAATCATTGTTCAATACATCAAATTCTGTTATTTCTTCTTCTGCGACGGGTAAATATCCATCTTTATAAAAGGCATCTATTTCTACCTCCGACAATTCAATTTCTTTAAACCCGGTATAGAGTCCTGTTTCTTCATTAACAACCCTATTCTCTATATATACTTCTGATTTAATACCAAGAGAATCGGTCATGACTCTCATATTGATATCTCTCGATACCAGAACTATTTCTTTATTTAAATTTGCATTTTGTAAATCCCAAGCGACACCCATGATCACATGGTCTGCATCATCAGTGTTAAATCCGGTTGGAAGGCTTTCTGGGTTTCCCACTATTACTTTGAGAGTTCCCTTTCCCTCTCCCAGCGAAACACCAGAATGTAAACTGCCAGTTTCTCTCAAAGTGTCTAATGCTCTAATAATTCCACGGGCATTTGCTCCTACGGAGTCCTGTCTCTTTTTATGATTATCTATTTCCTCCAACACCTTCATTGGAATAACAATATCATGATTTCCATAGTGATAAATGCAGGATGCATCTGTGAGGCACGCGCTGGTGTCTATTACATAGATCTTTTCTGTCATACTCTTATAACTAGTTTATATGAGAGCATTTAGTCGCCTTTTCGGGTGTTTTTTAAATCGCGGTCATGAATCCAAACGACAACTTGTTTGTTTGGGTCGCCGTAGACATCTTTAAGATGTGTTGGGGATAATAAGAGAGCCTTTAAATTAGAATTTCCACAGGTCCATGATTTAAATTCAGGATCTGTTATTTCTTCTGTGATATATGTCATACCGGTGTCGGAAAATATTGGATACCAAAAATTATTATGACCCATAGTGGATATAAAACATGGTGTGTTTTCTCTTATCTTCATCTCAACCTCAATCTAGAAAAAAGTTTTTGTCGTTTGCTGATATTTCTATAATTTCTTCTTTATTATAATATTCTTCAATTATTTTTCTAACCACACCTGCTGAAGGATGTATTTTTATTTTTCTTTTTCTTATTTGGTCACGGACATATCGCCCAGGAACAACATACATTATTCCGTTATGAGCATCTCTTATTCCCGGAGACATCGAACACTCGCCTACCCCAGCTTGGCCGGATTTTATAGTGTTGCCGTCTTCGTCGACAAAATCTTCTGTTATGATATACAAGAACCAGTTCATATTAGTAACTATGTGTTATTATTCGGAAAAACCCCATAATAACAAAAATATATTAAAATTGCGGCGGCAATAATAGACCACCAAGTGATAAAAACAGATTTTTTAGCTGTTTTAAAAAATAATTTTTTCAACATGTTGGGCCCCAAGAACTACCAATCTTCCACAACATTTTGATATTAAGCTCATCACAAACGATTTTTTCTGGAGTATTTTTTTCATTTCTACTTCCGCCGTTTGCAAAATATGTAGGCTTGTATTCAATCAGGGCCGAACAAACAGTGCCGTCATCGTCGTTTACGGGAACAACATCGACAACACCTTTTATTGCCATTAAGAATTCTTTTCTCTCTTTGAATCCAATAGAATTAAATCCCTTTCTCTTAAAAATCCATTCGTCTGAATTCATTGCAACAATAACTTCTCCATATTTGGAAGCTTCGCGGATTAATCTTATATGACCAACATGAATTGGATCGAAGCCGCCGGAGATCATAACTGTATCATATGGTGTTTTATTCATTTATTTTTTGCTCCAAACATTTCTGAATCTGTAGAACTTTTGCCGCAGATGGTGTGCCATGACTAATTGCAAAAACCGTGTAAGTAACCAAAGTTGCTATTATGGAGCCGAAAATTACTCCGACACCAAAAAACAAATAATTTTTTAAAAATTTTTTAAATAATTTCATCGACCAATCCGTATTTAAGACATGTATCGGCATCCCACCATAAATCATGCTTAAGTAATTTATTAAGTTCCTTTTTGGGGATTTTTGTATGCTCTCCGTATATATCAATAATCATTTTCATTAAGCGATCATTATTCTCAATCGCATCCTTTTGTTCTTGATATTTACCCCACATCCCAGAACTCAATTGATGAATTAACATATATGCATGCTTATTGATTTGTCTGTGACTGGCAACTACACTCATAATTGTGGCGGCTGACGCGGCACAACCTTCGATAATCGAAACAATTGGAACTCTAGAATTAATAATATAATCAACCGATGAAAATCCTGCAAAGACAGAGCCGCCATATGAATTAATATGAAGATTAATTTTTCCTGGATCAACTTGTAATCTTGACGCACGGTCTAATAAATCTTGCGACATTTCATGAATTTTCATATTTAAAGAAAGATTTTTTCCTCTTGAGACCTCTGTATAATAATAGATTCTATTTCCCTTGGATTCAATTTTATTATTATCATCGGACTTCGAGTCATCAAATTCAGAGCCAACAATAGGGTGTGGCACAGAAGCCCAAAACATATCTTTCATTTTTCTCTCCTTTTTTATTGTGAAGTGGTATGCCCAGCAGGGCTCGAACCTGCAACCTACAGCTTAGAAGGCTGTTGCTCTTCCGGTTGAGCTATGGGCACTTGGTGGACCCTGTAGGATTTGAACCTACGACCCTCCGGGTATGAGCCGGGTGCTCTGACCAACTGAGCTAAGGGTCCTACTCTATTAATATACTATATCTGAATCTGTTTGTCAAGCAATTTCTTAATATATGCAAATATTTATTTTTTTAAAAAATTTCTCAATCTAATAACACCGTCGATGATTTCGACATATGTTGCGTGACTAACCCAGTCGCCTGTGTTGACATATGTTTTTATATTTTCTTCTTCATCAATCCAGATGAGTACTTCGGGAACATGTGTGTGTCCCATTATTAGAACATCAATATTTTTATTGAGATCCATAATATCCCAAAGCCTCTTGACCTTTCTTTTATTAAATTTTAATTTAGTATACCAATCCGATAAATTAATATTGAAAAATAATTCTAAAACATCCTGAGCGGCTGATATTATTTTCATTAGAACTCTTGAATGTACAATTCCTCTTTCATATTTATCTCCATGTTCTATTTTAAAAGTGCGGCCGCCCTCTTCAAAGAAGAACTCTTTGACAAATTTTACATTTTTAAATGTTTGCCCGATAAACCCTGACAAGCTAATATCGTGATTTCCTATGACATAAATTATTTCTTTTGTGAAATCCACTCCCCTTATTATATCCATAACCAGTGGGGTAAATGTTGGAATTTTAAGAAACTCAATTATATCTCCATTCAATATTAGTTGATCATATTTAGTTTCTTGTAATAATTTGATTAGATCGTCTTTTTTACAAAATCGCGAGCCGATATGTGTATCTGAGACAATCAATCTTTTCATTTAACTCTCGTCCCTTTCCATCGTATATATAACTATCGTTCGAAATCCCTCAAAAGTATGGGGAATTGATTCTCTCAGATATTTGGCACTATCATGAGTCAGGACCGAATATTGTAAGTGGCGGCCGCCGCCGTCACTCTTAAAAAGAATTTCTAATTCATCTGTTATTTCTATATACGGCCCGTAGGTCGCATATGCTAAATCAATGATATCTTGCTCTGTTTTTTCCTTCATTTTCCAATGTCCAAATTTAAATTTTAAAATAAAGAAAAGTGCCGGTTCACTCAGATTGCCAGCTTCTTAGCCTCTCTGTGGTTTTGGGAATGTGTAATAAATTGCTGTAAGTTAAATATTTGGTTATTACACAAAAGAAAAATCACCCCCTTCTAATTCCCGTGGTTCGTTAGAGACAATGAACCATTGATGTTTATAGCATAACACTTTTCTCAAAAACTTCACTTATAATTATAACGTTAATCTCCTTCTTCGTCAAGAAAATAATCTTCAGGCTTATATTTTTTTTTAAGCTCGTGCAAATGAGATTCCTTAAGCCCCAACATTCTCATGGATTCTGCCTGTGTTCTTGTTGCTGATAAAGCATATTTTAGAACTGCATCTTGCACCACGTGCAGTAAATTCTTCCATATGGGAAGACCATACATCCTACTGGATATCATAGAAGAAGAGAGTTCTAACTTTAGTGCTATTATTTCTTCTAGGGATAAATTATTTAACATTATTTCAAATTCTTCAGAAGATTTCCGTTCTTTTCTGAGTTTATTTATAATGCTATAATTTTTATTTTTACCATTATAATTCTTTTTTCTTTTCCAATTAGACATAATGGTTATATATTCTTTTATATATTAGAGTGAATAGAGTGTTAAGAATAATAAGAGTGATTATATATTAGAGTGAATAGAGTGTTAAGAATGATTAGCATGTTTAGTGTGATTAATAATAATATACACGGTTTTAAAAATCTTGTCAAGTACTTTTTTCAACTATTTTAAAAAAGGCTATCGGTATCCCCATTCCCAAATTCGTCATTTGAATTAAAATCAGCTGAAATTTCTTCAGTGTTGTCATTTTGTTCTATTTCAGATTCAATATCAACTTGTGTTTCTGGATGATCACTGAAAAATTCATCTTCATATCTCTCTGCCCATAGAATTAAATTTTTCTTAAAATAAATTTTAAATAAATCCCTTTCTGATAATTCTCCAGCTGCATATTCTTTATTATCAATAATAACAGGTTTTTTAATAACATCATTTTTCTTAACAAGACCATAATATCTACGTAGATCTGCTCCGATTTTTTTATATGATTCTCTACTGAATCTTTGAAGGCCGGCATCTTCCTCATTTTCTATAATTTCCCCATCCTCACCAATTGAAAATATATCTTCCTCTTCAGGCTCTTCTTCGGGCTGTCTTGATATATCACCACCAGAATCTTCAAGATCTTCAATACTAAGCTTTATCATCTTGTCTTCTTCTTCATCTTCAGATTCTTCTTCTTCATCATATACAAATCCCTTGTCGACAAAGGCTTGACTAAGAGGGATTGGTTCTTTATCAGCATCAATGATTTTAAAATCTTCTTCAGCAAAATCTATGATGTATTCCAAATAGGTTTCTCTATCTTCATGGTTTGATGATAAATCAGTATAATCTTCTTTAAAAGGAAATTTGCCACTTGTATTTTGAAGACTTCCCACCTTTTCATTAATAAAGTGGGCTAATTGATTGAGGGAAAAATACTCATATTTAAAAGTCGTTGCCTCAGATAATAGAGATTTTACGATATCTCTAACATATTTCTCTTCTTTAAGCTTTCTTTTTTGTACAATGCTAATAGCCCTTCGGATATTCTCTCGTAGCATTTGTTCCATTATATAATCTTTTCTATTAATCATTTTAAAATAAATCTCCAGAATTCATAAATAAATAGTTATTTATTTTTTCTTTTTCTTTTTATAATTTCTTGTCCCTGATGCATATCCAATATTAGCTCCGGCGGACACAGAAGAGATCTCTTCCAGCTCCATATCATCTGAATCATCATCTTTCATTTTGTCTTTAAATGTTTCTGGATCAGGCTCTTCTTTTGGATCAGGCTCTTCTTTTGGAGCATGTGACCCATGCCTCGGCGGATCCCCATAATATCCAGAAATATTAATTCTTTCGGCCTGAACTCCCGTTTCGGATTCCTCACCCTTTCGCGACGCTAGCGAGTCTTCGAGTTTTTTAAGCATTCTTTTGAAAAGAGACTCTAATTGAGATCTCCAAATAGTTAAATCACTCTCATCTGCGATTTTTGTCAGAGCAGCTTCAACATCTTTTAAAATGGCACCCTCTTTCCCATCAATACCGGACAGGGTCTCTCCACTGGCAATTGCTTTTGACTTTTCCCTCTCTGCCTTCGCGAGCTGTGATGTAGTAACCGTTCCCCTACCCACCTTAAAGGGCTTCCCTTCTTCTTCTTTTAAAATATTATTTCTCTCTCTATCATAAAAAATACTTTCTACAATTGATAATATCTCCTCTGAGAGGCTTGATTTGGGTTTTTTAAATTTAGACTGTAGCAATTCATATATATCTTTATCAAACCACCCCATGATATCACTGAAGTCTTCTGGGGTGAGATTGTGCATTACTTTCCTGACTTCTGTTCCACACAATTCCTCTCCTGTGGATTTTACGGTTATACAAATATGTGGAGCTGCTAAAATATAGGCATGATTATCAAAAGTCTGTAGGTCATCACGATTTTTTTCATAAGATTTAAAATATGTTGGCGAACCATCCTTCTTTTTACCGTCTAAATTTCTAAAACGAGGAGCTTCTTCCATATCTTTTTTGCCAACTGCATAAACAATAACATCGCGTTCCGCATCAAACTTATCTGCAATGTCTCCCACTTTGTATGGGGAAGTTACCTGTAAAATTTGTGAGTCAGGTATACCATGCTTGATCATAATTTTTTTCTTTTCTTCAAAATTTAAAGGAGATCTTGGAGGTGCTGTTTTATTTGAAGTTACAATAAAAACATTCTCTGATCCGTGCTTCTCTTGTAATGATTTAAAGACTTCTACATGATGTCTGGCCATCGGCTGGAATCTGCCGGGATATAGAACAATTTTTCTTTTTGCTTCTGGATCATTGCCCTCATTTAATTTCTCAAAGGCTGGAATTCCCTTTTTTCCGTATTTAAACAAGCCTAAAATTTGGTTTATCGGCGCAAAGTTTCCTGTAAATTTATAAGTCCACCCATCATGGTCAAATACAAATCCCTCTGCGGCTGTGGAAATATTCTCAATGTTTTTTAGTTTGTTCATTTGTTTTTGAAGTATTTCTAATGCTTGTTCATTTCCAGAGGACTCAATGGCTTTAATAGCCTTTGCCACCTCTTTCTGAAGCCTATTGGCCTCTTTTTTATTGTCCAATATAAATAAGCTCTCTAATCCCTTGAGCATCTCTACAGTAAAATCATGAATGGTTGATTCTATTGGATCTATAGCATCTTTTAAAATTTTATCTGCATTTTTGATAATATAGATGGCATAATTTTTATCTTTTGCAGCAGCATTTTTTACTATTTTTCTTGGATCCAACTCTCTTGGCATCTTATCATAACCATAAGCGGCTTTATAAGATGGATTAGAAAGAAGAACTCTTTTTAAAAGAAGACTTTCAGTCTCCTCATCTATATCCATCCCGCGTTCTCTAATCATAGAGAGAATCCTGGCCATAATATATTCAATAACCATTTGACTATCAGAGATCCCCTCAGAAGAGATTTCTTCTTCAATTTCCGATAATGCCTTATTTAATGCCTCTTTATTTTCGATAGCCTTTAAATTAAAGACCGCATCCATTTCAATCTTAAATTTTTTACCAGCTATATCTTGCTGCACTTTATCCAACTCATCAGATAAAGTTTGAGCATGTTTAGAAACATCTTTGGGTCCAGTAATCAATTCACCAGTATCTGGATCTGTAATTTCTACTTCTACAGCACTGCCAGTTTCTTTATCAAACTCGGCGCCTCCTGCCCTGTGTATTGATACTAATTTGGAATCATAATTGATAACATTAGCCGTTTCTGGATTTATAATTTCAGCATTATAATATATATTAGTATTTGGTCCAAATATTTCTTCTTGTTTTGCTCTTGGGAAAGATTTTATCACTCTCTCAAAATCCCTAAGAGCCTGAGAAAAAGATTTCTTTAAAGCTTTATTAAAAGAGAATTTATCAGCCAGTTGCCGAATGCTCATTCCACCAGATTTAATATTAGTCTTATTTCTGGCTGCTTTTGCACTACCATCAGAGAATTCTAATTCCTGATTTGAAACCGAAAAGGAAAGGTAAATATTTTGACCATCCGTCTTTTCGGTTCCCTTTAAAGATCCCTCAGCAGCATCTTGAAGTATACTTTTTATCTGAGAAAAAGTAAGGCGAGGATTCTCATAAAGATGAGTCATGTGTCCAGCTAGACCACCCATTATTATTCTTCCTTATTTTCTTCTAACAAATTCAATTTTTCATTAAGCGAAGCATTTTCTTGCATAATGACTTTATTTTGTTCTTCTAATTTGCGATAACCTCTCCGTAGATGAGACAAATTTTCTAGAGCGACCTCTATTCGTTGCCTCTCTTTAATGGTTCTGGGTCTCAAGCTTTCTATCGCCTCTTTAATCGCACGAGCACGACTCATAATGGAGACATTTTGTTTCCATTCTCCCATTAAAAATTTTCTTGTTAAATCATTGAAATTCATTTCTTATTGGTCGCTCCTTTTCTTCCTACATTTCTTTTGGCAGCAGCTGTTCTTTTTGCCGCAACACTCTTAATAATAGGCTTCGCTTTGGCAATTTTTGGAGACACTGTAGAAGCCAAATCTGCAGCATGCACTACTTTAGGCAACGATGGCGATGCTGGTGCTGGTGCTGGTGCTACTGCTGGTGCTGGTGCTACTGCTGGTGCTACTGTTGGTGTTGGTGCTACTGTTGGTGCTGCAGCCACCGGCTTAGGAACTAAAACATCTAATGTTGATTTCTGTTTTTGAGCTGCAGATCTCAATTGTTCTCTTCTTAAACTTTTTCTTCTTTTACCCATTTTAGTGGCTCCTTTTAAAGGTTTAACATATAATAAATAGTTTTAAATTTAACTTGAGCCCGTAAATTCTGAATTGGTTCTATTTCTTAAGCTCTGCTTTCCTTTTGTTCCCAATTTAAATGGCACTTGTTCGGATGTTCTGGATCTTTGAACGGAGAGATTTTGTATTTTATATGTATTAAATATATAGCCAAGGCTCTTGGATTCTACTAAATTAACGGTTGGGCTTGATCCAGTAATAACGGATCCAGTAGGAGGAGTTGGTGGGCTGTCGCTAATTACAGCATCAACATTCCCGCTAATTGGTGTTGCAACACCGTCAGTTAATCCTAGTTCAATGGAATAAGTGCCCGACACATCTGGTGTAAAACTAAAGGTTTCTCCGAGTCCCACGGACCCGGATGCACATGAACCAGATTGGAAGAAATATATTTGATCTATTTCCAGTGGAGAAAGTACTCTATTCCATAGGACAACTTCGTCAATTGTGCCGTCGAAGTAATACCCCGCACTGTCTGCACCTATCCGTAGTTGAGAAGTAGTTCCACCTGTTGGATTATTTGAATATGTCTGCGAGCTAAACAGTGCACCGTCAACATACAAATAAGCTTTCATTTCCGAGGTATTTCTAACAGCCACAAGGTGATACCATTGCCCGGTATTTAGATTAGTATTAAAATCTGTCCAGACATTACTTCCACCGCCATACTCCCAGAAGAAACGTATATCTCCACCCGTATTGGCCCAGGCTATATTATAGAGATAATTATCGGCTTCTGCCTCGCCGGGATTCGAGTATTGTATAATGGATTCCCACTCGGCATAGCTGTCAGCCTTTATCCACACAGCTATAGATATGTCGCTAGCGATTTGAAGGCTTCCAGTGCTTGGCACGGTGATGTAATCGTTGATACCATCGAAGCTATAAGCATTCGAGCCCACCCTACCCGCAACTTGTGTGGCCCCATTAATTGTGGCATCATTTCCTTGACCACTAGAATCCGGAGTGACCACGGTCCCAGCGGTGAAAGCATAAGGTGTTGCAGGAGGGGCGGCGGAATTATAAAAGGTAACCCCGGTCCCATTCGTTGCATCATTTAAATCATATTTACATTCATGTGGGTAACTCCCCGCCGTATAAGTTACTACTACTGCATCCCCACTTGCAACTGGATAATCAAACCAGAGAGGCCCAGTACCCGCAGGGAGAGTTATATTTGTCAGTACAGGCGCCCCATTGACAGAGACATTGACAAAGTTGTTTCCGTGCCACCCGTCGCCAAAAGTATCTATAAGCCCTATAGATGCCGTCGGACTGATCGCCGCCGAACTCGTAGTGTCAAAATGCCACAAGCCAACGTTTCCGGACATATTAACTGGTGTTGTCGATCCGCTGTCTGGCAATGGAAAAGTGGCATTCGCAGTCGCACTTCCCGAAGGAACAGATTGCCAAGACCATTGATAATTAACGGAACCAGTTGATACACCAATTGGTGTGCCATCAAAAGTTGCGGGATTCCCAACTGTCCCAGTAATGTCCGCTACAGTTCCTGATATTTGTACAGGATCGTGAACAACCGAAGCAAACAAATTGATGCCCGTTGCAGTCGTCGGCGTTGAATCGTGAACAACCGAAGCGAATAGGTTGATTCCAGTTGCAGTCGGTGGTTGTGCGTCATGAACAACGGTACCAAATAAATTGATTCCAGTTGCAGTCGGTGGCTGCGAGTCATGAACGACCGAGCCAAATAGGTTTATGGCCGAACTCGACGCCATTGGTTTAACTTACCTCATATTTTAAGTATAATGTGCTTGCCGCAGTCCAGGCCCCTACGTCGCTTGGCTGGTCCGGAGCAGAAGAAAAACAATAGGTTGGGTCATTAATGTCGGGAGTAATGTGTGTCCCGCTTATATACGTCGCATTATCATCGCTCAATGCTGTAAATCCATTTTGTCCAGAGCCAGAGGCCCAGGCATGTACCGTTATTCCATCAATCAAGCTTGGGGTTGTTCCAAGCTGGGTCGCCAGATTCTGCGCCTGACAAATAACCTTATCTCCCACCGAGGATCCCGTGTTTGATGTGAAAGTGCTCGAATTATAAGAAGAGGAAAGGACCGCAAAATTATCGGTACCAACACTCGGCGCCCAGGATCCAGTTTCAGATGTGTCGACCGTTGGATTAACTCGGGTTACATATTTTGGAGTTTCTGTGTCGACCCAATCACTATAGGTTGCAATTTGGCCGAAAAATGTCCCATACTGGCCCTCCGAGGTATTAAGGGCCTGGATGCGGACGTTCCCATCGATAGTTTGTGGAGTACCGGCCTCCGTGTAGGTCGTCCCGGATCCAGATCCGTTGATCCACATCTGGGCCGAGTAAGGAGTTGTACTCATATCATATTTTAGGGTGAGATATGTCCAGTTATCAGCCGAGGGAAACCCGGTTATTGTTTCTTTTACGACCCCAGCGACTTTAAGCTGGAAGCCGCCTCCTGACATCGACTCAATTTCAAATGCAATCCCGAGGGAGCTATTCATTACAAAAATAAGATCGTCACTGTTGGTCTGAGGAATTCCATCAAAATAAACCGGGACACTTATAGAGCCGCTAGTTGCAGCCGTCCGGCCCGGCGTGGTGAGGTTATAATTAGAGTATAATGAATAAGATCTCCTAATATCTGCCGCCTCTTGGGGATCTCCCGGATAGGTGTAGGTGTAGGTATCGCTAGGATAATTGCTCGAAGCGTGGCTTCGAGCCCACCCCATTTCATTCGCTAATTGATCCGAAGTTTCCGGACCGAACATCCAACTCCACTTAATATTGGCCATTATCTAAATCTCCTTACTAATTCATAGTATAATCTCTCTCTTCTTTCATTTAAAGAATTTCCAAAAGCCCTGTTTGTTTGCTTATAATTGTCTTCCCAATCACGGAAACACATATTTCCTCTTAAATAGGCATCTTCTTCCATTTTTCTCAAATGTTTATCATTTTGAGCATAGCCTTCGCCCATTCCTAAATTTTGATCAAACTGGCCATCGCAGTTCTGTGCGTGATGAACAAGCTCATGAGATAAAGATCTCATAACATCTTTTGGATGACGATCAACAGTATAAATTGAAATGGTCATACTTGCTGGCTCATATTGTCCAGTTCTTCCTAGAGTGTTTTGAGCATTCTCTGGATCTGAAATAAATTTAATTTCTGGATCTTTATCATATCCGAGCCTCTTTTTTGCAAAAGGCATGAAGGATTCCAAATAAGTTTTCAGATCTTTTATCATTCTTCGGATAACTCCTCTTGTTCACTCATTCGTGCTCTGGCACGAGTACCCGCCGCTATCATCTGATTTATTTTTTGTTTAAGGGAGCCGCCAATCTTTAACTTATCCATATTGTCCAAAACATCATTTATTAAATTAAGTATCTGGAGCTTATCTTTTTTCAAAAGAACGGTTAATAATTTATGAGGTTGTGTATACAGAGGAGATTTTTTTATGCTCTCCATCATTTCTTCAATAAATGATTGAATTGTAGCCTGCTTATCTTTCGCGGCCAATAATCGAAAAGTTTCCTCAACCCACAAGCCATAAGCTCCAGGATCAAGAAGAAATGATTTCATATTCTTGGGCTTTTTATACGACCTTCCTAAAGCATAATATCTTAATAGGATTTCAAATTTATCGGCCGACATTGCTGTCGTGGTAGCGGCTTGTTTAATATTCTCAATTGCCTTTTGTAATTTAGGCTCAAGTTCTTTGCCAATCCCTTTGGATCTAAATTCTTCTTTCGATGATTCATCTTCATATCCTCGCTTTTTAAGGACATAATTGTGGATTGCATCAGAGACGCCAGGATGCCCGCGCGGGGCGCCAGGGGGACTTATATCGTTTTTATGATATGTATCATATATTTCTTTCCAATCTGTTAAAAAGCTGTCAGATTGCGGATCTATGTTTAAGTCATCCATATCTTGACGAAATCTTTCTTTTATCGCATCTTCCCGATCATCGGAATCCGGAAAATCATCAAAAAATTCTTCCTCATGTTCATCAGTATATTTCACCAAAGCATATTTAAAAGATTCTTTATATTTTTCTCGTTGTTTTTCTAAATTTTCTCCTTCGCCTCTTTTTTCTTTTAATTTTTTAAAAAACCATCTAGCGAGCGCATCTGGATATTTTGGAGGTTGCGATCCGGTGCTAAATGGGATCAGCGGCGCGACCAAAAGAGGAAAAACCCTTGGCCGCCATTTCTTATTATAGTTATTATAAATCTCTTTCCATTTATTTAAGGCGCCACTTTCACGACGAGGAGGTATATTTCCAGCAGGCATCCCAAATTCCCTTATTGTTTTTTTAAATTCACCTTTTAAAATATTTGCAATTTCATTATCAGAGAGTCCAGGCGAAGTGGCCCTTATATTGCCGTCCTCTCTTTTGTGATATAAAAACCAAGCATAATTAAGTGCCGCATTATATTGATTACTTAAATTAACCCTCTTTCGTTTTTCTCTTTCATTGCTTACCGGCGCCTCATTAATCCAATTTTCGCCACCACTCTCAATGGATTCTCGAAGAAGCTTTTTGAAATCATCAGTATTCATTTTATAGAGGTATTCCTTTCCATTATAATTAGTCTTGAACTCTGGAAAGATTAGTCAAATTTGAAAGCAATACATTGTCGCGCATATCTTCGCCCATAATATAAATCTTTGCAAAGGGGAATTGTCTACTCGATGCCTCAGTTATAAAAATTTTCAAGATGATTCCAATTTTAT
>Ga0080013_1000608_pt1 | contig 50414 bp, 50 predicted proteins | sample ETNvirenome_6_85_FD_69236 | JGI IMG/M metagenome (GOLD analysis project Ga0080013, IMG submission 69236) | Marine viral communities from the Pacific Ocean - ETNP_6_85 (SPADES assembly) (version 2) | ecosystem: Environmental > Aquatic > Marine > Oceanic | place: Pacific Ocean | collected 2013-06-19
TTTTAATGTCTCTCCCGTATGGAGGATTCATAAATACTGTTTCACCTTCCCAGCTTTTACTAAGCCCGTCATCCTCTTCAGTATAATATTTTTCACACTTCGCAGTTTTGCTAGTGGCGCATGGATCAAGAGTAAACCTATAATCAAGATTTAGATAATCATATAATTCTTGTGGAGTCTCCCACTCTGCAGATTTGGAAGAAAACATTGTTTGTTGTGTTTCTTTATTCATCTTAATCCTGTACTTCCAAAACCGCCATCGGATCTTTCAGTGCCTAATTCTGACGGATTATAACTAGTTTCTTCCGGAATACAAACTACGACTGGAATCAACACCGCTTGAGCGATTTTTTGTCCTGGTTGGATAATTTTTGTTGAGCCTCCAATGTTGTGGAGATTAACATAAATCTCTCCAGTATAGCCCGGATCAACAACACACGCTCCAACGATTAATTTCTGTTTATGAGCAATGCCAGATTTATTTTTAATTTCTAGCATATGATTTTCTGGAACGGTCACTTTTAAGCCGGTTGGGACCAAGCAAGACTCATGTGGTGGTATTCTATATTCACCTTCTGGCTTCCAGTAACAGTCAGGATCTTGATTTGGGTCTGGGCAATAAAACAAGTCCATTCCAGCATCAATAGAGTGAGCCCTCACCGGAAGTTTTGCGGCCGATCTAATCTTATAAAATTTAATTTTCATCATAACTCCTTTATATCATTAAACCTTTTGTTTGTCAAGCTTTTAGCAAAATTTTTCTCGTTTCTTTCCAATTATTTACATTAGTGGATTTCCCGCCATGTTTTTCAACGGCTTCCGCTAGTTCATAATCATTCCCACCTGGATAAATCCTATCACCAATGAAAGTAACATTTGAAAAGTCTAAATCAGATAAGTACTCAACTACTTGTCTTTTATCACGTCCTAAATTATATATATCTATCGATATATCGCCACCAATACTTGATTCAATTGTATCTCTGTATCTACTATTTAAATATGAAGAAATAGTTTTCCTTGAACCATGTTTTTCATCCCAATTTTTAAAATGTTCTCTCTCTTCCTTATTAGCATTTCTCCCAACAATAGAATAATTCCAGATTCCGGTTCTTTTTTCAATATGGTTTCCCGTTCTTTTTTCATATAGAGAAGAAAATAAAAAATACTTTAAATCTTCTTCCAGTCCCACTGGTGGTTTAAAATCTTTTCTATATATTTCTTCGCCCTTCTCATAATAAACGTTTGCCATACAGGTAAAAACACCTTTAACGCCTTCGAGGATTCTAGGAGTCAACTGTTCTTTCAACTTACCAATATCGCTTCCCGAACATAGATACGTATCATTTTTTAATATCCAATTATAAAAAAACTCCTCGAAGTCATTGTCAATTTTGTTTCGGGAAGGAGTCAATGTCGCATCTACATCAAAAATCCAAGTCTTCATCCTAACAATCTCCAATTGTACTTTATAGATCTAGAAGAAAATCCCCATTGCTCATTATAATCAATTTTGCACATGTAAGGACGATTAAGATGAATTATATCTCTTTCTCTCACACCCCAACATCTAATTGTAGTTTGGTTACTTGTTGAATCGATCACATTAACAATCCAATATTCTTTTCCATTCTTTGTTCTTCTTTTAATTATTTCACGCGGAATAAACCAAACGACTTGTAAGTCCAAATCGTATTCAGCAATCGGAGGAACAAAATATTCTTCTAGTTTACTTTTAACCTTGTCATTTAATACGAGATCAATTGGAAAAACACCGGTTAGATTTGCTTTATTTGCAATCCTTTCCTCAACTGTGAAATCTCCTTCAGGTCTGTAGAGTTCAATATTGTCATGCAGTTGCTTTTCTTTCTTTGGACGATCAACAACAGCAGCAGACCAAAAGTGTTTCATTCCAGAAAACCTATCATCGATCAAACTATCTAAAGTTCCACTACGAACCAGAACATCCAATGCTTTTTTATTCAACTTACTATAAATAATTCCCTCATTAAACAATAATTCTTCAACTGTGTTAAAAGGGCGATGTTGCATGATTTGCTCAATAGCTTTATCTCCAAGACCCTTGACAGAGGTTAAAGGCTGAATAAGAGTTTTCCCATCTTCAGAAATCTCCCAAACTGTCCCTGAAGAATTTATGTCAAGAGGCTGTATTTTAAATCCCATTGACTTGGCAATATTAATTGCTTTCTCTTTTCTGCTCTCTGGCTCTTTGTCAAGAAAAGCAGCTGTCCACTCAACAGAGTAGTAGTTTAGCAACCATGCGCACTGAAAACTTAGTATACTGTAGCTGACAGCATGGGATTTGTTAAAACCATATCCTGAAAAATATTCAAAATTCTGCCAAAGTTGCTCTGCCTGTCCAAACGATAATCCCTTTTCCATGCAACCATCAACAAACTTATCGTAAATTTTCTCCTTCTTTTTTGATTCGTCTCCAGTTCCTTTCTTTGTTAGATATTTTCGTAGAGCGTTACCTTCATCGAGAGAAATGTTTTTGCCAAGCTTGTGTGCCAACAATGCAATCTGTTCCTGGAAGATAAGAAATCCATAAGTCTTCTTTGTTACGTCCTCGACAAGTTTGTGAACATAATTGATGCTGCTCGTGTCTCTTTTCGCATTAATATAAGACTTGTCAACATTTGCTCCAAGAGGGCCAGGCCGATAGATTGAAGTAATAGCTGAAATGTCAATCAGGTTTTTCGGTTTCGCTTTCTTGCAAAAATCTTGCGCTCCTTGTTCTGTAAATTGAAAAATACCAGTCCATTTGCCTTTCTGAAATATGTTTTTATAAACGTTCTGATCATTAAAATTAATAACGTCAGGATGAAGCTTTTCGCTATAAAAGCTTTTTACATCCTCGAAAGTTGGTTCTTCAACGTTGTAATGTCTTTTAAGAATGTGTCGGATTGCGCCCTCAATCATTCTCAAAGAAGCCAATCCTAGGATATCAAACTTGATGAAACCTAAAGGCTCAAGGTGTCTTACATTTTGACCCTCTGACCATGGAGTTTGTCTTACTCCTCCACTATTGACAAGAGGCATCCACTTATCCAAATCCTCGCCAACAACTACTCCTCCTGCGTGTCTGGATACACTTCTAACTTGCCCAAGCAAGGCTTCAATATGAGTTTTAACTTGAGGATACTTGTTGAGGAACTTTTTCAAAGTTTCTGAGTATTCCATAACCTCTTCAAAAGTAGGCGCGTATACACCTGATTTGATACCATGTTTCTTCTTGGCTATTGGGGTTGCTTCGAAGATCATTTTGCCAGTTACATTATTAACTTCAATAAACGGGACGTCATAAAACTTAGATACATCTTTGACTAAAGAACGAAGTTGAAGAGTATTATAGTTTGAGATAGGTGCGACTGTATTGTCACCCCATTCATCAATCAGCATCTCCTTAAGCTCCATAGGATCTGCGACGTCATAATCAATGTCGGGATAATCTACGGCGTCTCGCCTTAAAAATCTTGAAAACAAAAGCCCATGCCTAATTGGATCAACCTGTGTAATATCTAATACATAAGCAACAAGTGAGCCAGCTGCAGATCCTCTTCCTGGCCCCGTCAACTGAACTGAACTTGCTTTATCTGCAATTGCTTTCATTGTCAAAAAGTATTTGGCGAAGCCTCGATCACGAATAACAAACAGTTCTTCTTTGAGCCTGTCAACATATTCTTGTTTACCATTGAGTTCTTTTTCTTTAAGGCCCTTTAAACAATCTTGTGTCAGCGCTTGAATATCTGTCTTCCCTGCAGGTACGACAAAACTTGGGAGCCTAACTTCGTTATCGGGCATAAAGTCTTCAATTAAATCATGAGCAATATATTCTGTTCTTTTGATCGAATCCAAAACAAGATCGTCATCATAATCGAAACCTACTTGTTTAGAATATTTGTGATAAGACTCCCACATCTGTTCGCCATTTTTTGGATACAATTCATATCCTATTTCCTCAACTCCAGAGGGCAAATCAGCAGACATATATTCCGGTAGCCCTCCTTTACCCAACCATCCAATTCGTTTATATAATTCTCTATCTTTCCAAGCATCAGGATTTGGATAATGGCTATCAGCAGTAGAAATAAGTTTCACATCATACTCACGACAAACCTTAACGATGTGCTGATTGAGTTCGTGCTGTTCCGGAATGTTATTCCATTGAAGTTCTCCGTACCAGCGATCCCCAAATATATTTTTCATGCGCTCGGTTGTTTTGCGCATAGCATTTAGAACAGCATCACTACTAATGTCCCTATAGTCCCAATAATCACCAGCGTAAACACCGCCAAGACAAGCACTAGAGGCAATAACTCCTTCACCATATAGGCTAAGAAGCTCATAATCAATTCTAGGGTAACGATAAAAGTTTTCATCTTTGTAGCTCTCCGAAACAAGCTTAAATATATTATTCAAACCGGTTTGGCTCTGAGCAATTAAAATTAAATGATTTCTTTTCTTTAAAATATCGACAACTTTTTGCTTCGATGCCTTTTCGTTTTCAATGGAAAGTTCAATCTCATTCTTGATTCCTTTCTTCTTTTCCTGCTTTGCCTTTTCATACTCTTCTCGCCATTGCTCTAGAGAAGGATTAAAATAAGCCTCAACACCGAAAATTGGCTTAAACTTCTTGCCATTTGCCTTCATTTTGCGCGCATGGAGCACCTGATAAGGTAACCCATTCATATGACCATGATCGGTCAATGCTAGGGCATTTCCGTCGTTCTCATAGGCAAAATCCATATGATCTTGCGGATACCCCAGACCATCATTTAAGCTTAGTCCACTATGAGCGTGTAATCCAACAAATGGAATTTTAGCCATTAATTCATCTCCTATTCCACACTCATTAGACTTGTAGGATCTTCGTGCACTACAGTCTCTACATCATATTTAGTTTCAATCCAACATCTTGCACCACAAGATAATGGCTTGTGTGCGCTATATACGACTTTGGCAATTTCATTGCCTTCTTCATCACGAATTATTGCTTCGTGGGCGTATCGATTATCCTTGTAGGTTTTCACAGTCAAACACGGTTTGCTTTCACCAGTTTTTGTGTTCTTTCGAATAACATGTTGGTTAACATGAATGATAGTTTTCATTTTTTTACCTCTGCAGATAATATAACACAACTACTTCTTCGTGTCAAGCATTTTATTTTTATATGAATAACAAAAAAGAAGCGCTGGCAATAATGCCGAGCGCCCCTATCAGTATTGAGACAACTTCTATTTTTTCAATCATTTTTTCTTCTTTGCCATTTTTGTCGCTGTGGCATACATGACTTCTTCTCCACGCCCCGGATAACGTTCTTCAAAATCACCTTTGTCTTTCTTCATGCCCTTGACAATTTTTTCCTTTTCTTTTTTTTCTGGTTTTGTAAGTTTCTTCTCTTCGATGTCTTCGTCTTCGAGATAAACCTCTCTCTTTTTTGAAAGCTCGTCTTTTGCTGGTTCACCTTCACCAAACCCTCTTTCACTTAAGGCCTTTTCAAACTCTTCTTTAATAATTTGTTTGAGTTGTGATTTGGTTAGTTTCACTACAGCCCTCCGGGCAATGGCGTCTCAGCAGGTTGTCTCATAACGGTTGATAGGTACTCAATAAAGTTTTCTTCTTCTCCAGGTCTCAAACCCAATTCATCTTTTATGTATTGAGCGGCTTGGGATGCAATTGACATCATTTCCTCTTCTTCTGTTGAAAGAGCTTCATCAATCTCAGAAATACTAAGTTTTTCCAATTCTTCTTTGATAATTTGTTTAAGTTGTGATTTTGTTAGTTTCATATGCAAACTCCTACAAATATAATTAGTCCAATTAATTCAAAAAGGCTTATGCTTATATATTATCTTCACCAATTGGGCTCCATTCATGGTAATTAAATAATGCTTTTGATGGCCTTTTCATACCTTTTCTCATTTCTGAGCCCATATATTCGCAATAATCTTCCCAATTGTCAATTTTAAAGTACCAATCAACTTCTACATCCAAAGCGCCTTTAAAAGACAAAGAACTGAACACCTGCTCAATAGGAAAATATCTTGCCGACCACCTCTCTTCAATTGGGAGCATTTTTTCTGTCATGCCTTCCCCTGGCACATATCTACCAGTTCCATCTTTTCTAAGTTTTCGTCTGCAATTTTTAAAGTCTTCTGCATCAAAAGTAAAACCCAAGTATTCACCATTTTTGACTGTCGTATTAAGAAAAGATAAAACAAAAGGTCTTTCGCTTGATATTTGTTTTCTGTGTGTTCTTAATATTTCTGGCGGGTAAACTCCATATGGAAATGCTGCATAATATTTGTTTGGCACAACATAAGTGCTTATTTTTTTGCTGATACTATATGCAACCAATGCTCCGTATAATAGACTCCATCCTAGACAATCTCTTTTATCTCGATCTTTTGGATGGATTGGGACATAGTAAATTGGAATTTGCTTTCTCGTTTCCGATGGTCTCGGATCCATATTCCTTCCAAGCCAAATTGGATCTTCAATCATTTCTCCTATTCTATGACGGATTAAAGGTTGCATATTATCATGGCATACAATCCAAATCGTTTCGCATCCAGCATAAGCACATTCAACGACCGCTCTTTCTACAGCAAGATAATCGGGAGCGATGGGCGCGCAAGAATCGTGCCAAGGTAAATTAAAGTCTAATGACTGTCCCGCCACAGGTATAATTCCTGCTAAATGAAAAACAGCTTGTATGTTTGGCGTGCCCTCAATCATTTAAAATCTTACTTATCTTATTCAAATATCCTTTATATTCTTTAGACTGAATGTAAACATCTCTTTCTTTTCTATTGTCAAAGATAATAGAAGCCTCGTCTTTATGTGATGACTTTTCATTTGCTTCTACTTCTCTATGGGAGGGTTCAATTTTTATCGAATGATAATTGTACTTTTCCGGATCGTTTACATTTTTACCATTTCTTGCCCCTTTTATGCCGGCTTTTTTCATCAAACTTAATATCTTGAATTTGGCGTATGTATCTGAATATTCAAAATCATTTAACTGCTCTTTTGTCAAATATGATACTGCTACAAGATCTTTTCTCTCGTCCTTTTCTCCGGCGCCTGTTCTTTGAGAGGGATAAAAATAAACTTCTTTTACGAAGTCATCTTTAGTTTCAAAATAATCATATTCGTGTTTCATACCTGACCGAACGTTAATCCAATCAACAACTTTAAATTTATTAACCTCTTTGAAAGATTCAAGGCCGGCCATGTTTTCTGTATCGAATATTCTTAGTTTATCAAATTTAAACCTTAATACTCTAGAATCTTTGGTTGTCAATTTAAGCAAATTATTATCTTCAACTCTCATAGAATAAACTTTATCGGACGCTGGAACCAATCCAGACATGGACAAGCAAAAAACTAAATTTTCCCAAATTTCAAGTTTGGACGCTCCGACGATTTTAGTGTTGTCTAATCCAACCATTTCGTATTCCACAATCTCAATAGGATATTTACTTAAGTCGACTCCTGCATCAAAAAAATCAAAAAAATGAGGTTTCTTTATGCTGTTCAGGATTAGGGGCCTTTCATTCAAATAAGAATAACTTATTGCCTCTAAGCTGTCTCCAATAACAAGTTCCTCAACATTATATGTATGGTGACTTAAATCACTCACGGTGCATGCAGCCGGGTATCATCCCCAACTCAATTTCGCGATACATCTTTAATACGCGCCTGGTATATCTTGTATGCCCTCTCTTATCTAAAATTTTGCTTTTGCCGCGACAACGATATCCTGCATTATATCCGCACAACCCCAGCCTTACATTACCCCTATTGTAGTTGTTAATCCAATAATCTAGTATTTGGGCGCCCTTTCTAATGGACATTTCAGGATCTCTTTTGAGACGATTGCAACTAACATACCCGAACTTTCTCGACCACTTTGGAATGATTTGAGTTAAGCCGCATGCCCCAGCTCTGCTCTCTACTTTAGGATTCCATCTGCTCTCGGCATAAATCACCGCAGTCAAAAGAACTGGGTCTACATTATATTTTTCAGAATACTTTACAACAGAGTCCATGTGCGTACAAGCGAAATCAGCATTTGGCATGCCTATAGACAATATAGCAGCACAAATTAATTCGGCGGTAGTTATTATCATGTGTTGTATATCACTCCACAAATATGGTTTTCCAAAACAATTGAAAAACTTTCTTCTCCTATTTCAACATCTTGAATTAAATGTGTTGGCACAACAACTTTTTCACCTTTTCGTGCTGTTATGGCACAATCTGGACTTGTAGTTACAACACGTAAAAGTGTGTATTCCTCAACTTTCTTATATCCTTCCGGGACTAGAACGTTTATCTCCTTTTTTTCTCTTTCAATTTTTTCGACTAATAAATGTCTATTTCTCGGTTCAAATTTCATGCTACTTCTCCTAAAACGTTTTTATAAGTTTTGTATTTCTCTGGAGTGAAAAAATGCCAATGTCGTCTTTCACACCTTTTACAAAAAAATTCAACTCCAACTGATCCATCGATTGACTTACGAATTTGCCCGCCCGGGCACCACGCGTGTTTTCTCTTTTTTGTAAAAGAGGCGTCGCAGTGTTCAGTTGCCTCCTTTTTAGGTAGTAGGTAATTAAGATTCATATTTTTTTCTCCTGTGTGTCTATTATAACAATTAATCTTATTGATGTCAACCGCATTTCGCGTAACCGCAATTTTCACAAGTTACACAACCATCTTGATAAATCAGCCCTTCATGTTCACAAGCTTCGCATACTTTATCGCTTTCCACTTCTTCTCCGTTTCTTATATAATTTTTTAAAATTCGTGAAATACATCTTGAAAAACTAAACATATCGCTGTCACGATCTTTTTGTAGTTGTTCCACAAGAAAACTTGGTTTTGCGCCATGGCGAAGAGAAAGGGAGATCATTCTTGTAAATGCAGAATTTGTAGGATTATCAAAAACATTTACGACGTCTTTAATAACCATGGCATCATCACCTTCGCCAATCCTCAAGTCATAACGATTATTTCTGGTCTTAAAGTTGTGCTTGGTCAAGTTTCCTTTTTTGTGTTTCTTGGGGATCTCAATTAAGTTGGAGAGACCGCCGAGAACTTCGTATGGTTTTTCATCATACATCCCTATAAGAATTGTCCACTTTTCACCTTGAATGGTTGTGTGGTGGATGTCACAAAGAAGTTCTTGTGGCCTTTTTGGAGCACCGTTTTGTGGGAAAGTGTCTTTCTCTGTCTTTGTGATTAAAACGCCGCTCCTGCTACCATCAACGTAAACTGTAATGCCCTTGAGCCCTCTTTTCCAACCTTCAAAATAAAGATTGCCCACAACGGCAGGATCAGTGCCCTTTGGCAAATTAATTGTTGAACTGATCGAGTGATCGATGCTTTCCTGAATAACAGACTGAACCAATACTCTCTGTGGCCAATCAATTTGATCGCTCTCAATAAAAAAATCGGGTATTTCTTCTGTATCAAACAAATTTAGATATTCTTGTAGGTTGTGATGAAATACATCGTATTCCAACCATTTATCCCCAAGCTCATCAATGTAATCCGGTTCGACATCTTTTTCATTGTGAGAAAGCTTTCGTCTCCGTTTATAAAAGTTTCGAAACACTGGCTCCAAGCCAGAACTAGTTTGTGACATGATAGAAACAGAGCCGGTGGGAGCATTTGTAAGAATAGAAATATTACGCCTTCCAAATCTGGAAATTTCTTCCTGCAAAATTTTTGGCAACCTTGAAATATAAGAATTCGATTTCTCTTTATTCCAATCAAAAACTTGAAATGCGCCTCGTTCTTTAGCTAAATTAACGCTTTCAGTATATGCCGCATTTCTTAAAGTTTCGTAAATCTTTTTTATTACTTTTATTGCCTCGTCTGAATCATAACGAAGATTTAAACAAGCAATGGCGTCTGCCAATCCATGAGTTCCTAACCCTGTTCTTCTGCCATCCTTGCAAGCTTTTAAAAGCCTTTTCCACAGTGCCTTTTCATCTTTTGTATCACATATTTTAATGATTCTTTCGAGCTTTTCAATTTCAAGCTCAACGAGATCATCCGATAACCTCATTGCTTGGGCTGTTACTTCATGTAATTTATAAAAGTCAAATTTTGGACCCTTAAAAGGATTAATAACAAAATTCTTGAGATTAATTGAAATTAGCCGACAACTGTCATATGCTGATAAAGGTATTTCTCCACAAGGGTTGGTTGTGAGAGTTTTGAAGCCCACATCGGCATAGCTTTCGGCCGGCAGATTTTTTAAAATATTATCCCACATCATGAGCCCGGGCTCAGCAGTTTTTGTTGCCGACTCAACAATAAGGTTCCATAAATCTTTTGCTTCAATTTCTTTTGTTATAGATGGGTTATCAGAGTCAACAGGAAATTGCAAAGTAAACTTTTGTTTATTTTCAACCGCCTTCATGAATTCATCGCTTATTTTAATTGAAACATTGGCCCCTGTAACCTTTGTCAGATCATGTTTCATCGCAACAAAATGTTCAATATCCGGATGCCGTATGTCCATTGTGATCATCAAGGCTCCTCTTCTCCCATTTTGACCAATCATTCGACAAACATAAGAATAAAAATCAGCAAATGACCATGCGCCAGTTGTAGTGCCGGCAGAATTATTTACGGAAGCGTTTTCAGGGCGAAGCTCAGAAATATCAAGCCCGACGCCGCATCGACGCTTAAACAAATTAGCAAGATATTTACCTGAATCGACAATTGAAGAAATATTATCCTTTGGAGAATCTACAACCACGCAATTGGATAATGATACATTAACATAATTATTACCGATCCCCATCATTGGAGATCCCTGCGGGACAACGTACTCAAAATTCTTCAATAAGCCATAAATTTCATCTTTTGAAAGAGCCCTTTCGCCTCCAAACTTTTCTTCCATCCTAACGAATTCATTAGCTAAACGGTGATGCATATCATCAGGATTTTTTTCCATAAAATCACCCTTATTCTTCAGGGCATATTTAGTCATCCAAACATTTGTGGCTAATTCATCGCCATTGAAATATTCTAATGTAGCTTCTTTGACCTCTTCCTCGCTATGCATTTTTTTTACCCCTGCTATCTTTAAATTCTTTGTATTTTTCTTTCAACAGTTCTGATTGTTCTTTCGCTGACTTTGTAACAATGTCGTTTACTGTTTCTCCTGTTGGGTCTAGAACCTCAATGCTAACATTCGATGTGTCCATGAACATTGGATAAACTAATCCATCCGGACCGAATCTATTTTTAGCAACAAACATCCTTCCTGTGTTGGCGTTCTTATCATCTATTGTTCTAGATACAGAGAAGATAAAATCGGCAACAAAGCATTTGTTAAACGCCTCAGAAATAGATTCCATTGTTATTACTTCAGCGTTCAATCCCGACCTATTAGTTTGTGAAGCTGTCCAAACCGGACAGTCATTCTTTTGAGCAATTGCTCTCAGCTCTTCATAAATAGATTCTAGTTCCATTCTTTTCTCTTTGCGTATAACAATTGGTTTCAAAAGATCTCCATAGTCAACAAGAATCATATCGACCTTAAAATCGCGCTGTCGCAATTTTTCAAGATGATTTTCCAAAGTTTTAGTAGAAGCAGATCTTGTTGGATATTCCTTAACAATCAGACCTCCTTCTAAGTCTTGAACGGTTTCATAAATTTGTTCTTTGAATACAAATAAATCCTTTAGAGGGACACTGGTTACACAACTGTCATATCTAGATGCTACCATAATATCAGACAATTCTAAAGTGTAATGAACAACATTTTTTCCTTTTTTTATTGCTTGTGTTCCCAGGTGAACCAAAACCATTGATTTTCCGGCTCCGGTTGGAGCTATAACGACTCCAAGTTCTCCGCGCCCTAAGCCTCCTTTGATTAGTCCATCAATATGTTCCCAACCTGTCGATATTGGATTTCTTGTTTTGATCTCAAACCTTTTTTCGAAATCTCTAATATAATCATATCCAAAATTGTTATCACAGCCAAGCTTTAAAGCATCGTTGATAGTGCTTGAAATTTCATCAAATGAAGAATTTTTAAGAAGGCCAACACTCTTGAGCATTGCTTCTTTTAGAACCTGCTTCTTGCAGAAATCAAGAGCAGTATCTTTAATATATTCTTCGCCTTCGACCTCCATGTCGGATTTGTAAATTCTAGAAAAATAATCTCTTACTTGCTTTTGTGTCGCATCATTTTCATCATTCAACTCAGAGCGCACCAACGTAAACATAATACGTGCGGTCGGATGAACGTCATATTTTTCTCTATAAGCAAGAACCTTCTGCACAAATACGCGAAGATATTTTAGCTCCAGAAATTGAATGTCGAGAACTTCCTCAATTTGATCACAGAATATTCTATCTTGTAGAATTAATTGACATAACTTCTCTTGGAAATCCTTACCGTATTTTGAAAAATCTACTCTCTCTTCTTTTGCCATAAATTACTCTTTTTTTTTGGTGCGCCCGGCTGGACTTGAACCAGAGACCTCCACCTTATAAGAGTGGCGTTCTAACCTACTGAACTACAGGCGCAGAATATTAACTATAATAATACTTTATATTATAATCGTACACCTTTTTAATTTTTCTAACAATTGCTTTTGCGATAAGCTCTCTGGAAGTTTCTGAGGAGATGTTCGTTGAAAATTTATTAAACTCTTTGAGTATTTCAACGATAATCTCCTCCATTTTTTTATCTTTTTCTAAAATCATTACCCCAGCATACATTAATTTTCACACTTTGTCAAGCTTATTATTTTTTATATTTTGAAATTGTTTTATAAATTTTTTCTCATTTTCCGTTATGCCAAATGACCCATATATATCTATTTCATTTTTTGGAACTGGAAATTTCTGCAAAATCCTAATGTTGTTAAAGTTTCCCCATCGGCACACATTATTTAAGAACACATAAAGTTCATGATCCAAAATTTTCTTAAAATTTTCAGCCTGTTTTTTATCTTTGCATCTTATAAAAGCAATCGATTGTGTCATACCACAATTATCAACGAATATGGAATATTTATCGGTGGTGCTTATAAAGCATTTGTATCCATTATGGAATTTGTGTGGGCGATTAGCCCACACTGTCTGCTTTGGAGTATGAATCAGTTTGTACTTAAATTTGCTATCCTGAACGGTTCTTATATTTTCTTTCTTAGTATATTTATGCAGATCACTGGATGTTTGTACGATAAATTTTTCGTTGTTTTTCTCTATTGTTTTCGCGAAAATACTTTGTGCCGTGTCTGTCCAAAGCAGCGGAATGAAAGCTCTTTTACCGGGCTTAACAGTACTATTCCAAACTTTCCCCTTGTACATACAATCGACTTCATAATTATCCTTGGCTCTTTTCTTTTGAAGAACTAACCAAGTAAAAGAACTGCCTATCTTTGGAAACCACTTTTTTGCTCCATGGATGTTTAAATATATAAATTGATTCTCCGTTATTTCTTCAATAACTTTATTTCTATCCGCCAGAGACATCCAATTGTCTGGGATAATAAATACCAGATATCCATTATCTTTTAAGAGTTTCAAGCTCTTGGAAAGAAAATCTCTAACCATAGTGTGGTTTTTACTAGCCCTCTTTCCCTCTTTGGTAAATTTAGCATAGGGAGGATTGGCATGTACAATATCGTACTTCTCTTCTTCTGGGTATTTTAAGAAATCAAACATAGTCATGTTGATAGGCTCTCCGTATATTTTACGGACGTTAGCTAACCTATCCCAATTAATATCATTAAAGTACAAACTATCTTGTACTATTTCCTTATCGCTTAAGCCACTCTCCTTAAGTTTGTTCCAAGCGTACAAGTGAAAATTACCATTTCCGCAACAAGGATCAAACACTTTGACACCTTCTTTCCAAACGGAGGAGGGTATCTTATCTAGCATTTCTTCTATGCACCCCAAGGGAGTTGGTTCATCATTGGAATTCTTGTATGTTGTCTTATCTTTGTTTAGAACATCGTCATAATAAGATTTTAGTTCCTCATAAGAATTATTATAAATATCACACATGTTGTATCCCTCTATGCTTCGCTAGTGTTATTAGAGAGAATTGGATAATTGCCTTTAATGTCCTTATATTCTTTCAACAAGGCATTTTCATATAGATACGCATGTTTATTTCTTGCAACCTCCTGTCTTCCAAATACTTGAAGTGTTGTTTCAGTCGTCGGCACTTGGTAGGCAAATATTTTCAAATCTAGCCCTTCGTGCAAACAAGTCCTCCAAAATTCAGAACAATTCCAATTTGTTACAGAACATGTTCCTTTATTTCTAGCCTTTAGGGTGCCGGCCTGATAAGAGTTAAATCTAGATTTCAAAGTTGCATCAGTCTGGCCAATTTTAACAATTTTGTTGTTCACGGAAATTATATAAACCCATCCTTTCGCGTCGTTCCCCTTCCACAACTCGTTTTCAGTAACATACGTATATCCAGCTGCTTTTTTCTCGTCTAGAACGATCGTCGCAACCTTTATAAATTCTGCTCCTGAATCTTTTATCTTCTTGAGGAACGAAGAAGTATTCAATTCTTTTTTAAAATTGTAAACTTTTTTGCTCTCTTCCCCATGATCATAAACTTCAATTTTATATAGATCATTGTTAGCCATCTCATCTCCATTGCATATTATATCTTCGATAATACATTATTTTTCACTAGTTGTCAAGCAAAATCTTTTCATTGTTGCAAACATTTCTGACCAATCGTATGCGCCAATTCCATCTTCAATCATCAAACCGATGCATTGAGTTTTATTCAATTCCGGTGTCATCTCCTGAATTGCGTACTTAATCTTTTGACTAGCTTGTACTGAAATTAGTGGAGTATACAACTGCATCATCTTATAATTTCTCTGTATTTTCTTCTCTCCACTCAAAATATTATGATGAACTTTTAATGGCTTCTCCACTGATTCACAAGCTTCAAAAAGTGTCTGGATCTCATGCGGATTCGCCTCTGAGAGGAACGGAAACCGCTTAGCAACGGTCTTTAAGCCTGCTCCCCCTACACCGTCTAGATTGTCGCTCTTATCGCCGCAAATGGCCCTTGCAAGGGCGAAATTGTTAGGGTGTATACCAAACGTCTCAACTAGTCTTTTGACGTTTATGAACTCAATTTGGACCGGTCTGTAGACTACAGTTTTATCGTTGCAGAGTTGATAAAAATCCTTATCACTAGAAATAATAACTTTTTGAGCGTCCTTGAAATGCTGCATTTGCGCAACATAGCTAATAATGTCATCTGCTTCTATTTGTTCAATCATGATCTGAGAAACTGGCAGACAATTGAGATATGTTATCAGTCTCTGCTGTTGCCATACTTTATTATTTAGTTCCTCTTCTTCAGACATAACACGAACATTTCTATTTAGACGAATGGGTTTTCTGCCCTCTTTATAGCCTTTGTGCATTGTCTTTCTTTTTCTACTTCCATCAGGCCCATCCCAACAGACCACGATATGATCAGGCTTCATCTCTCTACAATATTTTTGGAGAGATTTAAGAAATCCAAATGCACCACCGATAGGCTCACCGTTTAAAGCAATTGAAGGGTTTGATATGTAAGCTCTCAAATAAATGTTGAGGGCATCAATTATTAATACTCTTTTCAAAACCACCTTTTTTTTGGATAAAGTTTGTTGATCTCGTCCATACAATCACCCAACAAACGTTGATAAAATTTTTCATCTGTAATGTCTGATATTGGAGGAGACCAAGATAATTTAAGTTTCCTTCTTCCTGCTTTAAGAGTTTGCCTTTCACCACACTCAAAAAGTGGACTAGGGAGTTCTATATTAATAAGTCTAAATTTCATTTTTGGGAAATTTCCCTTAAGATCTTCTATAAATCTATCTTCCATACTATAATTAGGATCATAGTTTATAACATTCAAGCTTGCCGTCATCTGTAGTATAATATATCCTTTTTATTCCAACATGTTTTAAAGCTGTTTCACACATAGAACAGGGTTTGCTCATTTTAAATTCACCTGCTCGATTAACTCTAACAACGTAAATATCTGTTCCTTGCGTTATAGATCTATCTAAATTAAGTACCGCTGCCAGTTCAGCGTGCAGTGTTGATATTCCCTTGTCTCTTTCCCGAAATCTCTTTCCAAAAGAAGAATAAGACCATTTATTATGGGCGGCATTAATAATGTTGCCGCCTTTAACCAACACTGCGCCATGACATGTTCGAGCTTCGTCACTCTGTTGTGCCATCCGTTTTGCCAACGACAGATAGCTTTGTATTTTCTTCGATATTTTCGTTTTCGATGTCATAAAAATCTTCTGCCTTGCCCTGGCGCTTATCAAACTTGAGGATGACTTCTTCATCCATTATTTCTATTACTCTATCACGAAATTTCTGATTTGTCAACATATTTTTCCATTTGGAAGGCTGAAACTTTTCTTCTGTGCCGTCTTTATATTCGAGCGAATACCATGCTCCACTTTGTTTAAGATAAACAGAACTTTTAATAGCTTCAAACCAGCTTTCTTCATCTTGGATACCTATATCGTCTCCCCAAAGAATCTTAAAACTAGCTTGTCTGCCTTGAGTTCCAAAACGACTTTTTTTGAGAGTGGCTTTAATCTCTGAACCAACCCTAAACCCTCTTTCATCAAGTACAAAACTTGCTTTTGCTTTACGTCCCGTAAGCCAAATGCGAAGAGAATAAGAATAAATCATAGCTTTTCCTCCAGGCGTCATATAAGGTTCTACCATTGCTTCAGAAGGACTTCTGGTAATATTTGTCTTAAGTTGGTTGAGGACTAGGAATGTCGATTGACTATTCGCAATTGGAACAGTTAATTTGGACATTCCTTTTGCAAGAATCCGAGCCTTGACAGCCATCGAAGAAAGAGGATTAAAATCGCCTTCAACATCACTAACGGACGGAGTCAAAGCAAGACTGTCCCAAATAAAAAGCATGCGATTGTCGTTATTAGCAAGAAGATCTTCAATTGTCTCAAGAACAAATTCCACACTTTGCGCTTGAACATAAAGTAGACTTTCTAAGTCGCAACCAGTGCGTTCCAGAAAAGTGGGATCAATCGCAGACTCAGAATCAAAATAAATTACATCAATGCCCATATTTTGTGCATTAGATGCAACCTGAGCAGCCATGTAAGATTTACCAGTTGATTCTAGGCCGGCAATTTCAACAACTTTCCCCACTGGAATGCCAGTCAACTTGCCACGACAAACAATTGAATCTAACCAACGAGATCCAGTTGGAATCCAATCCTTCACTTCTGTTGGGTTAGCATCGGTTAAATCGTGTGCAACAGACATGCCGGCCTTTTTATTAATAAGGCTACGCATATCTGACATAGAAAGTTTGCCTGCTTTATTTTTCGCTTTTCTCGCCATAATTAAATCCTATTACTCTTCGTCTGGGACATCTGCTTCTGGCGTTGTATCATCAGCTGGTGTTATGTCGCCAGTTTCTGTTTCGGACGCTTCCGCGACATCCTCGGGAAGAACAGTGTCTTCCTGAGAAGTCTGTGTGTCACTGCTGGATGCCTCTTCAGCATCGCTTGCAGTGTCAGTGCAGGCGCTAACAAGTAGCACCATTAAAATAGCAATCAATAATCTCATATTTAATCTCCTTTAATAGTAGTATTGCCAAGAGCTGTCTTAACTTCTGCATCCCAGCCGGCGATGGCATGTGAATTTGCGTTAAGAATTTCTTCCACTGTAGTATCAACTCTTGCTTCCACAGTTGTAAAACCACGCTTGTGATCGTAGTGTTCTGTTGATCTCTCGATCCATTCGTAATCATATAAATTATCTTTAATTACGCCTTCTACATACTCAACGAAGCCGCTATCATCACGAGGGTAACCCTCTAGAAGATATTGGTTTCGCATTTCATCAAGTACCTCATTATTTTTGAAACTCGGATCAGTTACGAGTTCTGCCAAGTGCTTAGCAATACCTGTGTTTTCAACAACTTGCTCCTCATAGCCATCCCAAGCGTGTACTACGTCTTCGCCGGCTGAGTATACTAGAGTTACTTTCGTATCTCCGGCCAAACTTGCTTCTTTAAATTTATTTTGAATGCTCACTATTATGCTCCTATTTTATATTTAATCTACACTCAAAAGTTCAATTTCAAAATTCAAATTTTTACCGGCAAGAGGGTGATTGAAGTCCAAGACAACAGTGTCATCATTGACTTTATCAATCCTTGCAACCACTGCCTGTCCCTCGCCATCTTTACCGCGTACCATGCCATCAACCTCGAATTCAAAACCATTTGGGAAATTCGTTTGCGGCACAGTTTGAAAAGCTGCAGGATTAATTTCCCCGTATGCTTCTTTCGGCTCTAATTTAACTTTTTTAACTTCACCAATTTTCATCCCAGACAAAGCTGCATCAAAACCAGAAATCAGTTCGCCGGAGCCTACTTCGAAAGATATAGCTTCCTCGCGAACTCTGGAACTGTCAAATTCAGTACCATCATCAAATGTGCCAACATAGTGTATATTCACCGTCTGCCCATTCTTAACCTTTTTACTTTTTGTTTTTTTACTTTTTGTTTTTGTATTTTTTGTTTTTGTACTCATTATAATATCATCCTTTTATTATTTTAATTTGAGACACCTGTAACCCCGTGCCTCCCTGCGGGTGAGAGAGAACTTACGAAAGAAGCTCGCTAAAAGCTTTATCTACCGAATCGCCAGATTCGACACTATACTTCTCTACATTGTCAGAAGAGTTGTCATCGGCATTTCCCGATAAATACTCATCAAGAATGGCTTCGACCTCTTCAGGGGTTTTACGATTAAAAAGTGAATCGAAATCCGGAATCGAGTCAAGCCATTCGGCGCATTGTGCTCCATCCTCGCACAATGGCGAAGGACGACGTCGCGGAGTGATCTCCGTTTGAGGGAAAGAAGCGCCTGCCGGCTTTCCATAACGAATTACGAGATCTGTTCCAGTTTCCGAATCAGTGATGTCGCCATATTCTGGATTAAGAATAAGATTGAGTAGTTTTTCATAAGCCATCTTACCGAAACTCCAAACACGTACACCTTTATCTTCTTCTCCTCGAACAACAACTGAAGTATAAAAGCGTTGTCTTGCTGACAAAGACTTGGCCATCTTGATGCTTTCTTCTGTACCCTCTTTATAGAGCTTACGAATAAAACCATCAAGTGCATCCTCTTCTCCGAAATTTTTCTTCGGACTCAGAAAGCCAGGATTGTTACCGAGATTATAGTGAAGCCAATAATCCCTAAAAGGATCACCAGCTGGAGTAGGAACGATTCGAATTGTCGTTTCTCCATCTTGAGGCCGCCAAAAAACTTCTCGGTTTCCGCCTTTATTATCTAATGCTACGCGGCGGGCGCGCATTTTTTCCATATCAATACCCATATTAATATCTCCTTTGGTTGAGTAAAGTCAGAATGACTAATTTCTCATTCTGCTGATTATAATCATAACATAATAAATTTTGTTTGTCAAGTACTTTTTTCACTTTTTTTTCGTTGAATTTCTGACGAATGAGCAACTACGTATGAATAGTCTTCTGCATATTTTGTTGCGAATATTCCGTAACCAGTCTTAACATCATTTTTAACTTGGTCTTTAATTTTTTTAAACAACTCACCGTCTTCTTCTAATTTTTTTTTGTTTATAGCATAATAATAACACAATTCTTTTACTTCGTCAAGAGAATAAAATAATTTTTTTTCTCCGTTCTCAAAATTAACAAATCCGATAGTAGAAATCCTATTAATTTTATCAGGTTCTGAAAACGTAGAAACTTCGGGCTCATTATGATTATAAACATTTATCATATGAAACGTTGAAACGATCATCTCATTTAACCGATCATAATAACCGATAACTGGAACTTCCCCCAAATGCTTTTCAATTTCAGAATTATTCACAAGATAAATCCTTTTGAAAACCCCAGATCTAGCATATTCTTGTAAAACGTTAAAAACAACCCACTCATGTTTAATTTTATCCGGTGAAAGAGATTCTAATTCCGGCTTAATATATAAAATATTTATATCACAATCTTTTATTTGTTGTAATATGGCCAATGTGGCAGCAGAAACAGAATCAGATCCACTAACAACAAAAAGTACTCCACCTTTTATATTTCTAAAGAAATGACCCAAATTTGGACAATTTTTTTCATATTGTTCCGGGCTGTCTTGTTTTCTAAACCTATAAACACCGTCCTTCTCATAACCGCTATTTTCATCAACATCGTAAGAAGCCCATGACCAATCGGTCGAGTCCAGATCATCATCTACATTAATTTTATAAACTTTATACTGACTATAATTTGAAAACCCATCAGCAATATTGCAGCCTATCTCTCCTATACCAACAACACTATCCATTATGAGAATAACTCCTTTAACTCTCCAAAATTTTTACCAGTTTTAATATTACTTTTAAACTTGCCAAATCTCGTATTGGTAAATTCATCTACAATATCTTTCATAAGATGTTTATCATCTTTGTGTAAATCAATAACTATGCTGTCATGTATACAAAAAGAAATATTAGACTTTCTATCTTTTAGTATATCATAAATTTTAATCATTTTTTGCAAAATAAGATCAGCGCATGTACTCTGAATGATATAATTCAATGCATGATGCTTGTCTGCTGGAATCTCTCTGTTAAAACAAGTCCTTACCATTTTCCCATCCCAGTATTCATTTAGAACTTTATCTTTATCGTACATCTTTCTTAACATTTTTTCATTCGAATGTTCTTTTGAATTATAAAGCCAAGCAAAAATAGAATTTTTAACTTCCTGTCGCGATAAAACTTTATTCTCAAACAAAAATCTCCTATTCCATTCGTGAATATCAATTGCCGGTTGTTTCTTGTCTGACAGAGCTAACAAAGTTCTTAGTTCTGCTCCATTATAATCTAGCTCAACAAATAAATCATTATTTGGTTTGATAATAGAGCGGTACCTTTTCGGAAAAGTAAGAATTGGAAAACTATATTTTTTCGTTGTTAATCTTCCTGTTTTTGTACCAAAGATATCGTATCTTACATGTGGTGAAATATTCTGAACCTTCTTTCTCCACTTTCTCGCTTCACGTTGAGCTAAAAAGGGTTTAAACTCGTCTATATCAATATTGAGTTTTTGTTGATCTATGTCTTCAATCACTTTCGTTAATAAAGTTAAAAATCTCAAATTTTTGGGCGGCAAAAAATTTTCAAAAACGTGTTTTGTAATTCGATTCTTAATTTCACAGTATTCCAAAAGAAATTTTTCCGGGACCACATCATAGAAGCAATTATCGTCCAGTGAAACCTTTGCTAAGTGAATCGATCTCATGAAAGCTTTTAGCTTATTATTAATCTTATCCCAGTCATCTTTTATACCGGATGGACAAACGCTGTCAAGAGACTCACCACCACATTGCAGATAGCCGTATCTAATTTCTCTATTCCTGAGAGAAGATGAATAAGACCATGTTTTACTAATTCCTGCAGGAAATTCATCATCAAAATAAAGATTTCCGTCATAATATACTCCTATACATTTATGTTTATTGTCCAATGTTTGAAATAACATTAATTAACCTTGTTAATATCCTCCGCCGGCAGTGCCCATGCCTCCAGGTGAGGTGCCTTCGCCAGTAATCTCTCGAGACTGTTGCAGCGTCTCTTCAACTGCTGCTTTATATTCTTCCGAACCAATTTTAACGCTAGCTAATTCTTCTTGAGACAGGCCAAGATATTCTAGCAGTTGCCTTGATGGGATCTCTGAGTTTCTTTTTGGGAAGCCTTGCACTGCTTCATTAATATACATTATTGCGCTATCTTTGTCAAGTCTTTTTAAAACAGAATAAGTGCCACCCAGCAAACGTTTAAATTTTGACTTCGACCAGTGGCCAGTGCCATCCTCAAGCACTCTAATGCGAAAATATACTTTAAGCCAATATTTAATGTCATATTTGTCATCGACCTCTTTGGATCCAATTTTTTCTCTGACCATAACCTGTAAACGTTTTTTGTTCATCTTAAAACCATATGCACACTTTTTCACATCTACTACTTTAACACGAGGTTTTTCTTCAGCAAATTTATTATAGTATAAAATCAAATTATTTTTTAATTCATCAATATCTCCTATACACGCTCTCACAAAATATGTTTTAAAAAGCCCCCTCACTGTTATTGGCAATAAGTATTTTTCAAAATTCGGTTTTACCACCTCTGGAACAATAGTCGTAATAATTTCACCCGTAACATCATCGATTTCGACTGTTGCTCCATGTGGTAAGCTAGCTATACTTTTAATCTTCTCGACAACTTGCACAGGAGCACAGCCGGTACCGAGTATCTCTTCAATGTTCTCAATTGGATCTATTTTTTTTGCCGGTTTGATAAGGCGCTGGTGCCACCAATATTTTTGCATCGCGGGTGAGGCCAAATTAGCAATTAGCCGCCATGGCGCATGTTCATCGTGTCGAAATCCAAATTTCCTGGCTGTCTTGACATAAAATTCAAAATTAGGATCTCTAATCCATTTGGCCCGGGCGGCGTCATCATTAAAATCCTCTGCAGCCAATTCTATTATTAAACCACTTACCAACGGAGTACAAGAACTAGATCTTAGAAAAGGGGCTCTGGTGAGTGTCATGGTAGAACCATATTCCTCAATAAAATTTAAAAACATTTTAAAATAACCATCAAAATCTAATACTTGTCTGGCTCTTTCGGGGCGATTTAAATAAACATCTGAAAAAATAGAGAATATCCCTTCTACATGTGTTTCATACAATATATCCGGATCCACAAGGCCACCCACTGGTTTTATATTTGGTATTAAACTATTTCTATTCAAACGACCGAACGCCATGGCGCGCCTGATGTTTTCCTGAAATCCAGAGAATGCCGTCGCGACGAAATCCAACACAGGAACATAATTAGATGATTGCGCATCAGATTTTATAAGTTTGAGGCGGCGTTTTTTTGTCTCTTTGCTAACATATACTACATTATTTTGTTGATCGACTCGTCCAAACAAAACTTTTGGCCCGTACCACATATCGATGGGAAACGGTATATCAAAACCGTCCATCGGATACAAGCCGGCTTTCTCATCATAATATCTCTTGTTAAAAAGCTCTCTAGTTGTTTTTGCCATAATTATTAATTTCCTTAGTCGTCTTTGAGATGGGGTTGATAAGTTTCTTTCGCTGCTTCGAGCGCGGAAGTGGCCTCTTCTTCGCGCCTTCGCAAGCCTCTGATGGCGACCGCTTCCTGGTCGCTTACTCCTTTGTGCCCCATGTCGTTTACAAACCAGCCCTGCTTATCCACGAAGGGTAGTATACTATCTGGGCGCGTTTCGTCGATCATCTTTTCATGGGCAATGCGCTCCTCCGTCGCAGCACTCAGGTTTAGTTCGGCTTCGAGCAAGACGTCCATTTTGGCGCGCTGGACTTCTGCCGTCGCAGGATCTCCTGTTTCGGCGGTCTCTTGTACCTGTTCGAAGCGGGCAGTTCTTCCGGCCAACGTTTCATTAACCAGCGGAGCGGAACTGTCCGGTGTCTCCGCAGCGAGTTCGTGTGTGGGCTTTTCCGGCTCTATTTCCGGAGTATACATTACACCTGGCATTTTGTTTTCGCTACCAAAAGATTCCCACAAACACTCGAGTTGAGTTGTCCACTCTAATCTAGACTCTGATGCTTTCATTTCATTTTTGGTTTTGAGAATAAAAAAATAACCACCCAAACCTAATCTTCGTGCCGCAGAATTTTTATTATAAGGTTTCCCAAAATGACTATGAGGGAAAGAAATGTGTATATGTTTACCAGGAAGTATAATACTATTCCCATACATCGTAATAGAACAATTATAAGGCTCACTAAAGTGTATCGTGTCATCTAGCACCCCGCCTTGTTCTGCTTTCGTCTCTAAGTAATATGGTTGATTAGATTTATTAAAGCTTGCTGCTATAATTGGACTATTTTCAGCTCCGAGAACTATGTGATGAACCCCCCTGCCAAAATCCTGTTCTTTCTTTTTTGGATCAAACCATCTGGAAGAACTACTTGGCGCATGAAGATATATTAATTCTGTTCCTACAGCTTCTTCCTCATTATCTTGCGATTTTTTCGAGTCTTCAATTATGGGTTCCGTAGTCAAAGAATGGTAGTATGCTTTATCGGCTGCCGGCCCTTTTTTTTGCGCAAGATCTAGTTTCATATTGCTCCTTAATGATTCGTAATGTATCCCAGTTCTCACAACAAGTTGTGGAGAGCCTAGACGTTTACATTTATTTGTCAAAGCTGCAACAATTAATTCTGATAACGTATCATGTAGAAATGATCTTAAAAGATACTCTTTCTTAAGAGGGGAGACTACTTTATCAAGCCAGAAGCGTTGCCATGTATCCAACGTGATCGGTATCCTCGCTAGGTTTTCTTTTATTCTCTCGCCTGTTTTAGGATGAGGAAGTTCTATTTCTCCTAATAATATTTTTACATTACCATTTGTGTTTTTTGTAGACCAAAAATTTAAATCTAAGAATTCTTTCATCTCAGACATCACTTCTAGAACTGTGTCCAACAAGTCTCCATAATAAAAATAATATATATCACGATTAACTATAGGTGTTGGTATAGCTTTCTTGGCCTCAGTATCAGTATCACTTGGTTCCTCGTCTGAGTCTTCATCCTTTTTCTTCGCTTCTGCTTCCTTTTTCTTTTTATCAGTCTCTGCTTTTACGGCATCTATACTTCTACTAGCGGCTTCGCCTGTGGATACAGCTGTAGTTAGATTTTCAGTCGCCCTTCTAGATATGTCGGAATACATCCTCTCTTGTGAGCTTCTATCTTTCATCAATAACTCTAATTCGTCTCTTTCTTGGATTAACGATTTTTTCGCGGATGAGGTATCCGCTTTAGCAATTTTATCATTTATTTCTTTTAATTTTCTTTCATTAGTTGACTCATCATCTTTTTTAGCTTTGTCAAAATATAAAAACCAATTTTCAAAATCTACATTCTTAAGCGTTGATACATATAATCTGGATTTATTGTTTAACCTTGTTATAATTCTACTGTATATGTCATTTAACTTGACGGCCGGGCCGGTTTTTCTTTTGTATGCCTCGAACAAACCTCGCCATTGCAAATAACCAGTTACATTTTTGATGTGGTTGGGCAGAAGCTGGGCGCCCAGTCTTTCTGTGAGAACTCTTGCTTTTATATCTTCCTCACCAGTGGTGGCGAGCCTCGTCATCTCTCGCATCGCTTCTTCGTTGGTCTTAGTTTCTTTAATGCCTACAAAGTCCAAAAATTTTGTAGTAAGTTTATCTCCACCTTCGCGGACTGTGTCTAAATTTTCGTTCTTTTCAGTCTGATACTCCTTTTCAACTTCTTCATTGAAATCTCCCCTGCCGGCAATTGCTTCAATTTTAGCCCTAGTTTTAACGCCGATGCCGCCAAAAGCCTCCTGCCTTTTTTTGGCTAACGTTAATTCCCATGCGCGGAGCTGGGCGGCCATTTTGGCATCGGTTGGATGAGCTAAAATATCTGCACTTTTAGAACGAAATGTAGTTTCAAGTGACCCAACATATTCAATACTTAATTCATAACCACCATCGGGAGAATCAAATCTTGGTGTAACGGTATGTTTTAACAACGTTAAGAATAACTCAAATTTACTATTCCTCAGAGCAGTGATTAACGCTTCTGCTTTACCCTTCGGATCACTAACCCTTGATAATCTGTAGGCTTCTGTCAAGCGCTGAACCGAAGGAGGAACATAGCCAATAACCATTTTAATTCTAAAATACTTATCATCGTATTCAAGATGATCATGCGATATAGCGTTGGAGGCAATAAAAGGTCTTGCAATTAAATCTGAAAAAGCAACGGCTCTAGGCGGGGATCCATATCTATGAAGTAAAGCTTCTGGAGATTCAAAATATAATCTTAAATTACACCTTACATACGCGTCGACTTCGACAGGCCTTTTTCCTTCGAAGTCAAAAGAAAACGATCTAAATGCCACTCCTAATTTCTTATTAGAGGCAGCAGCGGTTATTTGCGTGGGATCAAAACTAAGATTATTAAACGGAAGATTGACAGTCATGTCTTTAAAAGAATTGGACTGTCCTGCTTTAAATGGTATTACTTTATATAATTTAATATACGGTTGTACATCGCCAGCGATACTTTTCGGTAAATTTTCAAATAATCTTTGACCGGGTGCACCTAAGCCACGTATTTTATTAAGGAAAATAACTGAATCACTCTCAATTGGATTCACAAGACCAATATGTGAATAGTCTTGTGTAAGAGTGGTTCCCTTTTTTAAGGTAAATCTGTCAAGATTTTCTACAAGAAAACACTGTTCAGCATGAGCAGGTATTCTTTTACTTGATTCTGTTGTTACATCCGCCATATATTATGTTCTCACAAATTAAAATAAGTTAATGCTTCTTCCAAAGGCTGTGGCACGAGAACAGTATCGCCAAGTACGAAGTCAGATTCCAGAATCTTTTGATTAAACCATGGGATAACCCACCACACTCTTGGATCTCCATAATAGTGATTCGACAATTTAAAAAACCTATCTCCAGTTGACCACACATGTGTTATAATAGCAAATTCTCCCATCTCTTCCGGAGTTGGATATCTAATAGCTGATGATCTAAATTGTCTTATGCGGCTAATCTTTCTATTAAGAAATTGTTCTTTATACATCCTATTATTATTAATACTAATTGTCCTGTTATCATATCTAGAAGTCATTTTATATCATCCTCATTTTGATGTTGTGATTCTTAAGCCGCCCCCTTTGAGTGCAGCAGATCCGCCGCCGCCGGCTTTTAACAAAGTTCGTCTTTGGGCTTCTGAAACATTCGGAGGCATATCAGATAGGGCTGCCATCGCGGAGGGCCTACTTGAATATCCCCTTCTTTCCCTATCAGCATTTTCATATGCGATAACTCCTTCCGGATAAGGATATCCTTTGTATCCTTCCATTTCTCCGTCGAGCCACGCTGGACTTTTTTCATGGACAGGATAATAAGTAAATGATGCCCTAATATTCTTTGGCAAAGATCTACCACCCCCTAGTAAAAAGAAGCCAGCATCATTATCAAATTCCCAAGTAAACCCATCTATATATCCTAAAAGGCCGCTTTTTCTTGCTGAAGAATAACCACCAACTGCAGCTTTATCATTTATTGGATTTCTAATAAAGTTCATTAACCTCATTTTAAATATAGGACTGCCGCCAACTTTAGGGATATAAAGTTCCCCTTGTCTAACTTGTTCAGGATAAAACATGTTTGCTAGCATTGAAACCTTGCCTAAATTTTCTTCTGCTTCCGCTCCGGAAGCAGCAGGATTATCCCAGCCGATGTTGATCTGTCTCATTGTACTTTTGAGTTTCCGGATTGGCTCTTGATTCATTACAAAATGTTGAACATCATATGATGTATTTATCGCTTCCGAATAACTTGTCAAAAATGCTTTAAACTTTACTCCCTTGTTGCTGTTGATGTGGTGTATGTCAATAAAAAGTTGATGATTATTAGCAAGAGCATCAGCGGCGACAATACTATGATTTTTTTCTGCCATTTTAGTTTTATCCTTATGCTAGTCTAAGCCCAATTGCATCTTCCAACAGCTCTGTAGAAATTTCACCAAGCAATCTTTTCACTCCCTTATAATCTATAACGAGTTGGACAGGTTGTTGTGATTGAGTTTGAGTTCTTGTGGGAGTTAAAGCAGTCGTCTCTCGTTTTGCTGTATCATGTTTCGCGCCGGCACCGAAATCAGGGCCCGACATAACGGCAGTTCGGCGCTCGTGGAATGATAATTGGTCCTGTGCCACTTTCTCCATACGAGGAATTACTTTGACTTTAACTCCTTTTGCGACACCTTTAGAAAGCAGATCAGGTATAGCTTCACCTGATTTTTCTAAACCTACCAATGGCCCAAATTTTACAGGAGAGCTTGGAAGCATATCCGCGATATCTTGAAAAGTGTCTGCAACAGCGTCGACGACATTGTCGAAGGAGAGGTACCCTATAAAGGTATCCCACCCTTTTTTAACCCAGGCCCACCCGGCGGTAAAGCCTGCCTTAATTTCATCCCAGAAATACCATATTGCTGCTCCGGCAAGAACAACAACCGCAATTAATCCCCAAACAGGAGCAGATATACCGGCGAGAAAAGCCATGGCGGAGCTGGCGAAGAGTTTCAGTTTGATCAGGGCCCCGATCGCTGCATTGCCGACGCCCATCACGGCGTATTTCAATAAATTCCAGGCCTTGGTGAGTAACTTCAGGGCGCCCGAGGCTAATTTCGCGCCGAAGGCGGTGGATTTACCTGCGGTGACGGCTGCGGCGCCGAATATTCTAGCTTGGAACGCCATGGCGACATACATTCCAATTATCTTAAGCCCAAGGCCAAGAAAAATTGCACCAAAGAAAACCCACTTCTTTTCCAACTCACTCAGACTCTTAACCCATTTAGAGAAACCTTCAACAAGATCGACTACCATATTCAAAGTAGGACCAAATGCAATGACAAGGCCGTTCATGGCATGCTTAAATTTTTCTGTAATCTCTGTAGCCTTCAGAGCAGTTTCCTCAAATTTCTTTTGTTGTTCGGCTGCAGCTTTGGCCTTTGCTTCTGCTTTTTCATATTCTTCTGTTGACGTGCCAAATAATCTATTAGCTTCTTCCAAATCTTTGATCCCAGCGGCACTCATAACTGCCATTTTTTCAAACTTGCCCATACTAGACCATTGTTTTCCAGACATTGTGATAGAATCACGCATAGCTTCAATTCTTTTTTCTTCTGACATATACACCATTTCAATACTATTCAAATACGGACCACCCAATATACCATTTAATTTCGAAACAGCTTGAGCTGATCCTTCAAATGTATCAAATTGGCCAGCAATGCCAAGTAAGCTGCTCATTGAGACACCGGTCGCATATGCTTGTGATTGAAGGCCAATAAACACCTTTTCCATCTTGGGGCCATTATATGCTAATTTCTTTGAGGCCTCAACAAATGATTTCGAAAAATCTTCCATAGACATATCTAGAGATTCTGCTATGCTACCAAATTTGGCCAAACTTTTTGTCGCAGAAGGTATGTCGCGACCCAAAACCTTAGTTAAAACATCAAAAGTTTTGACAGATGTTTCACCTGAAACGCCGGCCTGTTGTAAAACACCTACAGTTACTGCCATCGATTTTTGCATATCTTCATTAGCATGTTTGAATGCAGTGGAATTCTTACGAAGGTCCTGCACGGCCTTCCCCGCTAATTGAAAATTAAGACCCATGTGTTGTAATTTTTCTGATGCCCCCACCATAACAGCGCCCATTTCTTCACTGGCTTGTGTATTTTTATAAAATTCTGAGCGCATCTTATCAGCGTCTTTGACTACGCTTTCAAATCGACCTATAAAGGCGCCGGCGAGGGCGTCACCAGCTTTGGATAGTCCCATGGCTGCGCTTTGAGCCATTTTAAATTTTGCTGTAGTTGAGTCTATGCCGGTATTAACCTGCTTTAATTTTTTCGCGAAGCCGACAAGAGCAAAACCAGCATTAACCCATCCGCCCGAAAAAGTATCGCTAAGTTGACCACTGAGACCAAGAGCTTTGGTTATTTTGCCAGTATATGAATCTAAATCTTTGATAGAATCATCAAAAAGAGCTGCCTCTTCTTTCATAAGATCTACTTTAAGTTTTCGGAGTTTTATCTCTTTTAAAAGGGATCCGATTTCTTCTTTACTCAGGCTAAGAAAATCTTGTTGTAGCTGTATTTGTTTGTCATATTGTTCAACTGTGATTTCCCCAGCTTTGCGTTGTTTTTCGAGATTAGCGAGAGCCTTTTCTTGAACGTCAAAGGTTTGTGTAGCAAGATTAAGCCATTTTTTTTGGTTTGCTACATCTTCTGGAGTGATTGGACGTGTGTCATCAGCCATTGGAACTGTTCCTTATAAAGATTGTCTTAAACCTTTCCAGAATAAATAGTCTTACGAAACTAAAATTATTGATCAATTAACGGCCAGATCTAGAATTTTCTGTTTGTTTTTGTTCGCTCTCAAGCTGAGTAATTAACCTTTTCGCAAACCAGTTTCGAACTTTGACTGGTAAATTATAGGCCTCGATGAAACTCCAGCCACCATGATATTTTAAAAAGAAAAAGGTTTCGTATACATGCTCTATGTAATCATCACTTAGGCCAAAAAAACTGTACCGTAAAAGGTACATCAACCTCCGTAGTATTGCCACATTCTAAGCAAGAAAAATACTCTTGCATTTCAATATTTGGTGTGATGTTTGTGTATATATTTCTTAAGTATCTTGAATCATAAGCCGGCATGTTGTCGATGAAAGAAGAAACAGTTTTTTCTTGATCGTTGCCATTTACTGACACAATAAAAGATTTAAACTGATCTGTTAATACAGCCTCCAATAATTTATGCTTTTTTCGTTGTTCGCTTTTGACCATTAATTGTCTCTCGTCTCTTCCATTTAATAATCGAACCTCAACGTTAACTTTAGATTTCGGCAATGTAATAACAAATGTGTTATTGTCTGTTTTATCTATATTGAACTCTGTTAATAAATCATCATCCACATAACTTGTTTTTAACTCAGATAAATTAACTGTGTGTGGATTAGACGCATTACAAACCGGGCATGTAATGTTGATATCATAATCTTCCCCATATCCAGTAATTCTGGTTGCTACAATTAGAGCATTCTTATCGCCAACAAGAAGTTCATCAATTCTAATACTTTTATCAACAATTATATTCTGTAATAATCGTTCAATCGCAATACCTTTTTTCAAAAGGGTCTGCGAAGTTAAAATATCTTCATCTTTTGCCGTCATATAACGTATTTCTACTGATTCGGCACCATTCAGAGGATGCCCTTCCGGATAAAATTTACCCTTAGACGGTAAGTCCACAAATTCAGTGGGGGTAACAAAGGAAAAGCTATCGCTTTCGCTTAGTTTCTCAATAGGAGCGTCCGCATCCGGATTCTTAATTCCCAGACGTTCCTCATTATTTCTAGCTGACATTATTTACCTCATTTAAAGTGTTGCGTAGTCATATTGAATTGTCATAGTGATTTCTACCATATCGTCACTAGTGTAATCCAAATCCCCAAACTTAACTGACGTAATCCATGGGTTCCACAGCTTGAAAGTTTCGATTGGATCATTATCAGGACCTAATTGTTCCAACTTAACTTGACCGTTTAAAACTTTCGTAGCGTTAAGTTTAGAAGTTGTAAAGGCCGCGCCGCCTTCGGTAACATCTGGAGTTTCATAACCGCTTCTTTGCAAAGCTTTCATAAGCTGCTTGGAAACGTTAGGATCAACTGGATCAACTAAAGTTACGTCAACTGGATCCCAAGTAACATTACCAGGATAGTAAAACTTATGACCAAAAAATTGGTGTTCTGCTGGGTTAACTGTAAATCCAGGCTTTTTAACCGTCTTAATAACAAAGACAGGAATATCCGTACCTCCCAAGTACAGAAGCCATCTATGTTTTCTTTTTGGCTCTAACGCGCTATTTGCCCAAAATTTATCTGCCATTTTTTACTGTCTCCTTAGTATATCTTAAATAGTAAATAATTTAAAATTTGTTTCCTTTTTTATTAATCAGCGAAGGACGCTCCACTATCAGTTATGACAAAATCAAGAGCAATAAATTCAATCGCTCTAGCCGGCTTCAGGAAAACTTTGGCATACATAATATTTCTATCAATCATTTCGGGAGTTGTAGTCGTTTCATCGAGCACAACCTTGAAATCCATCAAACCAAATCCAGCTTTAATATCGTTGAGGAAAGTTTCGACTTGAGAGCTGAAAGCGTTCCAAGTGGTACGAACGTTCTGTTCAAACAACGTTGTTGCTGCAATTCTTGATACTTCCTTTTTCGTGAAGATGAGTAATCTACGAACATTAATTCTATCAAGAGCAGAAGGCGTTACTTGAAGCGTCTTTTGTCCAAAAATTACAATTCCTTCAGCTGGGAATGACGCGATTGGATTGACATTAGACGCATAAAGCCTATCTCTATCTTGTGAAGTGAGATGTTGGCGGACGCCGACAACATTAAGCCCAGAAGAACCCATTGTCAGTCCGCCTCTTGTGAATCCAGCTGGAGCAAACCAAAGCGCTCTTTGTGTTTCACTGAAAGACATCGTACCCAAAGCAACAACAGACGGCGGCATCCAAACGATAGCGTTAGTGAATGAATCTCTAACCTGTACCCATGGATAGTAAGCACATCCGTAGCTGCTATTGATATTTCTGTTTCTCAAAGAATTTACAGCCGACTCGACAGAACCACGTCTAGCTGATTCAGATGAAAGATTTTCAGTGCTAGGCACATAATCATTTTCCAAATCAATGATTGCTAGAGCATCGCCACGATCTTCACATGTATGAATCAAATGTTCAGTAAGAGCCGTATTTGTCAAGCCCGGCATTGTTGCCAAATTATATTCAACTACTTCAGCATCATGAAGGGCATCGATTGCTCTATGAACCGAATGATAAACATAGTTGTTATCTTCTGTTCCAGCAAGGCCAGAATTTCTAAACGGTTCCTTCTCGGTAATGTCCAAACCATCAAATCCATGAGCAAAGAATGTCGTAAACTTATTAAGTCTCTGAGTTTCCAGAAGAGTATTAAGATCGTTTACGGCGGTAATCGAAGTCCCAGCTCGGCGGCTACCAGATAGGTAATGTGCGCCATGGCCGGTGTCGCTTCCACTCAAATCTTCAAGAGTGAAGATCCACGCATCTTCAGTATAAGTTGAATCTTCTGAAGAAGGTCCAACACCCGTAGAAAAAGCTCCTAAAGCTTCCGGAAGGGCACGAAGAGGTTCACGAACACTAGGATCAAACTTTGTGGTACCACTTTGATATGTGGTCGGGCCCCAATAAGCGCGTCTTGGCGAGGTCAATTTTCCTTGAAGACCGGACTCTCTAAAAGCAACAGTTGGCCAATAGAAGGAAGCTGTGAAGTTTGCTCCGCCGCCGGTGGAGGCGCCGGCGGTGCCAGTTGCATGAGCCATATACCAGCCACCGTCTCCGGGAGATAACAGTATGCCATCTTCACCACCCTTTAAGAAAGCATTTGCCCCTACAGAGGCGATGTTAGAAGTGCCTGCATCCGTGTGGCTGGTCTCGGCTATTCCGATATGTCCTGCGGCAGCCGGCACGCCCGTTTTGTTGCTCCCCTTGAGGCTCTTAACTGATTTCGGTCTTTTATGACCATAAACGCCAACAGGAATATATCTTGGATCTGTTACGCCGGCGTCTACGTCCTCATTCATTTCAACATACATAAATCTTGAAATATTTGTATATTTTCCAAACTCTTTATAAGCTTTAATGTCCTCGTCCCAAGTTCTAAATTTGTCTCCAATCTTCCTTGCGACATAATTTGTTGAATTTGGGTTCATAGTGCAATTTGAGAATACTTCAACGAACTTAGGCGCATTATCAGTATCATTCATTTTACGAAGAACAACAGTAAACGATCCGTAGGGATCGCTATCATTGGTAGACGGTATGACATCTTGAATTGAAACTTTAAGATTATTCTGTGCCCATTCGCCGCCGTCTAGAGTTCTGAGTCTGAACAATTTTTGCATGTTCTCAGGACTATAAGCGGCGGCGTTGCCAAGATCTTGTGAAATAAGCCATCCAGTTCCGCCATTTGCCATACCTTGTCCATTGCCGGCATATTCTTGGTCGTTTGTTCTACTAGAAAGACCCATAAGGATGCCTTCGCTTACTGTTCCATTTTTGAACGTATCTTCAATAAATTGATCATAAGTTTGGCCCAAAAAATATCCTTTCGCTGCGCCGGCTTGTGTAGTTGTAGTGTTGACCAATGTTGGATTGGTGTTAAAAACTCTTCTAATATAGTTTTGACTATTTCTATTGAAGTTGAATACAACTTTTTCTACTGCTGCATCGTGACCAGCACTCATGTTTCCGCCGGCGTGCACAGCGGTCCCACTTCTAATAAGAGCTGTAAACTCATGAGAGCCTCCTGAACCAGTAGCGATAAAAGTAGACGTTCCGGTTATTGCGACAGTTCCGGAAAACGGAGCAGTGCCAGAAAGTTCAATAGACGTGTATCTATTAAGATACCAAACTGCCGCGAGGGCGCCAGTAACCATCCCCCGGGGCGGCCCGGAGCCGCCGGCAGCCTGCATGTCGTTGGTGTACGCATCTGTAAGAAACAACCCGTAAGCTCCGCCTGCACCGGCGGCTTTGCCGGCAGATACATCGCCCATGTCCCATCCAGCTACGCCGTTGCCAGAAGCTTTTGAATGTTGAACGCCAAGTAGTCTTACAACATTTAACGGGCTGTTGTTTCTTAACCAAGCTTGAGCAGCGTATCCCGCATACGTGGGAGCTGTATAATTTCCGTCTCTCCAAACATCACCACCCTTGCCACCTGGCATTGGGTTTCCAAACATTTCAACAAATTCTGAAAAAGAGTTAACATGTACGGGCCGCATTGCGGGGCCGCGTTCCAAACGTCCAATAACTACTGGGCCTATTGCGGCGCCGCGATTAGGTAATTGCGAGTTGTCAATCTCATCAATGAAAATACCCGGTGAAACAAACTTAAATTTCTTGGCTGTCATATTCTACGATCTCCTTTACGTAAGCATAAAAAATCAATTCTCTAATAAATAGTTAGTTGAAAACTGAAAGTCCTTCTTAATCTCGATAAAATCCTCTCTTATCGATGTGTTCAGGTATGTCTCCAGAAATAACTCGTTCTCTAGGAAATCTAACTTGAACCGCATTTTCCCTAATGACAATTTTTGGCTTTTCTTGATTTTTATCCTCGCCTATCAAGTAGCCGAGAACTTTTATATCAATTGAAGTTTGGTACTTTCTTTCGTCCGCTTCGAGCGATGAAACATTATTGTCTTGCGCGAACTCTTGCTGTATAAAACTTTCAAATCTATGTTCGTCTTTCTTCAAAAGGAAATAATTTATGCCTCCGGTTTTTGTAATAAATGGAGTTACCATTTCATTCATTTGTTGTTGATATTCGGTTCTCAAAACAATTTTATAAGTTACATCCACATAAACAGGCATGGGAATTGACATGGATTGATATACAACCTTCTTATTTTTTCTAGGAAAAGTGCCTTGCCTATGCGCTCTGTTAGAATCAGCATTGGCAAATTTTTGTGTTTTGTCTTGATTAATTCTTCTTGCAATTGTTATAGATCCGCCCTTTCTGTCCGTGATTGGAGGCACGTTCCCAAAAAATATTCCCTTTCTAGCAGGATCTTTGACTACAGAAGATCTATTGACAGTTATAGCCGGCAACACGAAGGAACCAGACATGTCTCTCAAGTCTTTATTACTTTTAATTTGGTGAGCACGTTCAGCAGAAAGCCAAACAACAGGTACCTTTTTCCAACCTTTGTTTGTTGTGGTAAATATGTTTAATTCATCATCAATATAGTCGAACATGGCCTTATCTATAGTTTCTAAAGTGGACGGCATAACTATTCTTTCTTCAATTATGCTAGGATCGTCAACTCCGGTATATTTATAATCAGGTGGCATCAAACAGACCCTCGCGAGCACGAATACATTTAGCAGAAATTTCCATCCTGCTATCTATTTGACCAAAAAGCTGCTTTGGCTCATTTAGAGTTACAATTTCATAATAAATGTCACCATACAAAACAAAGTCTCCAATCCTCACATACAAATTTTGATCTTCAGTTAATCTTCTTTTATGAAAATGTACATTTATTGAACTCTGCCTATCAACCCCAACGTCGCTTAACCATGAAGTTTCCATTCCCTCCCAATCAACCAGCGCATAAACGCGGACGGGTGGTAAAAACGTTTTATTTATAGCCTCCCCGTAGAGAGAATGGAAATCTGTATGTTCAACACTTATTGGATAATATAATACTTGTTGTCCTATTACTCTTTCGATAAGTTCATCGTTAACTTGCTTAACGAGATCTTTCTCTTTTTTTCCAACAAACAGCGGCGGTGGAGGCTGAGCTGGCTGTTTCCATTTATTAGCTTCTGACATTGTTTATTTTATCCTACAAATATACCCATGGGGATCTTCTTTTCAGCATTTTGGACATGTTCTAACACATTTGCGTCGTTCTCCGCTAATTTAGTATAAGTTAATTCATCTAGAACAGTCTTAAGTTCTTCTCTTAATTTTTCCTGTTCTTCTTTTGCTTGACTTATCAAAGCTTCCCCATTAAGAGTTACGCTTTCTCCCGGTATTGGTATCGTTCCAAATTTACCACGAACCTGTCCTAACATTTCCTTTGTTAGGGCCAAAGCAAATCTTCTAATCCATTGTTTCCCAATAGAATTTATACTGGAGAACGGTATATTGGCAAACGGAACTGTATTTAAGTTGTTTATCCCGTCATTTCCTCTTGCCCGATCAGCTTCTTCTTCCCATGCGTCCTCATCCACCGTAAACCTAATCCACATTTTTGTGGCCGTAATCGCTGTTGAGTGTGGATATATTCTCAATCTGTTATTTTTTATTTCATATGAATAATGAGAATTTCTTGTATATATTGAGTCCTCAAAACTCATTGCTTGTAGTTTATTATGCCAAGCTGGAATAATTTGAAATTGTGAGTCGTCTGCCCATTGGCCATAATTTTGCAAATTGCCAACTGTGTTTAATCCACCATAATATCCATAGAATCTCCACATCGCTTGAGGAGTTTTATAATAAACCTGCGTTATATTAATTTTGTTCTTTCCAACTTTGTTATAAAATGGATAACCAGTGTTGTCAGAGTCTACAGAAGCGGAATAAATAACAGATTGAAGATCATAATCCTGTTTGTCCACTTCCGTGCTAAAAGATGCTGAATATTCAGTTTTATCCCCTCCGATACCAATTTCGGAACCAATTCCTTTGGCAATTCTTTTAGAGTAAGCGAAACGAAACCTAGGCAATTTTAACGAAACGCCGGCCCGGGCATGTACATACTCTCCATCAACATTTGAACCTGCTGTTAGACTGGAAGAGAGAGAATTTCCTTCAGTTTTCAACTGACCATTGTGGTCGAAAGTTCCAGTAGCATCGCCCAACACACTTCCAAGGACATTTTTACCTTGATGTATGTTGACGATATAAGAATACTCTAAAACAGCTTCTTCGTAAGCTGCATATACGTTAGATGCTGATAATTCAATATCTAATACGTCTCCGCCAAGTTTTTTATAAGTATATGCAACTTGATCGGAGGCGCCGGCAAGGAAGTCAGCCGAAGAGGTATATATTCCAAAGGGAACGACTGACGCTACATGAGTGGAAGCGCCTGTTATCGGTAGCCTTATTGCGCTCGTCGTGCTTGATGGGGTTAAAGTTGGGGCTGCCATTCATTAGGTTCTCCTATACACACTAAATAGTTTGCCATTAAAAGAAAGCCCCCGCCTTTTTAGGGACGGGGGCATAATTATGAAAATTATTGAAAATTGATCTTACTGATCAGCGAACGTGATACCGGTATTGGTAGCAGAAATTAAAACTCCGTTAAGGAACCAATTAGTCCCATCACAGACAACTTTTGCCCAGGTACCAGAATCTGGTGTCAGGAAGTTAACTCTCGAATTTGAATTAAGATCTGGGTGATATACAACAGTGTCATCACCGCCATCGTCTGGATCATGTTGCGCAACACCACCAATAAAATAATTGGCATTAGCACCAGTGTTGATCTGGAAATCTTGCACGTCTACGGCGCCACCTACGTAGTGAAACTCGAACAACAACCCATCTTCAGCGGTCGGTAGTGAAATAATAGTATCAGCTGCCAGACCTGCTGCCAAGGGACCAACAATGTGAAGCTTGCCGGAATTTTTAGCAAGGAGTGTGGTGGTAGCCGTTACTTTAACATAACTCTCATCTAATCTAAGACTAGCGTTTTCAACTCTAAACTCACCTCCCAGTTTTCTCAATAAATTAACTGATCTTTTTGAACCCATTTTTTTATATCTCCTTATAAGTGAATGCATTCACATCATATGAATTCATAAGCGCTTGGTCATACGATGTTATTGATATAAATAGTCACAAGATAACGTATCGGACCAATATTATTTGATACAAAAAAGCCCCGGGCAATTGCCCGGGGCTTAGTGTGATCTCAATAATCTAACCCCCCTTAAGGGAAGTTATATTAAACTAGATCTTGCACGACGACAAGGCCGTACATATCAGGACGCACCATCTTCTTGGCATAGCGAGTCATGACACCCTTACGGGGCACGAAGTCTTCAATACCAAAGATAGTAGGTGTTACCTGGAGAGGCACATATGGAGCATATACATAGCCGCTCTCAAGGAACGAACCACCCTTACGACCAACAAGAACAACGTTCCTGGGGAAGTAGGGGTCTACATACACATCCCATTTCTTGCTAAGACTACCAGTCTTCACAGCACCAACAGTACCTCTGTCATTGTCACCCGTTACATCAGCACGGAAGCCAGAAGTGAACTCGAGGACATTAGCGACCTCGGGGCTGCAAACTACGAAGTTAGCACCACCGCGAAGTGTCTTACGGTGAATCTGAGCGGAAACATCATTGATGGTTTCGCAAAGGGTTTCATACCATTCAGACACAGTACCGGTGAAGTCAGGAGCGACAGTGTCGGCTCCAATTTCAGCACCAGTAGTGCGGTTTACGAACTTACCAGGATGGCGTGACCAGTGAAGAGTGCTAGCAGTAGCGCCCTTCATGAGATCCTCAAGAATCTCGCGGTCAATCTCAAGAGCAATTTGCTCAGAGAGAATGCCAGTAAGCTCAACCTCGGCATCAAGATTATGATACGCGTTGAGGTCTTGCGCTAGCTCCGGAGTCCATTTAGCCTTAAGCTTCTTGGTGACTGCGGTCACTGACACACTGTCAACCTTGATATCGATCTCGGGAATACCGGCATCATTTTCAAGGCCCCAAGAGCTTGCGCCAACTACAGAACCAATTGTGTTGCCAGCGGCTGCAGCAGCAGTACCACCAAAATTATCAGTCTGTGCAAACTTGGCAGTGGGGGCTTGCATGAGCGCTCCGGAAAGATTATCCAGACCCATGCTACCAGTGCCAACAGCAACAACAAGAATTGTCGCCGTGCTTTTACCACCTGGCTTGTGACTACCACTGTACTGAGTTAGTCGACGAACCTGCGTGGCGCCTAGGGAAAGTGCCCCAAGCTGAGTCAGAGCGCCCGGGTGCGCGCCGGCGGGAACTGCAAGGTGAGACGAAGAAAGGGCGATGCTTACAAGATTATCCTTGTTAAGCTGCGACAGCTCAGAAGTCTGAATAGCAGCAATAGCAACCCGAGAACCACTAAGATCCGGATCATGCCTTAGAAGCGCCTCGATATCAGCAGCAACTGAGCCAGAGCCATCAACTTGTGCCACCGACGTGGCGCGGTTCTGATCACCAATATACCAGACACCACCCACCGTGCCGGAAGCAACGATGTAGATATCAGTTAGTGAAGCTGAACCAGTTGGTGAAGAATAGCCACTATTTAGGCCATAAAAACCACTTTCAGCATTGCGAGCAGCCTTCGCTCCAAGATCAACACCACCAGTAATTTGTTGGCCGGTGACGCCTCCGCCGAACAATGAATCATTATCAGTCATTCCCAAACGTGGATTGGTGCCAGGTGTAGCCTGGAAATCCAAGAAGAAAATGAGGCCCGACGGGAGACTCATTGGTTGAACGGAAACTAAATCATTAGCAATAAGACCACCAAATACGCGGCGCACAATTGGGAATGCGACAGCAGCAAAACCTTCTACGTCACCAGCAGCCATTGAAGAAGCTTCGCGAAGAAGCTCTTTGGCTTGGTTCTCGAGAAGACGAGCCATTGCGCTTTTATGTTGGTCTTGTCCTAGGCCTTCGAGAAGGCCAGTTTTTTCCCACTTTTCAAGTAATGCGTTACCTTCTTTTTGAAGATCCCTATTAACAATACCTTCTGTGAGTTTTTCTAAAACAGACATTTATTAATCCTCCTTTTATTACCTGTCTTTATTGATACCAGCCAAGATTTTCCAACGATCTGTGACTGGATCTAAAGTCTTTGTCTCGTTGTTACGACGAGCCAAAGTTGTTGAAGAGCGTTGAACAACTTCGCTCAGTGATTTTGGAGTTCGTTTGCGCGAAGCTCCCACTGCGCTTTGAAGCGTTTCATAAATAACTTTCGCTTCTTCAACTGAATCGGCATTAGATAGAGCATCGACAATTTTGTTTCTTTGTCGCTCATTCAAGGAGGCACTGTCCAAGATACGATTCGTGTACAACAATTTTGCATTTGAAAGGTTGACTTCTTCAACTTTTTCTTTCAACTGCAAAATCATATTCTTAAATTTCTTATTCTGCTCGAGCAGAGTTTTTTTATCTTTTTTGAGTTTCTTTACGGATTCTTCGAGTTCTTTTTTCTCTTCATCCTCTTCTGATTCCTCAAGATCTTCTTTGGCAAGAGCGATATCTGCATTTTCTTTATCAAGAGTTTCATTTGATGCGCCGCCTGCTTGTCCGGTTGGCACATTTTTAACGTCAACAGTAAGTTTTTCTATAATACTGTTTAAAAGATCATCGTCTAAATCATCTAAATCAAGATCTTCTTCAAGTCTTTCGCGATTTGGGCCGGTTGGATGTCCTTCAAGCCTGTCTTTGTGTCGGCGCTTTTCTTCAAGTTCTTCTTCTTCGCCTTCGGCAGACTCTTCAAGCTCTTCATCAGGAAGTTCTGATTTAAGTTCTTCTGCTAATTTCGTTAAATTGATATCAACGACTTGGCCATCTGAGGCATTAGATAAACTAGTATCATCAGTGTCAGCACGACTCAGATCGGGCAATTCTTCGAAAGGATCGCCTTCGGGTTCATCTTCAAACTCAGCTCCAAGGTCAGCTCCAAGCTCAGCTTCAGGTTCCATTCCGAGATCTTCTGGTTGTTCCAAAAGAGAATTCATCGTTTTTTTAATTTCATGAGAATACTTTTCAATAATTGCTGATTCAGCATTTTTTAACGCTGCTTCTTTCAAAGCTTCGGCATCAATAATAGCCTGTTCTAACATTTCTGACATTTAATTAACTCCTAGAAAAATATGCATAAATAAATAGTATGTTTGAACAGTAAATGACATTTATATTTTATTCCAATTTCTCAATTCTTTCTTATATATATTCAATAATTTACAACGCCACCCAATTAAAAGTAATCTGAGCGGATGTGGCCGACGCATGGGCGGTGACCTCCCCCCCGTCGCGGAGCGCTGTAAAGGAGAAACCGTCGGTGCGGACGTAGGTGATGCGGATAATATAGCCGTCGATGGGAGTGGCGACAATTGCGTCGGTCGCGAGGATCCCTGTGGAGTAAACGTTCCCGTAAGCTGCGGCGCCGGGGGCCAAGTTGGTGGTATTTATTTGTCCAATTACCGTGCCGGAGCGAGCGGCCATATCGCCGGTAGTGGAATCATACTGGCAGCCGCTGCCGTTGTCGTTGCAATTATTTAATCCGAAATTGAAAGTGTTGTTGGCGGTAGATTTTGAGGCCAGCTGGAGGGAACCTATGCTAACCTCACCTCCGGAGGTAATTTCCAAAGCGGGCGCGGCGCCTAGTGCACCGTTGCCGTTTTCAATTACGAATTTGTCACTGTCCCCGTCCTCGCAACCTACCGACCATTTAGTAGTTCCTCCGAGTTGAAACTCTACTCTTGGATCTCCATCAGCGGCAGCGTTGTTGAGTCGGAGATTTGTTCCGTTTGCATGCTCACCGCGAATTGCAAGGCCAGTATCAGCAACATGTGTCATAGTAATATCTTCATCGGCGCCAAAATATAATACAGCCGCATCGTGAAGTAGTCCAAGATCTCCTGTAACGTTTCCAAATGAATTTGCGCCGGCGCCAAGAGTCCAATCAATAACCCCGTCGTCGCTGTCGCCACGAATTTCAAAGCCAGTTGTAACAGTGCCATCGTATTCAGCAACGCTCATACGGAGTTTGCCCCTTTCTGTTCCATTAGAGGCGTCATTAACGAAACATTCAACCTTCGCAAACTGTGTTTGTTCTTGAGCATCATTATCGCCATACCAAGTTATGGTCCCTATATTATCATCGTCTGCGGCGGCAGAGCCTTTGTCTTTGAGGAAAGTCAAGAAGGCACCATTTGTATCATTGGTAGTGTTTTTTATAGTGATGTTTGGCTTGCTGGCGGTTGCCGAGCTGAAAGTGCCCTCTTCACCGCCAAAAGTGACATTCTCCTCTGTTTGATGTGGGCTTGATTTAAAATCTGACATTCGTTACTCCTGACTGTTAAGTGTCTATTCCGGAACCGGTTAAGGCGTACATTTGATTGGCGCCGATTCTTGTCAACTCGGCATAAAGTTGATAACCAGAATTTGCTTTAATCGTAGAGATAAATACTTCTTTACACTTACAATTAAAGGTAAAAGATTCCTCATCGCCATCCAACTGAATATAATGTTTATTATGTAGCGGCGAATTAGACGTGCTTCCTGTAGAAACGAAACTAATTCTTATGATAGGACTAGCAACTGTTCCGGAAGAAATAATAGTAAATTTTTTGGTTACAAAAGGAAAACTAATTTTGTCTTCCTGAATGTCTACCATGGCGGCAGAGCCGGTTATAAATGGTTGGCCGGAAACCATATAAGATCCTTGATTTCCAATGCCGGCGGCGTAATTTTCCATAACTCCCATGATTTTCTCCTAGTTACATTTCTTTTATTAATTAGTTTCCTGTTTGGCTTTTAACTTGTCTAGCGTGGCCTTTCTTCTCTTTTTTAGTCTTCTTTTGATCTCGGATGGTTTTTCATAATACATGCGTTCTCGGCAATCTTCAACAATGCGCTCTTTTTTAACTTTTTTTGAAAATCTTTTTATCGTTCTTTCGATTGGTTCATTTTTTTTTGCTTCCACTTCCACATTAATTGGCCTTTTCATCTATTTCGCTCCTCCGGCAAGAGCCTTCCAAACTTTTTTCTTTCCCAAGAACTTGGATATATCAACCCCCGAGTCTCCCGGATCCACGCCAGTGAGAGGCCCTTGAGGCGAGTTTCCGTCTCTCGGAGAGCCTGCTTTTGACATTGGTGTCGTCCCTTCAAACAAATCAACTCCATTATAAGAGCTTCTACCGATGGCATCTAACATACCTTTTCTGGTTTCGTTTAATTTTTGAGATCTTTTTTGTCTTTCTTCCAGTTGTAGTTTTCTCATTTCTTCATCATTTTGTTTTTGTTCAACAACCAGTTGTTGTGGAGTTCCCAAGCCTTTCACAACTTCAGAAATGATATTAGATAAAACGCCCTCTTCAAAAAGGGCTTCTTTTACACATTCTTTAATAATTGGTTTTAATACTTTTTTGAGTTCTGTTTTTTTCATGTGTCTCTCAAAATATCGTTCAATGCGCGATTAATTCTATCTGCTTTTGTGAATACGCCTTTTACAGCTCCTTCATGAAGATGTCTTGGTGTCATATAAGCGCCAGTTGTTGAAGGTTCTGAAACCATATCAAAGCAGATTAATTGAAAATCGTCTTCAACAATTGTCTCTCCATTGGATTCGGTTACTGATCCCATTCCTCTCGAAGAGATTCCAAGTTTGACTCCGGCATTAACAAGCTCACTTAAAACTTGCCCCGAAGGAGTGTTGAGGACTTGAATTTTGCCCATTACAGCTCCCTGATCCCACCAAACATCTGTTACAAGATGAGAAGCGTTTCTTAAGTTAATAACTGAATCATCCGGATGATCTAATTCGCCCAGCGCTCTTCGTTCTTTTACAAGTTTTGAATAGTTATTCATTTCTCGTTCTAAAATAGCACCAGGATAGACGCGGCCATTTCCATTTCTTGTATCAGCCCTTTGCATAACACCACTAAGGAATACATGACCTTCTTTAACCATCTTTTTTTCGGCTTCAGTCAAGAAATCCTGGCAAACGCCGCCTTCACAAAGTTCATAATATTCTCTTAGTAGTAATTTTGACATTCAATTATACTCCTGTTGTGATCTGGCTAGTTTCATATAGTCACGATCCTTTACAGCAACGCCTCACCGGTTGCAATTTCCACTTAGCTGTCCAAATATCTGTGTTCATGTTTAACTCCGTTATCTCCAAATAGTGTACATAAAATATAAGATGTGCCAGAACTCAAGCATCCCAGCAAAAAATAGTTAACAATATTATTGTCAAATATAAATAGTTCTGTATACCTGTTTATGCCTACTAAAAATACACCAGTCCAAAACCCCATACACATGGGACAATGGAAGAAGTGATGTTCTGGTCTTATTTTATCGAATATTGAACCATACACCAAAATTTGCGTTAAACCATAGGCGCAAAGGATAAAATATAATAATTCCATTTTAATACCTATAGAACGTTGTCATTCCATATGGACCGCGTACCCAGCCCGGAATAAGAGAGCCTTTCTTTTCTTCTTGTGGTACCTCTCCCAAGTCTGTTGAATGCTCATCATCAGGATCCGTTAGATAATCTATCTCTTCGTCTTCTTGATATTCATATGAATCAAAATATTCTTTTTCTTCTTTTAAGAATTTCCAAATATTATACATGGCGGCTTGAATAGAACTTACTTTTTCTTCCAAAGGTTTCACCAATTTGCCTTCCATGGAGCCATACACATTTCCGCCCTGGATACTCCCCAGTTCTAAAATACCTTTTTTCGACAAATAAGAAAACAATCTATCCTGAGCTTCGTAAACTTGATCTGAAAATTGTTGTTTGGCTAAAGTTAGTACTTTTTTATTTTCGGACATTATGACAATGTCTATATCTCTGTGATCAAAAATCATTACATTGCCATCAAGGCTCTCCCGGGCGTTAAGAAATATGGTTTCTTGTACAGGAAGTTCTTCAGGTATTCCAGCTGTTTTATTTATCGTAATGTTTATGGCCATTAATTTTTAATCTCTTCTACCAAGTTTTGAATTTGTAAAACTTTATTTACTAGCTTTTTATTGATCTTCTCTTCTTTAAAACCCTCAAGAATTTTTAAAACATCTTTAGTCTTCTTCAACATTTCTGAATCTTTCTTTACCTCTTCAGAATTTAAAGAATTGGAAACATATTTTTTAAGTCTTCCTATTTCTTCATTAAGGAAAATCTTTAATTCTACGCCATTGTCGACAAAAGAAGTTACATACTTATTTAAAAGAGTTCTCTGTTCTTTCAACAATTTGTCTGAATATTTTTCATTAAATCTCTTGATAAAAGATTGATACACTAGATTGTTTATCGGCTTCATTTGTCCGATTTTTTCTTTCGTTTTAAAAGTCAACTTTTTAAAAATATTTTGTTCAAGTAGAACTCGTTTCTTAACTGGAGTTTCGTTATTAAATATTTGATAAATTGTTGCCAAGTTTTTATAATTTGGAACAAAATTTGAAAAAATTGATTTTGAAAGTATTTTATTTACTTTATCAACCAAAACGGTTTGTTCAACAAATAATTTTTCCTTATTAATATTAGAATATTCTTTTTTAACTTCGAAGATCAATTTTTCTGCTGTATGTGGTTCCAGATCATAACTATCGTCTAAGGCATTATAAAGCTTCAACTCCCGGGAGAGAAGGCTATTATTACTAAAATGCTCTCTTATAATTAAAACTACTTTTTCTTTTTGCCCTTCGTTTTTGTTAACAATTGTTTTCGTTAATTCCCTCATCAACGTTTCATAAAGGAAGGCTGTATTACGTTTCTTATTGTGTTTTAGTTTCATTATTCTTTGACTCCAGTTCTGCAATCAAACTTTTGATTTGATGATTTACTTCAAACAATTTATGCTCTTCATTATAAGTAGTGTCTTTTTCTTCAGTTATCCCTCTACCCAAGCTTATTAGATTACTTAATCCTGTGTTGGCACCCCTCTTCGTATTTTTAGTTGCTTCATAGCCCCACTTGGCTCTGTTATTGCTGAGCTTGGCTGTATCTTTTCTTCCATCTCGAGTGACGTCCTTATACCATTTACCTTTCGATTTAGAGGTTGTAGTTTTACCATCTTTTCTTCTCTTAATTTTAACGTTAACATCTCGTTTACCTGGCGCTCCGAGGAGCGCTGTTTCAGGTTCTTCGGCCGGTTCTTCTCCTGGCGCGCCTCCCAATTCTTCACCGCCTAATTCTTCACCGCCTAATTCTTCGCCACCTAATTCTTCGCCCCCGAATTCGGTGCCGGGCATGCCGGCTTCCGCTCCAACTGCTTCCTCTCCAACTGCTTCCATGGAAGCCTCAAATTTACGATCATAAAACAACTCTCTTTGGTTACGAAGGAATTCTTCATCAGACAAATTAAACAGATGTTTAGCTATCCAACGCTTACTGAAAAACCCTTCAGTGGCAGTGGTCGCAGCATCAAATTTAGTTTTCCAAGTTTCAAGCTCCTGCATTGAAGCAATTTGAGATGGATTGTTAAGAGCCAACTTAAATGAAACTAAATCTTCATTTCTAAATCCTAAAGTAAACAAGTGAACAATACCAATTTTTTCTAATTCAGTAACAACTGATCTTTGTAATCTCTGTATCGTTCTTGCAAAACGAATATCTTTTTGTGCAAGAGTTGTTTTGTCTTCTTCTGCCCCATCACCCCGGAAAAGGTATGATTGGGGGATTTTAAGAGCCGCAAACAACTTATCTTTTAAATACTTAACATCCTCAATATCGCCAGTGTATGACCCTCCGGAAACTGTTTCAATCTTTGTGCCTGTTTCTCCCCCTCTAACTGGAATAAAATAATCTTCTTCAACACTCAAAGGGTTATAACGAAGATCGACGCGTCCAGTGTTGGCGTCGACAACCTGATTACGTTTCATTTGAGTCATTGCTTTCTGCATAAATTGTTCTACATCTTCAGGAGCAATGCTACCAACGTCAACATAAAAAACTCTTCTTTCCGGCGCGCGGACGATCCTATAGGCCATCATGGCATCCTCTAAAAGAACCAATTGGCGCCAAATTCTTCTAGCTGCTTCCAAAACCGAACTTCCATATGGAGCATATTTATCATTTCCAAGAATGCGAAAATGAGCAACTTGCCAATTTTCTAATGTTAGACCACTAGAGTTCCACTGAAATTGTACATAATTTGGGTTATCTTCGTCTTGGGCCTCCATTCTCTCTATTTCTTGACTAGGAAGTCCAATAGCATTTCTTACACCCAATTCATCATCAATATCAAGATACACAAATAGATCTCCAAATTTGCACATGGAGCGACACCAACCGAAAAGATTAAATTCAATATTAATAATGTTTTGATAAAGATTATCAAGAATCATTTTTATTTCTTCATTTGGACAATCAATTAATAAAAGAGGCTTTAAATCACTTGAAGTGGTCATCTCGTCAGCATATATATCCATTGCCGAAGCAATAATTGGTTCATATTCCATTTGTTCAAAATCAGCATATCTTTCAATACGATTCTGATTTGCCATGATATTGGCTGTAAGATTTTCAAATGGATCATAAGCCGTCTTTTTAAACTGTTTGCCACTAGCTGATTGAAATCTACTTTTATACTTGTCTAGATTTCTTCTTTTTGCATTTCTGACAGATTGACTACGATAATTAACAATCGGGCCGGATAGTAATCTAGTTAATCTTTTAAATAAGGATGACTCCGGATTGCGTGGATTATTTTTGTTTCTATCAGCCATTATATTTTTTTATCCTTTAAGAAGCCATAAGTGTTCAAGCTGTGTCTTGATGTCTTCAGACTTTTTTGTTGGTTTATAACCTACCATTCCAGGTATAGTTGTATTCATAATACTATCAGATTTAAACATAGAATTTAAGCATGCTTTGTGATGTTCAATCTTTCTTTTATTTTCTACAAATACAGTATCTTTTATCCAACATCCAATTGCGAAAGACATAACTAAATCATCATTTTCTGAACGCATTGCTTGGGCCTTTCCGTTATTCCATACAAAAGTCTTGAACTCGTTATAAAGTCTAGATGAGTACGTTGTAATTAGCTTGTTCCTTATAAATTCTTCCATTTTTGCTACAATGATTGGTCTTGTTTTTAAAGAAGTGGTAAAGCCGGCCACACTATTTGATTTATATTCCGCAGTTAATTGATCAATATATTCGTGAGTAGATTTAATTGAGTAATAAATGTTTGGATATTCCATATCTTTAAGCTTTTCCAAGACTGCAAAACCAACAGAGTTATTTTCAACAATTAATAGACAATTGTTATATTCCTTTCCAGCATCAAAAAGTATGTTTGAAAAGACATCTGGAGTCACTTTTCCTTGATACTCAGCAACAACTTCTGCTGTTTCTAAGTTAAAGACATGAAAGACAGAATAATCTTGCCCGTCGCCGCGAGCGACGTCAGCAGTTATCATATATGTATTTTCTGGTCTGTGCTCCTCCCAAATCCAAAAATTTCTATCAAAGCCAGTCCTATATTTTGGTTCTTTAATATTTTGTTCAATAAATTTAATATCGTCCGGATGTATAACAGTTTCTCCTGAAGTATTAAAATTACATTCCAATTCTTGTGCTACTTGACGAATAGACATATTTTTGGTTTCTTTATCAAACCAGGTTTGATCACGATCAGGGTGTACATCCCACAATAGTTTTGTTGGATGAAAATCGTTTCTTCTGGATTCGGAATCGACATATGTTTTATAAAACCAGCCTCCAACACCATTCGGTGTACTTAAGGCAATGCAACGACCACCAGTTGAAATTGTAGGATAAAGACCGGTCCACAATTCTTCAAGACCCTCAACATGGGCTGCCTCATCAACAACCAACAAAGACAACGCCTCTGAACGTCCAGCATCTCCAGAAGTTGAAGAGGCTTTAATTTGTGATCCGTTACTTAATTCGAAACTAGTCCTATTATCAACAACAACTTTAGTAATTTGCATCCACGGTGGAACATGTTTAAGAATTGCTTTAACTTTTTTAACAAGATTGCCCGCTGTGCTAAATTTTGTTGCCATAACAAGAATGTTTTTGTCGCGGTGGAACATCATCATCCAAACAACGTACCCGGCAGTAATTGTTGAAATACCAAGCTGCCTTGCTTTCAAAATAATATTAAAACGATAATCATTAAAGTCTTGAATAAGGCTATCTTGATAATCATACAACCTAAAAGGAATCAATCCTTTCATCGGGTGAGAAATCTTACAATAATTATTTATAAAATAAACTGGATCCTTACCACATTTTAGGATCTCTTTTGTGATTTCACTCTTTGTTAATTGGTAAGACATGCATTATCGTGACGTCATTATTTCTCTTTCTTTCTTGTCACATTTTTTGGCTTGGGACCATGACCAAGTTCGAGCCAATCCTTAACTGCCTTGTTAAGTCTGTCCTCTGATGTTGAATCGGCATTAACTTCTAGAACGCCATCCATTCCGCCAACTTTATAAAATTGTTTTGCTGTAACCCAACTACGAATATTGCTCATATGTTGAACAAGAATGTCAGATTCCCCTTCCTTTGTAAGTGAAAGGGCATTTCCTGTTACTTTTTTATATTCTTTCTTAAGGTATTTAGAGATATCATTAAGTCTGGAATTGATATCGTTTTCGAATTTATTAGCATCGTGGACTTCTTTTAATTTCATTTCTCCGTGATATTCAACACAAATTTTGTTCCCATAATACTTGATATTAAAACCATCCATTTCTCTAGAATCAAGAATTGGATCGCCTTCTTCTCTTTTAAGGCCAACTTTTCTCGCTTCACCATCTGCCGTATAACGTTCATCATGTGATCCGTCATAAGCATTTGCTGCCGCTTGTGAAATTCCATTTATAATATCTAATACGCTAGCCATTATTTATCTCCTATATTTGGTCTCCAGCCGGATTTCCAACGCTTTTCTCTTCCGTGAACATATTGAATAAAACAATTATAACAACAATTATATTTATTCATAAATGTATCATCCTTAATATCGAAAGAATAAATTTCGCAAGTTTGGCAAATCCTATTACTTCTCTTTGTAAGTAGTTTTTTGCTAATTAAAAAGCCGTCTTTTTCAACCTTTTCGGATTTCTCTTTTTTTTGCCTTTCCCTATCTGCAAGTTCTTTAACTTGCTCGAGGTACTTTTTCTCTTTTTCCTCTGTCCAATTACTTCGTGGATGTTCTATTGCTTCCTTGCCATATTTTTTTTCAATGGCTTGTTCAACTTTTGCTACGTAGTTGGGATCTTTGTTTTTTTTTTCATTATTATAACAAAGCTTTATTAGCTTTTGTCTTCAGTTTCTTCAGTT